>QQTW01001016.1_pt1 | contig 19092 bp, 15 predicted proteins | sample 1904831 | NCBI WGS metagenome assembly QQTW01 (sample SAMN09435610, study PRJNA476489) | Subsurface metagenome, whole genome shotgun sequencing project. | reverse complement strand
GGCATTTAAGTTGCATAATCTTTCTCCCCTGCTCCCTGCTCCCCTGCCCCCCTGCCTCTACTCAACCGTCTATTCCGCTTTACAATACGCAGAGGTCGTCTACACAGACGACCTGTTTTTTTCATCTATTTCTTCTGCGTCTTGAACGTTTGGATGTGAAGCGCCGGAATAAGCGATTGATCAAGTTAGGTGATGTAGATTTATTTCCGGATGGCTGCCCTGCCTGATTATTCCTATTAGATTTTATGCCTTGTTCAGCACGAGCCTCCTCGGTGATGGGCATGGCATTTTCGGTTGGAACAATTTGGGAGCCGTATCTTCTGGCATAAACTTGGGTAAACTCAGCACCCAAAAAGAGAATCTGGGCAGCATAGTAAACCCAAGCTAGGATAATCACCAGCGAACTAGCAGCACCGTAGGTGGAGCCGAAGCTGCTGTTACCTAGATACATCCCCAGCAGAAATCTGCCAATTGAGAACAGGAGTGAGGTGATAGCTGCGCCAATCCAGACATCACTCCAGGCGATTTTCACATCTGGTAGAACTTTATAAATGAGCCCAAACAGCAACGTGGTAACAACAAAAGAGAAGATGAAGTTTACTAGCTGTAGTAAAACACTGACACCCGGTACCGCGTTGCCCACAAAGTTCACCAATGCTGCCAAAATGGCGCTCATCACGAGTGACACGAGCAGCAAAAAGCCAATACCCAGCACCATCGAGAACGATAAAAAGCGGTTACGAATAACGTTAAACACACCACGTCCCGGCTTCGGCTGTACCTCCCAAACGGTGTTGAGTGCATCTTGAAGTTCCGCAAATACCCCAGATGCTCCAAATATGAGGACAACGACGCTGATTATAGAGGCGATAGTCCCCTCAGCTGGCTTACTGGCATTTTGGATTGCTGCCTGGATGACTTCCGCTCCAGCTCTGCCCACTAAACCTTGAATTTGCCCAACAATCGCACCCCTTGCCGCTTCTTCCCCAAATACTGAACCCGCGATCGCAATCACAATAATCAGTAATGGCGCAAGGGAGAAAACTGTGTAATACGCCAACGCTGCCGCTAAGCGCGACGCTTTGTCCTTGTTCCATTCCAAAAATGTCTCTTTGAGCAGCTCCAAGCTTGTCTTGATATTCATTGACGAGTCTCCCTAGCAGAGGATGCACCTATATCCTCTCAATTCGACTGCTACTTTTTGTGTTGATTGTGGAGATTAAAAGCCTGGAGCTTGCAAACAACTCGTGTCTGCCAAGCAGTCTGTAAATTAAATTAATCAAATAAATTAAGTTATTTAACCTTTCCATCTATTCAATAATCGCATTGAGTAGTCAAGTCTCAGCTTTAAGCAGCGTTGAATCAAGATTACAGCGAATATACGCTTATTTAGTTTTCTGACAAACGAGATCTAAGGTTGACGCCCCAACATCACCTGCTCTTTTCGCTTCTAGAACCGAGCAAGAGAAGGAGGTCGCCTTAATGCGACAGATCAGCTACTAAGCCCCCCAAGGACCCGCTTCTAGACCCCATTGGTGCTTAAGAAGTTCCTTGTACGTTGCTTCACGCATCACCATTTGTTGATACAGCTTAACCAAAAAGTCTTGAGCTTGTTCATGGCTCATTTTCTGGACCTGGGTTTCAAAGGAGCGGATGCTGAATTGCTGTTCGAGAGACAATTCGATTGGTTGGTTCATGGTTAACTCCGGCAAAAGAGAGAGTGAACGTTGCTGGTTTGGAGAAGCCCCAACTAGGTAGGAGCTTGACAGAAATGAAACCTGAGCGATTTATATTAAAAAATATAACAACTATTTGACAAATTGCCCATATTTCCTGAATTGCTATCTTGATCTACACCTTAAGATAGAAATTTAGCCTCCAGGATTTCACTGAAGGCTAAAGTTTTTATATCAAGTTGTAAATAGGAAAAATGCTCAGCCTGAACAGAAATGAGTATATATACTCATAAATAAGAACAGCAATTAATGCATACGCTCGTATCGGTCAAGGCGCAGGATTAGTCGGAACAAAGCCACCCCCACTGCCGCCGCAATCACGGCAGCAAGTAGCGCTAGCCATCCTTGATTATTGATCAATAAGAGCGTGGCTGACAGTGTGAAAGCACTGAGTATTACAGCATAGGTGGTTCCCAACTGTAGACTACTTTGGCGACGCAACAGCCGCTCTGTTTCTATAGAACGGACGCGAACGCGAATATCTCCGCGTTCTAGTTTCTCAAGCGTATCTTCCAACCGCCGTGGCAGACCTAAAGCAGTACTACTGACCTGGGCAGCTTGACGGCCTAATTCATTGAGAAAAGTATTACCCTCAGAACCATTTCCATTTGTCATAATCTGCATTGCAAAGGGTTTGGCAACTTCCATAAAGTTAAATTCTGGATCTAAACCCTTCCCCACTCCTTCCAGAGTTGAGAACGCTCGCATCACGAAGGTGAAGGTTGCTGGAAAGCGAAAGGGTTGATCATAAGCAATTTCATAAAGGTCATCACTAATGGCACTGACCGACTGGTTTTCAAAAGGCTTATCCATAAAGTGATCCAGCATATACTGGACCGAACGCCGGACTGGACCCATATCGTCAGTCGGGGAAAGTGCCCCCAGTTCAACTAAGGAAGCTACAACTCGTTCACCATCTTTTTGAGCAATGCCAAAGAGCGTCTCCATCAGTTGCTCTCGAACGCCTGCCTTGATCCGCCCCATCATGCCGAAATCATAGAATATGAGAGATCCTTCCGGACTCACAGCAATATTTCCGGGATGAGGGTCAGCGTGGAAGAAGCCATCGTTGAGTAGCTGGCTTAGATAGGCTTCAGCGCCCTGGCGAGCTACTACTTTACGATCTATACCCGCTGCCTCTAAGGCTTCATAGTGGCTAATTTTAATACCGGGAGCATACTCAAGTGTCAGAACTCGCGGCGACGTGTAACGCCAGTAAACGCGTGGCACTTTCACCCAGTCATAGGCGCGAAAGTTGCGGCGAAAGGTATCAGCGTTACGTCCTTCGTTGAGATAATCAATCTCTTCCCACAGAATCCGGCAACATTCCTCGTAGATGCCTAGCCAGTCTCGACCCCGACCCCATTTGGGATGGTTTTGAAAGTAGCGAGTAATTCCTTTGAGAATTGCTAAATCAATTTCAAACAACTGCCTGAGTCCAGGACGTTGTACCTTAGCCACGACTACTTCACCCGAATGTAGCTGGGCTTTATGCACTTGTCCCAAACTGGCAGCAGCTAAGGGAATCGGTTCAAAACTCTGGAAGAGGTCAGGAATTTTCTTGCCCAACTCTTGCTGGATGGTGGTTTCTACCTGTTCATAGCCAAAAGCTGGAACTCTATCTTGTAACTTGGCAAGCTCCTCTACGTACTCGCTTGGAAATAAATCTGCACGGGTGGAGAATAGCTGTCCGATTTTGATGAAGGTTGGTCCCAATTCCAGCAGGGTGTTGCGAATCCAGACAGCTTGGGCTTTTCGTCTGGCAATCTTCTTCGCTTCTGTGACCCCGCCTGAATAACTCCAAGATTTGCCGTTGAGCCAAAAGCCAGCCATTAATTTTGAAACAAAGGCCCAGATGTCGAAAAATCGTCGGCTACGCGAATATTTTTCTCGATTCCAGCGGTAGGCTTTATCTGAATAAGCTGTCTCCATAAGATTGGCGTACGGCTTGGGTGTAGAGGAGTCAGCAGGAAGAACAGACACTCGAATTCCTAACTTCTTTTTGAATAATTGGCATGAGTGAGTTGAGATGACTACAGAGAATTACTACGATAACGTTGCAATTCGGCTCGCAAGAGAGCAATTTCGGCCCTGAGTTCATCAATCATTGCTTGCAAATCAAGTGGCTGTGAGCCTTGTGTGACGATCGCCGTGGTAGATCGACCTAGCTTAGTTGCTTCAACTTCACGATTAGCACGCTCTGTGATTTCTTCCGTAAATTGCCGCAGACGCTCTCTAGTTTCTGCATCAAACTTACCCAGTTCACTCAAAGCATCAGTTAAGGCGTTTTCCAACTGCTCATTGAGGACTTCAGCCACAGCTCTGCCTACAAAAAAGGCTTGCACGAGAGGATCACTCATAACTTGCTTAAATTCCTGCACTCATACGCAAAAATTATAACTTGCTTGTCCGTAATACGCCTCGGTCTAAATGAAGGCAAGGGAGTAGGGCGTCCCTCTACCTTCATTCACAGGGGATAATTTTTTGCTAAGAATGCTTCTGCTGAGGCGCGATCGCTAATTACTCCATCTAGCGTCGCTGCTAATAGTCTTTCTAAAATTTGCCGATACTGTGGCCCCGGCTGGTAGCCCAAAGCTTTCAGGTCGCTACCATTGAGTGGGCTCTGAACATTAGCCCACCTGGTTATATATTGCCAGATCTGACGTCGAATAAAGCGCGGACTTTGCAGAGCAATCAAAATTTGCGTTGGCAAGTCGTACCGGCGCAGCAACTGCGCCGCTTGACTGGGTAATTGACACAAGCGTAAGACCTCCATCACCTTAGAGTGAGACTGCTCAAGATTTAGCAACCGCTTCATACTGTCATCAGGTAGTTGGAGATTCTCAGCCACCTTGCTGCGGTACTCCGGTACGAGGTGAGCAATTATAACTTCCAGCTGCAAAAGCCAGTGGGTAAGAATTTGCTGGGAGTCAAACCGCTTAAGACACCTGTCCAGTAAACACATTTGCCACCACAATGGGTTATCTAGCTCTAATGTAGGATGAATGCATCGGAGTGCACCCAAGTCACCTATTAACCGCAACGCTGCTTTCCAGTAGGGTGCCTCTAGGATGTATTTCAGTTCACTCTTGAGCCGGGTTTGCAGCGCTGGAGTTTTGCTATTTTCTGCTTGAGTCCGGTTGTAAATCCCACTAGCGATCGCATAACGGATATATCCTTCTGTCTGAGCCTCAATATGAAATCCCAGTCTCACAGCAAATCGCACAGCGCGGTAGATCCGGGTGGGGTCTTCAATAAAGCTATTGGCGTGTAAGACCCGAATTTGCTTGTCTTGTAAATCAAGTAACCCTCCAAAGAAATCTAATAGCTCTCCAGCCCGAGGGGGCGTTAGCCTCACCGCCAGGGTATTGATGGTAAAATCTCGTCGGTAGAGGTCTTGGTGAATGGAGCTAGCTTCAACTTCGGGATTCGCAGCTGGGTAAGGATAAAATTCTGTCCGGGCGGTGGCAATATCCACTCCTAGGGAACCTAATGCCTGATCTTTATGCCATAGGAGGGCGGCAGTTTGAAAAGCACCGTGAATTTCTAAGCGGGCAGCTGGGTAGAGTTGCTGAAGTGCCCGTACCAATTCAACACCAGCACTAACATCAACTGATTGGTGAAAGCCGTCTACAACGAGGTCAATATCTTGAATCATCAGCGTGAGCGCGCCGCTGTCTTTTGCTAGCAGCAAGTCTCGCACCGCTCCCCCCACCAGATAAAGATGCCAGCCCCGTAGCTCTGCCTGGAATGATGCTTTTGTGAGCAATTCCCACACTTGGGGAGCAAGGCAATCGCGCCACAAGTTGAGGCATGTAAATTTACGCTCCCCTTGTTGATGCACTTCCCGTAAAACATCAGTGCGGGTAACAATTCCTACCAACTGCCCGTTCTCTAAAACTGGGAGGCGACCGATATCGTAGGTCACCATCAGCGACTGAATTTTTGGCAGCGTCGTATCTGGGGTAATAGTTTTCAGATTTATTGCCATGTATCCCTTCACGGGCGCATGGCTGAAGCCATGATGCAAAGCAATATCAACATCTCGCCGGGAAATAATGCCTATTAGCTCGCCTTCGGCATTCACCACAGATAAGCCAGAGTGACCATAACGCAAGAATATCCGCTGCGCTTCTCCTATTGTGGTTTCAGGCCGGATTGTCCGGACTGGAGATGACATTAGCTCTCGTGCGGTAGGCGGCTGGGGAATCTGGTCAGGGTACATGTCCATTGCGCTTTGCGCGGGTGTGTGCACCCCTTCTTTTAAGGTGCAATTTCTGCTAGCGTACTAAATAAGGACTACACGCTGTAATGTATTTTATCCAGTTTGTTGCTGCATCGGGAGAAGCATAAATGTTAACCATCCTATTCCAACTCACCTTGATAGCTCTAGTAGCACTGTCGTTCGTCATGATCGTTGGCGTTCCTGTTGCCTATGCTACTCCTCAGAATTGGGTTGAATCTAAAAGGCTACTCTGGGTCGGTTCTATCGCCTGGTTTGGTCTAGTGATTCTAGTTGGTGTCTTAAACTTTCTAGTGGTTTAAGCGGCATTCGTCACAATTACCATCCATCCACCTTAATGACATAAGAAACGCTCATGGCAGTTTTCGAGGGAACTTTTACTCAGTCAGAACCGTTCCGGTTGGCGATGGTCATTGGTCGCTTCAATGATCTCGTTACTGGCAAGCTTATGGAAGGGTGTCAAGATTGCCTGAAACGCCACGGCGTTGATACTAACCCTCACGGCTCTCAAGTCGACTACTTTTGGGTGCCGGGCAGTTTCGAAGTGCCATTGGTGGCTCGCCAACTGGCACTTTTACATCGCTACGATGCCATAATTTGCTTAGGTGCCGTAATCCGGGGGCAGACGCCTCATTTTGATTACGTAGCCAGTGAAGTAGCTAAGGGAATTGCAGCAGCTGGGTTTCAAACTGGGGTGCCGGTAATTTTTGGCATTTTGACAGCTGATACTATGCAGCAAGCCCTAGAACGGGCAGGCATCAAAAGTAATAAAGGCTGGGACTATGCTATGAATGCCCTGGAAATGGCTAGTCTCATGAGGCAATTGCGGACGAGCGTCGAGGCGGAGCCATACAATGGCAATTCCCCATCTCTACCCGCCTCTCTCAAAAGTGCAATAGCCCCCAATTTATCGGTTCCTTCAGAGGAACTGGGCTAGTTGCTACCTCAGGCAGATCTCAGTTAATAACAAAAAAAGGGTTGACAGAGTGCTATTATTCTGAGAAGGTAGTGTTTAGAGCAAAGTTGCGGGTATAGCTCAGTGGTAGAGCGTCACCTTGCCAAGGTGAATGTCGCGCGTTCGAATCGCGTTACCCGCTTAATACCTTAAAATTGATATGTGAGGCTCTGCAAGTTGAGAATTTTCACTTACCAGCCTCAAGCCTTACCTGGTAACATCGGCCCCAACCCTAAAAACGTGTCTAATTAGGAAAGGTTGAGAAAAAGCTTGGTAAGTGCCTGCCCATCCCGAATGTGTTTTAGATACACTCGTGGATAATCCCATTTTGGCTCTATGATCGCTTGTGCAATCTAAAAAGGCTCAGAAAATTGACTTGAACGCGGACTACCCTTGTCCATGCCGTCGGCGCGGTCGCTTAGTACCGATTACGCTAACTGAGGCGTTTGGTTGCGATCGCTGTCAACAGTTGTTTGTGGTGGAAGACAATGGCTATGTGCTTGAGCAACTCTCCACTAGTTACCCCTACAAGGGGGCCTGGCGCTGGGTGGGAAACCGTTGGAGTGTGGCCCAGCCCCGTTTTGGGCAAAGCTATTTACCCGTAGCGCTCTTAGTTATCTTCGGGCTGCTGATCTTCTGGCTTCCCTTAGCGCTACAATCGCCTAGTCATGGCAGTATCCTGATCTGGGTAATGGTGGCGGTGCTGTTAGCTGTGCTGCCAGCACTTATGGTCTGGCTTACTTACAGACGTTAAGCCGATGACAGTTAATGCTTTTGATGCTTCTCCTGATCCGATCACTACCGTTCGTCGCGCCTATCAAGCTTCCTTAAAATTAGGCATCACAAAGGGAGCAGACCGCAGTCGCGCTGTCCAAGCGATGGCTCAGGCGCTTAAGCGCTCGTTTGACGATATTTTGGAAGCAAATACTCTAGATTTAGAAGCCAGCCGGGAAATGGCGGTGCCAACTGTAATTTTGGATTGGCTTAAGCTGACCCCGGAGCGGCTTCAGACGGCGGTAGAAATTCTACAACGGCTGGGAGAGTTATCAGATCCGATTCGGCGAGTGAGAAACGCTGACTATCAACTGGAGCATTCCCAGACTTATTTCCAGTTGATGCCATTAGGAGTGATTGCGTTGATCTACGAGGCGTTCCCAGAGTTGGCAGCGATCGCGGCGGGGCTGTGTATTAAAACCGGCAACAGTCTGATCCTTAAAGGTGGCAGCGAAGCTAGTCACTCCAACGCTGTGATTGCCCAAGTTCTTCAGTTAGCTCTTGAGGAGACGGGTTTACCACCGGGCTGCCTGGAACTTCTAGCGGCGGAGCAGGGTACTGTAATTAGAGACTTGGTAACTCAAGATCAGTACCTTAATCTAGTGATTCCCTATGGTCGTCCCAGCCTAGTGCAGCAAGTAGTGCGGCAGTCGACAGCACCGGTTTTAAAGTCAGCGATGGGCAACTGTTACCTCTACTGGTCAGCATCTGGCAGCCTGGAGATGGCGAGTTGGATGATTTTAGACAGCCATAATAGTGAGCCAGATCCTGTAAACGCAATTGAAAAGGTGCTGATTCAGCGCACTGCAAAGCCATCGTCTCTGATCACGTTGTGGAACGCTTTGAGGGAAAAGGGCTTTGAAATTAGGGGAGATGCCGAATTGGTGGAGACGTTTCCGGATTTAAAGCTAGCTGGTGATTCGGAGTGGGCAAGCGCCTATTTAAACAAGACAGTGACTTTCAAGGCGGTCGCTAATCTAGGAGCAGCGATCAGCTGGATTAATCAGTATAGCAGTGGTCACGCCGACTGCATTGTGACTGAATCCTACCAGGAAAGTCGCCACTTTGCCTTAGGGGTTAACAGCGCCTCTACATACATCAACGCTTCGCCGCGATTTTCTCGTAATCCCTCACGGGGAGACTCAGTATTTTTGGGTATGTCTAATCAAAGAGGCCATCGTCGAGGATTAATTAGCCTGGAAACACTGACCACGGTGAAGCACATTGTTCAGGGAAACGGACAGTTTTAGGAAAAAAGGGAATGGGAAGCTGGGGGAGCATATCCCCCACTCCCCATGTTTCTACTCTTTACTGACCAGTTTCACCTGCGTGGCGAGACCAAGTGTTTGGAGTAATTGAATTGTCATCCAGGTTAAATCGATTTCCCACCATTCCAGCCCGTGACGAGCGGAGTACTGAAAGGCATGGTGGTTATTGTGCCAGCCCTCGCCGTATACTAGCAGGGCAACCCACCAGCAGTTAGTCGAGCCATCGCTAGATTCATAGGTGCGGTAGCCAAATTTATGCGTGGCGCTGTTTACCAGCCAAGTGCAATGATACACAACCACGACGCGCACAAAAATCCCCCAAACCACAAATGGCCAGCCACCCAGCAAGAAGAGTATGACACCCAGGGCAACCTGGATATGAATCATATAGTTTTGGAAAAACTGATATACTGGGTCGCCTGAAATGTCTTTGGTATAGCGAGGAATTTCACTTTGAGCCGGTGCGTGATGAAGCATCCAACCCAGGTGGCTCCACCAAAAGCCCTGATTCGAATCATGGGGATCAGCTTCTTGATCAGAGTGCAAATGATGGAAGCGGTGCATTCCAATCCACTCAAATGGCCCTCCTTGGCAGGCGAGCGTTCCACAAAAAACCAGAAAATATTCCAGCCACTTGGGAGTTTGAAAGCTGCGGTGGGTAACAAGGCGGTGAAATCCCAGGGTAATACCCAATCCGCCGGTTACCCAGTGAAGAAAGAGGGCTAAACCGACTGCCGCCCAGCTAAAGTTACTGGGAAGCAGAGCAAAGAGCGCTCCTACGTGGAGTCCACCCAAAACGAGAATGTTAATCCAGTTAAGGCGGGGTTTGGTTGAAATGGCAATTGTCATGCAGGAACCTGATTATGGATGAAATGGAACCGAATCTGCTTACTCATAAAATCCGCATAGTTATATAATGAATGAGGAAATGATGAACAGCTTTTCAAAGCTACAGATAGCAGAACAGTCACTAGTTCAAATTTTTTCTGGAATTGACGCTCAGGTCAAGCAAAATCTTAAACGCGTGCTGCTGGCATTTCGCCATCATCGCGTAGGAGCGCATCATTTTGCATCTGTCAGTGGTTATGGTCACGATGACTTGGGGCGTCAAGCTTTAGACGAGGTATTCGCCGAGGTAATGCAAGCAGAGGCTGCGGCGGTACGAGTTCAATTTGTTTCTGGCACCCATGCGATCTCTTGTGCTTTGTTTGGCGTTCTCCGCCCTGGTGAACAAATGCTAGCAGTGGCGGGTCCTCCCTACGACACACTCGAAGAAGTTATTGGTTTACGAGGTCACGGTCAAGGCTCTTTGCGAGAATTTGGCATTGATTACCATCAATTACATCTAGCTAACGATGGATCTATAGATTGGGAAACTTTGGGGAAAGCGGTGGGCGATCGCACCCGTCTAGTTTTGATCCAGCGTTCTTGTGGTTATTCCTGGCGTCCTAGTCTCTCAATTGCCGATATCGAAAAGATTGTCCACATCGTCAAGCAGCAAAATCCTCATACTGTTTGCTTTGTGGACAACTGCTATGGCGAATTTATTGAAGACCGTGAGCCAACTGCCGTAGGCGCTGATTTAATGGCTGGGTCTTTGATTAAAAATCCTGGAGGCACCATAGTCACAGCTGGGGGCTACGTCGCTGGAAGAGCAGACCTAGTGGAAGCTGCTGCTTGTCGCTTGACAGCACCAGGAATTGGTAGTTCTGGCGGTGCCACCTTCGAGCAAAACCGTCTGCTGTTCCAAGGGCTGTTTCTCGCCCCCCAGATGGTGGGGGAAGCAATGAAGGGCAATCACCTCACAGCTTATGTGTTTGACCAGCTAGGTTATCCAGTGAATCCTCAGCCGATGGCACCCCGCCGTGATGTAATTCAAGCGATTCAACTGGGTTCTCCTAAAAAGTTGATTGCTTTTTGTAAGGCGATTCAGGAGCATTCGCCAGTAGGTTCCTACCTAGACCCCATCCCATCTGCCACACCTGGTTACGAGAGCCAGTTAGTTATGGCTGGAGGTACGTTTATTGATGGCAGTACCTCTGAGTTTTCAGCCGATGGCCCTTTGCGTGAACCTTACGTAGTTTTTTGCCAAGGAGGCACGCATTGGACTCACGTTGCGATCGCGCTGGAAGCTGCTATCGTTGCTGTCGGACCAAACAATAGGGTGTAGAGGAGCTACTTCTTACACTCCACGCAGCGCATTTAGTTTAGAATAACTAAGGGTTTTTCAGCACCTCTACAGCGTTGCACTTAGATCTAAATTATTTCGGGTTACACAAATCAGGAAGTCTAATTATGCAAAACAAACTATTTAACACTCATATTGAAACGTCACGCACTTTAATAACTCCAGAGCAGTTAAAAGCAGAATTGCCTTTAACCGATGCGGCAAGAGCCACTGTTTGGAAATCCAGAAATGAAATAGAAGATATCCTAGAGTTTAAAGACAATAGAAAATTTATTGTAGTTGGTCCATGTTCTATACATGACATAAAAGCAGCGATTGAATACGCAGAATTACTTAAACTTCTTGCTGATAAAGTCAAGAGTAAGTTGCTGCTTGTTATGAGGGTATATTTTGAAAAACCAAGAACAACTGTGGGATGGAAAGGATTAATCAATGATCCGGATATGGATGATTCTTTCCATATAGAAAATGGTTTATCTATTGCACGTAGCCTATTGATAAAATTGGCTGAGCTGGGATTGCCCGCTGCGACAGAAGCTCTCGATCCTATAGTACCTCAGTACATCGATGAACTTATTGCGTGGTCGGCGATTGGTGCCCGTACGACCGAATCACAGACTCACCGCGAAATGGCAAGTGGACTTTCTATGCCTGTGGGCTTTAAAAACGGTACTGATGGCAATATTCAGGTGGCTTTGAACGCTCTGCAATCAGCTAAAATGCCTCACCGTTTTTTAGGTATTAATCAAAAAGGACAGGTAAGCATTTTTAATACCAAAGGTAATGCCCACGGTCATATTATTTTACGAGGTGGTAACGGGCAATCCAACTTCGACGCTGTGAATGTAGAACTTGCTGAAAAAAAATTAAAAGAGGCAAATTTACCACCGAGAATTGTCATCGACTGTAGCCACGGGAATTCAAATAAAGATTACAAGTTACAAGCTTCGGTTTTTGCAGATGTTATCCAACAAATCACAGATGGCAATACATCTATTGTTGGTGCGATGTTGGAGTCCAATTTGCTTGAAGGTAATCAACCGATTCCTAGTCAACTAGAGCAATTAAAATATGGCCTTTCTGTGACAGACAAGTGTATTAGCTGGGAGGAAACAGAGAAAATTATTTTGGCTGCATACGAAAAACTGAGTTTGTAATTGGCGGCACTAAAGAGACTAACATCTGTCACGATGAGCTAAGGGCGCGGTTTTTCCCTTCGGCTGGCGGCGATACCACCACATGACGAAGCCAGTGATAAACAGAATTAGTGGTGCAAGCCCCACAAACACATAGAGAACGCGTGTTGGCAACCCCCCAAAAGTGCCATAGTGCAAGGGTGTAAATGAGTTCAAAACGCGAGCACCCAATCCGACTGTGCGACTATCTTGCACGTATAAAACCTTGCCGTTGAATTGATCGAGCTTCACGTAACTATTAAAATCTTCTGAGTCTCCTGGCACTTTTTTGTAAATCTCGAACACATCGTCGGGCTTTTTAGGCAGATTAATAAATGTACTTGTTGCACCAGGGAGCGCTGCATTTGAGCGGCGCAAAATCTCATCTAGTTGCAAGGTTGGCTTGCCATTGACTAGGGTGGATTTCACTTCTGGGGGCTTGGGGGTAAATGTTGCGGCATAGATGGCAGGTTCTGCATATTCGTAAAAGTTCCAGCAGAAACCTGTGAAAGCGATCGCGGCAAGAAATACGGCGGTGATAATGCCAGCCACTTTATGGATATCGAAGTTAACCCGTTTTGGATGAGCAAGCCATTTAATCTTGAAGCCACTGATCAGCTTTCGCCATCCTGACCAGAGAACTATACCTGTGATGCTGAGAATCACCAGTAAAAAGGCAGCAATACCGACAATTATCATACCTGTATTACCAACCAAAAGAGCGTAGTGTAGATCCAGAACACGGCTAAACAAGGCAGTTTCTCGCTGGCGATCACCCATGATTACACCCGTATAAGGATTAATAAAAACCTCCCACTGGGTATCATCAGGACGGTTGAGTCGAATGGTATAAAACTCTTGTTTGGGTAGCATTTGTACTTGTCCTACCTGCCAATCAGGATGACTGGCATAGGCTGCCTTGACATTATCAACCAGTGTTGCTGTGGAGAGGCGTTGTTCTTGGGCGATCACCCGTCCAAAGCGTTGCTGTATCACCCAATCATCCAGTTCCTGCTCGAACACCAACAGGCTACCTGTCAGACCGACAATAATCAAAATTATTCCCACTGCTAAACCGACGTAGCGATGCAGCGTAAAGGCAAGATTGCGTAGTTTCCTAAATTTCATAGCAAATACTCCTTTGTTGTTAACTTTGTTTGGTGGGACAAGCCCGCTAAGAGCACTAACGCAATTAAAACTTGGTCTAATTTCCCTCAAATTAAAAGTCCACCGAAAACGTCCCCAAAACAGTAAACGGTGCAGCGGGAGTGATATAGAAGCCTTGAGTGTTGTAATAACTGATATCGAAAAGATTTTTGAAGTTGAGAGCGGCTCGCCAATTGTCTTGCCTATAAAAGATGCTGGCATCTGCTCTCACATAGGATGAAAGTTCGATTGTATTGGGTAGTCGGACTTCGCGATCCCCGACGAAAGCTAACCCCGCTCCCAACCCTAAACCTTGCAAATTGCCCCTCTGAATTTCATAAGTAGTCCACAGACTGGCACTGTGTTCTGGCACGTTACTCAATCTGTCACCCTCTGGAATAATGTTGTCTTCGCTAATGAACGCATCTGTGTAAGCGTAGGTAGCGATAATTTTCCATCCAGGTAGAATTTCTCCAGCTAAATCTAGTTCGACCCCACGACTTTTTTGTTCGCCCGTTTGGATGCTGAAATCTGGATCATCTGGGTCAGTAGTTAGCACGTTCTTCCTGGTAAGTTGATAAAGTGCCAACGTCGCCGAGAGTCGATTCTCAAAAAACTCCTGCTTTACTCCAATCTCAAATTGCTCGCCTGTTATCGGTTTGAAAGCTTCGCCCGTCCGGTTTCTGCTAAAAAAATCGGGGCTGAAAGAGTTCGACCAACTGGCATACAGAGAAGTTGACTCGCTTGGTTGGTAAACAATTCCGACTCGTGGAGAAAACTTAGAATCCGATTGCTCAAAGTCAAAGGCATCAGCTAGGGTGTCTCTGTAGAAAGAATCAACTGAGTCAAAGCGACCTCCTGCAAGAATTTTAAGATTAGGCAATAGCTCGATCAGATCCTGTACGTAAATTCCAATATTGTCTGAGCCATATTCCTCGGCGGAATCCGGCTCGAAAATTCCTGGCTCTGCACCATACTGCGGAGCGAAAATATCAATTGGAGCCAGGGGCGCATCAAAAAAGTTATAGGCAAATCTATAGCGAGCTAGCTCAACTCCAAACAGAACATTATGGCGGATAGCTCCTGTATTAAATTCACCAATAATTTCATTTTGCAACGCATAGTTTTCACTCTCGCTATCCGACCTTGAGGCTTCACGCTGAAGGGTGCGACCATCCGCTTCCAAAAAAGGTTCAGAGAAGTTAGCAAGAGTTGTCTCCCGCTCGTTTGAATTGACTACGAGCGCGTTAAATCCTTGTCGAAATCTCCAGTTGCCACTGAATTTATGTTCTAAGTTGTAGGTACCGGAGAAGGAGTCAATTTCAGCATGGTTAAAATTTGGTTCTCCTAGAAATCTACTAATAGGGACATCAAAAAATACCTTTGATGGTGGAAATCCGCGATCAAAGACATAATCGTAGTTTTGATATTCAAATTCAGTTGTTAGACTTGTTTGAGAACCAATTTGCCATGTGAGTGCAGGAGCAAAAAAGATACTTTCGTTTTCATTAAAGTCGCGGAAACTATCAGCATTTTCATAGGCAACATTGAGCCGGTAGAGCAGCGAGCCATCGTTTGTCAGCGGTCCACCAACATCCAAAGTTGGGCGGTAAAAACTGTAACTTCCAATAGTTAAGTTGGCATTGAACAGAGGTTCGGATATTGGCTTTTTCGTCACTGTATTAATGAGCCCGCTAAAGCCAGATCCGCCGCCATAAAGCACCGATGCTGGACCTTTGAGAATCTCGACTCGCTCGACGTTGGCGACATCACGGGGACTTATAAAACCAAAATCCCGAAAACCGTTGCGGAAGGTTTCAAACCCCAAATCAAAACCGCGAACAGTATAACCTGCTGAGGACAGTCCGCCATAACCAGACTGCGGCTGGACTCCACTGACGTTGTCAGCTAACTCAGAAAAACGCACCACTTGCCGATCTTCAATCACTTCACGAGGAATTACCTGAATAGACTGAGGAATATCACGCAGCGGGGTGTCAGTTCTTGTGGCGGTTGAAGCGTTGGGTACGCTGTATCCTGTTTCTTGCTCGCCCGTCACCACAACTTCAATTTCCTCTTCTCCTAGTAGCGCTGGTTCATCAGGCTGGATTTCGCTCCCTGGCTCAGTTGGGAGCGTTGGTTGAGTTTGAGGTAGTTGCTGTGGGGGTGTCGCAACTGCTGCACTCACAACGCTAAAAATCAAACCCTCCTCCGAACTATCAAACAACTCGACTGTTGGCACACCCGCCTCACCCGTTACTGTTACCCGAATAGTATTGGCATTTGCGTTAGTTACCGTGATCTCAGTAATACCGGTAATTGGTTTTTCCGAACGGAATACGAACACATCGCCACTAGTCAGACGTAGTTGGGCATTGGGAATATCAGCGATATAACTATTGCCAGCACTGCGATTAACTACTTGCAACTGCTCCCCAAGAGTCGTCTGTAAAATTACCTCCACACCTTTTTCAGTGGGATTGGCTCTGACTTCCGTCACTTGCACAACTTCGGGTTTTGGCACTGATAAGAGTGCTGGCGACTGCACTAGCATTTGAGCGCTAGTGAGTGGACGCTCTAACTCACTTAATCTAGGGAGATTTCGAGTTGATGGGGAATTGCGTAGTATCCGACTAACAGATTCGCTCTCTACCTCCAAACTGGTAACTGGTTGAGCTGCCGCTCCCATTGCAACGCCAAGCCAGGCAGAACCTGTAACCAATAGAATCTGCCACTGCTGTTGTTTCACTTACACTCCTCACACCCTAGCTATCATCACTAAATGCCGTCAATAACCCAGTAACTCATTGCAAGCTATTGACACTAATTTCTAATTAATTCAAGAAATAACTGTACAAGATGTGAGAATTATTTGCAACTAATTGTCAAGTTCTCTTGAGTCAGAGGATAGAAAATTACTGAGACTGCGGTTATTTTAGATACATTTGTTCCGCGCATCAAATCTTACAAGTTCCTAGTGAATTCTCATACCCGAATGGCGCTCAGATTCAGAGCATTACAATTCAGATGTAAAATTACGTTTCGTAGAACAGTACCCGTCTTAACTTATAAATGTTAGGTGGGTAATTTGTCCAAGGCTAAACCCAAAGCCTTAAAATGCTCGTTATTGATGTGTTCATGATTGGTTATGCGTGATTTAGAGAAGCGTCAACTTCATTTACAAAATTTTCTCAACGAATGAATATACACACCATATCTACACAACCATTTGCAGACCAAAAGCCCGGCACCTCTGGACTGCGGAAGCAAGTTAAGGTATTTAAGCAGCCTCGTTATCTGGAAAACTTTGTTCAGTCTATCTTTGACACACTGGAAGGCTATCAAGGGCAAACGATAGTTCTAGGTGGTGATGGTCGCTACTACAACCGTCAGGCGGTTCAGACCATTCTCAAAATGGCAGCAGCGAATGGATTTGGTCGGGTACTGGTGGGGCAAGGAGGTATTCTGTCTACACCTGCTGTTTCCTGTGTCATTCGCAAGTACCAAACGTTTGGCGGTATTGTCCTCTCTGCCAGTCATAATCCTGGTGGACCGGAAGGTGATTTTGGCATTAAGTACAACATTACCAATGGGGGACCTGCACCAGAAAAGGTGACTGAGGCGATCTACGCTCGTAGTAAAGTACTCGATGCCTACAAGATCCTCGAAGCAGATGATATCGATTTGGACAAATTGGGGACATTTAAACTGGGAGAGATGACGGTTGAAGTCATTGATTCAGTGGCAGATTATGCCGAGTTAATGGAGTCCCTATTCGATTTTGAGCGCATTCGTCAACTCCTAACCTCCGGACAATTCCGCCTCTGTATGGATTCCCTCCATGCTGTGACAGGTCCCTATGCCCAGGCAATTTTGGAGCAACGCTTGGGGGCACCAGCGGGGACAGTCATTAACGGCATACCTTTAGAGGATTTTGGGGGCGGTCATCCTGACCCTAATTTAGTCTACGCCCACGATCTAGTCGATATTCTGTATGGCACGAATGCTCCTGACTTTGGGGCTGCTTCTGACGGTGATGGCGATCGCAACATGATTCTGGGACGTAAATTTTTCGTGAACCCCAGCGATAGCCTAGCAGTATTAGCGGCAAACGCTCAGCTTGTTCCGGGTTACAGTTCAGGTTTGGCGGGAGTGGCGCGCTCAATGCCCACCAGTCAGGCAGTAGACCGAGTTGCTGCCCAGATTGGCATTGACTGCTACGAGACTCCTACAGGTTGGAAGTTTTTCGGCAATCTCTTAGATGCGGGCAAAGCCACCTTATGTGGTGAAGAGAGCTTCGGCACTGGCTCTAGCCATATACGCGAAAAGGATGGGCTGTGGGCAGTACTGTTTTGGTTGAATATCCTAGCGGTACGGCAACAGTCTGTTGAGCAGATTGTGCAGGAACATTGGCAGACCTACGGACGCAATTACTACTCCCGCTATGACTATGAAGGGGTAGAAACTGACAGAGCAAATGACTTAGTGAAAAGACTGCACTCCTTAATGCCAACCCTGAAAGGAAAGCAATTTGGGAACTATCAAATCGAATACAGCGATGACTTTAGCTATACCGACCCTATTGACGGTAGCGTCAGCCAGCATCAGGGCATTCGGATTGGCTTCACCGATGGCTCCCGTCTTGTGTTTCGACTTTCTGGTACTGGCACCCAGGGAGCGACCCTGAGAGTTTATCTAGAAAGCTACGAATCAGATGGTGCCAAGCAGAACCTCGATCCGCAACAGGCATTGGCAAAATTGATCTCCATTGCTGATGAAATTGCCCAGATCCGGACTTTTACAGGCATGGAAAAACCAACTGTAATTACGTGACGTGCCGCCTTGGACAATAAGAGGTAACTTATTAGGAAAGATTACAAGATGAAAAGCTAGTAGTCTTTCTTCCCTACAAATTACAGAAAGTATTGCTTGAAGCAGTAATCCAGGATCTTACTTAACCCAAATTCGATGTATTACAAACTACATTCTGTAGTAATTATGGATGTCACAATTGTTTCATTCTTCATCGGTGCCTGAGAGTGATAAATGTTTCGCCAACTAACTGCTGGACACGCCGACAGGCATTGTGGATGCTGACTGGAGCAATTGCAGGTTTGGGCTTACACGCTTGTACCAAAGCTCCTGAGTCTAATTCATCAGCCTCTACCTCCCCAAATACTTCTGGTAGTGAAATGTCTGCGGCGATTGGCATCACGACCTGGATTGGCAATACACCACTTTGGATTGCTCAAGAGCAGGGCTTCTTTAAAGACTTAGGGCTTGACTTGCAAATCAAAGTGTTTGGTACAGTAGCTCAGGGATTTCCAGCATTCATTTCCGGACAGCTAGATGGGCTTGCTCCGGTTACATCAGAGGTAGTCACCCTGGCTTCTAAAGGAGTTGATTTTCGAGTGGTGACGGTGGAAGATACCTCGGTGGGTGCGGATGTAATTCTGGCACGGAATAGCATTAAATCGATTCAAGACTTCAAAGGCCAAAAAATCGCCGTCGAACTGGGCGGAATTGGTCACTTTTTCGTGCTACAAGTTCTGACAGAAGCGGGTATTGATCCTAAAGATGTTGCGTTGGTGAACACTCCTCCCGATG
>QQTW01001015.1_pt1 | contig 19092 bp, 17 predicted proteins | sample 1904831 | NCBI WGS metagenome assembly QQTW01 (sample SAMN09435610, study PRJNA476489) | Subsurface metagenome, whole genome shotgun sequencing project. | reverse complement strand
ATTTCCTCTTGGGTTGGGTGGTGGTGTTGCTGCTGCTGTTGCTGGAGCGGGGTTTGGGGAAGGTGAGGATCGGGAAGGGAAGAGGAACGGTCGGGATTGCAGAGTTGAGCAGGGCGGAGGTAGATCGTCGATGATGATGGTGACGTGTGTATTCGATGGGTTGAATACTTGGACTTGAAGCCGATGTTGGTGGAGGAGGCGGAGGAAGGAAGTTGGGACTGGTGGGTCGAGAAGAGACCATGCTTGCTCGAGCGGTGTGTCTCCTCAATGGTTGTTTTCGATGAATCCCTGCTGAGAGCGACGCAGGTGAGATACCGGAGGATGATGAAGAGGATGATGCTGAAGACGGATGCTGACGATGATGGCCCCGGGTGACTCCTGCCATTGCTCTTGAGGAACGATTGCGATGCTTCGGAAGGCCCGACAGAGGAGAAGGTGGTGATCGCGGAGAACCATTGGGTGAGTACCCATTCTCTTCTTGCTCTTCTTCATCATAGAAACAGTTGTCCCGTGTAATGGCCGTGTTGATCATTGGACGATAATACGGAATACCCATGGGCATATTATCCGTGGTGGAAGAAGCGTTTGATGTGGTGGGCGCCATAAGGAAGGATCCACCATTGGTCGGGGACGACATCATTGGTGATGATAGCGACGAATATCCTTGGTGTTCTGCCCCCGTGGTCGAGATCATCAATCCGCTCATAGCCAAATTGTTGGAGAGATCTCCGTTCGTCGTCATATCCGGTTGATGATGCGATGGGCGACTGTAACAGTGGTGATGGTGATTGGCGGCAGCAGCACTCATGGACACGACTCGTTGCGCGGCCTGTCGCAGTCGCATTCGATCCGATGGAAGAGAGTGCCGTTGCTGGACGTTGGGATGACCGTGAGCACCAAAAGAAGACGCATTCATGTCCCACCATTCTTGAGAGTGAAGTTGATCGATGGATGGAAGTGCAGGGCTGCCATTCATGCTGCTCGATGAGGGGGTCATTCTCGGACTGAATCCCATCTCGTTCATCTTTTGTTGTTGACGATGATGATCAAAGGACCATCCAGTCGAATCCATCGGGGGACTCTGTCCGAACGATGCGACACTACTCCCCTGGTAGCTCCCTCCTCGAGACGTCATCACGGATGCATCCGTAGCCATGTCCGGCGACATGAACGCCGTCGGGGGCGACATCGCTACAGTCGACGATGACGATGACAGATGGCGATGGTGGTGATAATCCGTGTTCATGCTCGGCACGCGGAACGTCGTCTGAAATCCATCGCTCGGAGCTCGACCAGACTGAGGTGGTGACAACGGCAGACCATTCATCGGTAGCTGCAGCATATCACTTCCTCCCACCATCTTCTGCTTCATCGTTGGCGTGGTCACCGTCGGCGGTGTCGACGGACGACGACCATCACTCTTCTTCGTAACCCCCTTGCTCACTCCCGACACAGACTTCTTCTTCTTCTTCGGCTTGGCCCCAGCCATCGGGTTGCTCTTCTTCCATCGCAGAGACTTGCCCTCCTTCTCCTTCGGCGTTGTTGTCTGCTCTTTGCCGCGACCGTTCCTCTTCGTCGACGGCGTCAAGGGCGGCGAGGTTGGAAAGGTTGGCATCATCGTCGAAGGCAGCATGCGTGGCGACGCCTGCAGTCCCAATCCGACGCCGTCACCAGCAACAGGCTGATACAATGTCGGATCCGTACCTCGTCGCAGCGGAGATGATCCCATCATCGCCGGTTGGATCATCTCATCAGGTCCACCGATGTCGGGACTGCCGAACCAGGGTGAGAATACGGTTGCGTAGTCGAGACCGTCCATCATCGTCATGTCTTGGTTGATATCCGGTCGAGTGGGCTCTGATATGGCATCTCTCATGCCGAGTGCGTCCTCTGACAAGACATGCCTAGTGCCGAGTGCGTCGGTTGTGGGAAGAAGATCGTCCGTGGGAAGCAGGTTCATGTCAAAGAATGAAGACTCCGGCTCCGGCTCGAAGACGAAGACCTCTGGATCCGGCATACCGAGCGGCTCAAAGAGGCTGCTCAACGGTCCGAAGGCGTCATTAGAGGAGTCGGCCAGGACATTGTCGTCGAGGAGGAGTGGCGATGTGCGTGATTCCGCCGGCTGCGGCTGGTACATCTCGGGCGAGTATACCAACGCCATGATCGATTGTCTTTGGAAGGACACAAGAGGATAATGGGTTCGGCGGATGTCCAAAGAACGACGGTAGCGATGGGTAGGTAGGGAGACAAGGGCAAGGTGAGTCCCAGCAACGTTCTCGAGGAGGAGTGTGCAAGTGTGTCGAACAGAGAAATTATGTTGACCATGGACGATCAACAAACAAACAAGACGGATATTATATATTCCCTTCGTCGGCATGGTCACTGGGAGAAAGGCCTCCCAGCCACACATTGTGGGAAAGAATGAAAGACAGCCACAGGGATGGGTTAGAAGGAATGTGTCGACAGGCACCACGAGCATTGTCAAAGCTGAGGAATGCTAGACCTCGGGCAAAGGGAAATGAGTGACAATAGGCTCTAGCCACTCGAAAATATGTTCGACAGGAATGAATGTGGAGGACAATCCAAAAGGCTTCAAGAAGGAATGTAAACTACGCACCACGTCGCAATGGGCATTCTTGAGAAATGTAAATCTGAAAAGGGAAAATTGAGTGCAAGTTCGCATTCCTTCCATTCGCATTCAGCCAATCCAGCCATCGATTTCTCTTTCAGAAATGAAGAGAAATAGATGAGGCCGGGAACGGAATGAAAATGGATATGCTCCTACCGGATGTGGAATGTCGGATTGGGACAATTACCGGGAAAGGAATATTCGAGATCTGGTATTGACTTCTTGCAGCGAGGATAGAATCGGAAGACATTTTCCTAGTAGAGGATCATCCGGTGATGGCCAGATCGGTCAGAAACATGGAGAGAAAAGAGTCCCTGTTCGTTGTCAACCAGGTAGCAGTCGCTGTCATGCCGGATGAAGTTGCACCAATCTGTCTGGAAATATTCGCAATATAATTAAGTCTTACGTGGACAGACAATCTTAAGCTTTTGGTCTTCAAATCTTGGTCTTTTAGAAATTTTTGACCTCGGGCATCCGACCCAATCCACCGCCTGACTTATCTGGCTGAACATCGACTCCATGTACACCCCCCGCCGATCGCTCCAGCACGTGTCGTCGTAGCATGGCTAGAATCTCCGAGTTCTTCCAACGTTGGGGTACCGGTCGATACGCCGGCTTGAACGCACCCACCGTTTGGGCCCACTCGCCTGATCGCGGTTGTCCCTGGCGCCAGGCGTCCGTCTGGCGGTACTCGGACGGATCTGCAGTACCCGTCGATGCCGACGGCGTCGCCAGTTCCGGTGGACTTCCCTCGGCCGTTTCACGCGAGGTCGGTGTCGGCTCTTGAGTGGCCCAGTAGTAGATGTCCCAGTCGTTTTCATCGAGGAAGCGATCGTACTGCTGCAGTTGACCGGGCGTCATCTGCTCTAGATTGGCGTCGGCAAAAGTTGAGAGCAGTAGATCACTCTCCAGTGTGCCTCTCTTTCGAGACTGGTCTTTATATGTCCCACCAGTCAGCTTTGTCTGGAGGATATAGTGTTATCCGATTGAATGTAGACGGACATAACAACCTTGCCCGCATCGTCTTTTCATCTTCTCCTGTTCGTCGCAACGGCTCTACCTTGAACTTGGCGCCCTCCATCTCGCCCACGCCCAGCTCTTCGTTTGATTCTTGTCCCCCTTGGCTTGGCGATGTGTTCCCGGTCATCCGCTCGGTATTCTCAGGGACCGAGTCCTTTGGCACAAAATCGGAGGTGACTGACGATAACAGTTCCGGAGGAGCATTGTTGGCTCCAGCTTTCGGGACATCATTAGCGACCGTCGAGGTGGTGTTCGTTAGGTGTGGGTTGAGTTCACGAGACTGCTGCTGGGATCGAAACTCGGCCGTGCCTGGATGGACCCGATGATTGCTCTCGTCGGCATTCCGGCGCGCTATGGATGTCGTGAGCGAGCGCCTCAGACCGATGCGTCGATGGAGTAGCGAAAATGTCAATCGAGTAGCTGACATTGTCACTTGAGTATTGTAGACGGCGAATGATCTTTGCCAAAGAAGATATCAGAGGTTGTCGTTTAGGTGGTGGATATGAATGACGTTGAAGAGGGGCATGTGCTCTCCTCGGCACAACACAATTGAAGGTCCGGGATGACAATAACTTATGGGGTGGTAGATATGCATGGGTGACAATATAAATGGGACAGCTCAGCATTAATTGCGCTATAGATTTGCGTGCTCAAAGTCTTCATCACCCTTATGACGAACTCATCTTCATCATCTTTACGATGAAATGCAGCTTCATTAAGTTCATGACGAAGACAGGTTCATCAGTCCCATGACGGAGACGACCGAACCTTCATCTTAATAGTCGTGGTGATACTGTCTCCCCTCCATCTGACTTGGAACGAAGATGACCTACCTTCGTCGCACTGACGATGGTCTTATAGACCCATTCATCGAACTCACGATGAAGATGACCTTATCTTCACTACATTAATGACAATGACGAAATAGCCTCCGTCTCATCAGACTCACGATGAACCTGCCCAGACTTCATCACACTGATGATGATGATGATGGTATAGCTTCCTTTCCGTCAGACTAATGACGATGATATAGAAGAATTTCAATATCGACGCTTGTAAGCCTGTCCACTGTGCCTCGCTGGCTGAGCTGTATCATTTGTTTTCCACCGCGAGATATGAGAATTTACACATACAATTCCAACTTGGGGGCAATCGTGCCCTCAGAATCGTCGTCGTTTGGGATAGTAGCTCCGGTGGAAGCTATCTGCATGCCTAGTCGGGGGCGAGCCGACCTTGGTAGCCCCCAGTTCAAGCAGTAACTTCACGATGCTATTTCTGCCCAAGTTTGTCGCTCGGAGCATCGGGCTCTCTCGACCTCTCCGGCCGTTGACGTTGACCCCAAGCCTTACCAGCAGTCGGATCGTGTCTGCCAGACCCCGTGTCACCGCGACGTCCAATGCATGCTCTCCCATGACAGTAAAGTGGGCGTAAAGCCCGGTCTCCATAGCCCGTCGGATCCTGTGCCCTCGCGGTTCTCTGGGCGACCGTAAGACGACCGGATGGCGAGATACTGCGACGCCGAGATGAGCGCCGGCGTCCAGCAACATCTGTACCACCTGCTCGTATCCATTGATGGCCGCTAGATACAGGGGATCGCGATCTCCGGCGATGCGGTACTCCACGCCATGGTCGAGCAGCAGCCGCACAACGCGTCCATGGCCGTGCCAGGCGGCGTGATGTAACAGGTTGAAACCCTTATAATCCTGCACGTTCACATCCGCTCCGGATTTGATCAGGAGCTGCACCAGCTCCAAATAGCCCGGGGCGCAGCTCGGCAGATGAGCCAGTCCATCATTGCCTTCGACTTCAACACCACCATTTGCTCCAGGAAGCAGAGCACCACCTCAACGTGACCATACTGGGCAGCGCTCATGACTGCGGCCTCGATGTCCGTCGACGAGAGATGGATCTTCTCCTTGGATTCGAGTAGAAATCGACCAACCGGTTCGTGACCGGCTCGCGAAGCTGCGTCCAGTGCGGCGACGGCGGCCGCCGCCACCGCCGCCGTCTGACCAGGACTCGCGCCGCCTGGAGTGGTGTCCGGGAAAGTAAAGTCGAGCAACAATGACACCATATCGGTCCGCCCGAGTCGCGCCGCTTGTTCCACGGGAAACCCAAAGACTCTGCTCTTGACATGGGGATCTACACCTTCGTCCAGAAGAGTTTGAAGCTGGTGCATGTCCCCTACAGCAGCAGCAGCCGCCGTGAGTCTTTCTTGAGACAGATCCCAGGATGTCGGTTGCATCCACGGAGGATTTGGTTCGAGACCGAAATAGAGATTGACCTTGACATCGACCGAGATGGTGTTCTGACACAGGCTGTGCGCCGCGGCGGCACACAAGGCGCCAACATATTCCCGACGTTGCTCCTCTAGATGTGGTCCGGCCGGACAGTGGAGCAGCAAGGCCTCAGCCGCCGAGGTGATGGCGGATGTGATCGGATCATTTTCGAACATCCACGGTCGCTTGGTTCTTCCTGCCAACCGCCTCTGTGTATCTTCGGGACCCATGAGCTGTTCGACGATCCTCTTGTCCATATCCATGACCGGAACGTAATACATGATGCGACTGCCAAAAACGACGCGGTTGATCTCCGATTGAAACGATCCTAGCAACAACTCTCAGCATTAAATTTAGGTGGCCGCACCGCGACGTAAACCTACGGCACACCCGTCGATGTAGGATTGCCTTGCGTATGCCGACGGTAGCAATCATGTGCTCAATGACACACTGAAAGGCTGGAATGGGGAGATGGTCGAGCTGCATGATGGGATGAATGGGCGTTCGACGGGCCGGGTCCCAGTCAAATCCTTCATCGGATTGATGGTGGCGGTATGTCCTCTACCAGACTGTGGCGGTGGAAGTTTCTCTATCGGACTGATGGGAACGGTAGGTATGTCTCTCCACCAGATTGATAGCGGGGATGTTCCTTTATCAGACTGATGGCGCCGGTATGTCCCCCATCAGACCGATGGCGACAGTATGTCCTTCCACCAAACTGATTGTGGTGAGTGGTTTTCTATCGGATTGATGACAGCGGTATGTCCTCTACCAGACTGATGGCGGCTGATGCTTCTTTATCGCACTGATGGCGAAGGTAGCGGCTAACTTTCGTCGTCGGTCTGGCGACGACGAACTTGAATTGACCAATGATTGACGCGAAATGTTGCCGGCGTGCATACGGTATATTTTAAAAAGCTGAGTATAGCTGGGTTGGTAGAGTACATTGCTAGATGTTGGGGTCCTGATCGATGAGCTGTCAGTCAAAGTGAGGCGGGCTTCGATGTATCTTCAAGGCGCAGCCGGGCTAACTTTCTTCCGCGTCGGGCAGCAATCCGAGCGGATATCCGTGCTGTCGGTTGCGCGAAGAAGCTCAGCGGAGCGATGACATTACTCGGAATCCTCGAAACGGAGGTCTCAGAGAGCAAGACGAAAGTGTGAAAGGGACAAGCTTTCATTGCAAAAGAACAGCAAATCTGTTTCTTCCCAGTGCTGGTAAATTGAAGAGCTAATGAGAACGGACTTAGCTACAGGAGACAATGCTCAGAAACCAATACCAGGAACTCATGTGACGTCCAATGAGGCTCAAATCAGATGTTTCGACCTAATTGAATGATCATCAGTATTCTTCCGCTCGAGAAGACTCTTCAATCTGTCATATTTGACAGCGAGAATTACTCACCGGAAATAAGCCCTCAGATAAACCACCTGCCATGTGCCCAGCGCGACCAAGACGCCCATCGTACCAAACGCGAACCACTTGACCCGCTCATTGGTGCTTTCGTTCGTGTCCCGCAGCTTCTGTTCTCGTGTGCGGAGATAATCCATCTCAGTGACGATCTCCGCCACCATCTCTTCCATCCGGCGCAGTTCGGTCTCGGTCGGCTTTAGTTTCTCGGCCGCCTGAATCGCAGACCAATCTCTTGCATCCGCTCCGATGTCGATATCGAGCTCTACATGGCGAGTAGGATTGCTGACGCCGCTGCTGCCATGAGCTGCAATTGGGAATCAGCATGACCTAACCGCTCAATTGAGTCGAAAAAAACGCACTGGGACTGAGAATGTTCTCAAAGCAGACATCAAATGCCGAGTCGGCCACAGACGTAAACGCAGATCGCTGTTCCCCAACGATATCGCGCGGTCGGGCGTACTCGTTGCCCACGGCATCTTTGATCTATCAAACCCGATTTGACTTCTGATCAGTACCACGCATAGATATGCCAGACCGAGAGGGGTGCACATACGTGCATATTAACCATCTGCCCATCGTCTTTGCTCCCGCCCACTTTGGCCGTGACGACGACCAACGTGTCCTTGGCGACGAAGTTTCGAATGCATCTTTCCGACTTCTTTGATTGACCTTGGTGATGCGCGTGTATGTCAAACTTGAGCGCGGAGACCAGGGGAGAGGAAAGAAGGAGGAAGAGAATTAGTCGCATGACGCTCGAGGAACGAGCTGATGCTGCTCCTCCCATCACGGGCATGACGTTGAAGGGGGAGATACCCGACTTGGCTGATTGACGTTGGCCTTTTGCGTGGATCGTGTTCGAAAGATCTTTTGGGACCGAGGTGATAGGTGCAGGAACCGGATAAACACTAATCCGGCTGGTACTCAAAGTCGCTCCACTGCATTTGCGCTGGTGACGAAAGAGCAATTTACATGGGAGTCAGTCGATAGGGTCTCCAAGTTAAAAGATTACTTTCCTTTACAGTCTTGATATGGTTTAATATTACTTCACAATTCATACGGTACGATCGGTAGAATATGGTTGTTCCGAGGGTTTGGGGTTTATCTTGGGGCTACAATGATAGATATTTGTGGGTTTCTAAGCGTTGCCTATTTTGCCAAAACCAACAGGGGAGAAAGACCAGTAAAGGGAACCAAAATGACTTTGAAAAGAGATAATAGGATAGGTTTTGACATTGGGTATCGTCTGTAGAAAAGCCCCACCTAGACGGGATATGGCCAAAGAAAACAGTAAGGGAGAGAATGAATGGCATTTATAGCTTGAGAGACCGAGTAAGTCACAGAGAAACGAACAGGCCAAGGCACGACGGGCAGTAGTGGAGCTTTGTCTCAGGGTAGCGAGAGAGGAGCGTTCTGGAAAGAGATTCCTTCCGAAGAGAAAAGAAGAGAACGAAAGAAACTGATTATTGCCAGAAACTGGGTTCATTGAGTCCAGAAAATAAGATTGAAGGATATGACAGCCGCTAGTAAAAGCGAAGGAAACGCGGGTATCAATGGAATCTTATTTCAATCAGTTGATCGTCCTAGGTGAACAGGTTGGATTAGGAGACGCCGGTATCACCGGGATGTTCGCCGTCATAGGTAACCGACCCAGCACCTCCCCCGCTCCGAGTGTCGGAAGGATACGTTTCGAACGGATCGCAGTGTCCGACTTAGTAGGTTGCACCGCGGAACCACTGTCACCCGTAGACCCTCCCTGTTGGTCTGGTAGCTTCAAATTTTCTTTATCGTGTAACAACAGAGCGTTCACGGCACTGACGTAGCGATCGTATCGCATTGGACGTGGCCACGAGGTAGTGTTCTCAGTGGTATCATTTGAGATATGGTCGATGTCGCCGCTCTCAAACAACATCAATTGAACGTTCGCGGCGGATACCCAGGTGATATTCCCGCTGGGTGAGACGCTGGCTCTGAATTTGGAGGTCTGGTCCGTACGGAGTCTGCTGCCGCCTGGCCTGGACTGGAGTCGCAAGCCTTCTTTCTCGTCCGATGATGATGATGATGCGAAATGGTCCTTCGAAGCGCCCAGGACGTCATCAATGAATATCTTTTGCGCGGTACTGATAGTTCCGTCAATGATCCATGACCCGTTCGTGCCGTTGGGTTTCGCCTCGATGTTGATTAGCGCTAGGTAGTCGATGCTCGCTGCATATCCCTCTGATGACCGATCGGTTTGGCTCGTCGATAGATCTACCGCTTGAGAGCTCCCTTCGTGGGTCAGAGTCCCGGAGATGCTCGACTTGGTGGTCTGGTTCCAAGACACGGTCCGGGGTCCTTGCGTCGTGGAGACGATAGCGCTGATCGTCAATTGTCGGTCGACTTGAATCATGTAATCCAGCGACTGCTTCTGCCTGCTGGAAGCATCGTCCAGGGTCTCATAAGACCGAGTATAGATGCTCGGCTCTGGAGCAACGTAGTCCAAACGCATCCCCGTCGTCACGGCGCCATCCTCGTCGAACCAGAGGAGTACCTTGCCAGTAACCACCCAGTAACTGCCCACGGTCTTGGTGAGCGTTGCGTTGCCCCGTCCATCGTCGTCAACCCCGACCACGCGGATCTCGAAATCGTGTCCGTTCTCGCGCGCTTCACAGAGCATCGGGAGCCACGGGGTGATGTCAATCTCCCCCTCCCGAAGATCAAACGCGTCGATGCCCACTATTGGCCGCCACATCCAGGGAGCGAAACCACCGGTGAAGATGACCGGAAAGGGGTTCATAACTCCCGCCAAGGACCCGTCGATCAGAAGTTGCACCTCGCGAAAGGGCGAAAAGCCCAGCAGCGTATCGTTCTTCTCCGGAAAGGCGTGCGTATCCGAGGACAGGACATTGGTATACCAGAACTCCTCGTCGGCCTGGCCGTTGGCGAGCAAGGTTACGACCGCTCGACGCACGTTCCGAGGAATCTTCATCGTGCTGATGGCGACGTCATTTGGAAGGTTGAACGCGCTGGGTCGATCGATGGTAGATCGACCGGCAGATATCGGTAGGATCGCATCAGGAGCATCGATGGAGTGTTCGACATCCCAGAAGAAGGCCGCTGTTAGAGTGACATTGAACGCCGCCGTATATTTCTCGTTGATTAGATTTCCCAGATCAAATATGATCTTTTGTGGGTGTCGAAACAGGCTCTGATAGATTGATACATCTTTGTGGTACGTCCATCGAATACCCGTGGGACTGGGCTCCGCTGTTGACGTGCGGAAGAGTTCGACGTCACCCAAATACAACGAAGCAAGCCGGTCGAATTGCCGTCCTTTGGAGACCACGGTCAGATTGAGAACGACCTGGTTGAAAGTGCAATTTGGCGGAATATAGCTCCCTGCAGCAAGTTAATTGTTGCATCGCCGTCACGCACAAGGGAACCCAACCGATGAAAGGATGTCCATAACTAAATCCAAACGAATGATCCATGAGCAGCTCGGTACAGATCTGCTCATTCCCAGACTTGCTGCCATCCTCAGGCGTTTTTCTAGATGCCGCAAAATGTCCAGCGGGCGTCAAGACGGGCGGATGAACTTGGAACACATCCTGATATGGAGGCTCTGGCGAAGGCGGTCTTTTTGGAACTTGAAGCGGCTTCGGGGCAGGCGTTTGCGCAAGTAACGGTATATGGTATCGGTCTCGGGGAGTTTGCCAAGTATCGACCGTGCGGGAGGCGAAGCAGAGGGGAGTAAGGACAAGAAATAATGAAAGTACTTTGCGCTGCATTGTCCCAAAGATCAATTGAAGATATGTTCATTAAGTAGATCATTGAGTGGAATACAGTCCATCGACCGATCGACGGATAGGAAACATGTTGGAGAGATTGAGCCAGTCGTCGGTAGGTCGCGTCGAGCAAGCTCTAAAGATCCAATTGGTACCATACGGATGATATATGATCGCTAGGCACCGGCCAGTGAGTCCCAATGGTGGCGATAGGAGGCTACCGATGTCGCATGTTACGATCTCCAGACCCTGGATTGGGACGTCATCTTCTTATCGATCCGAGATCCCCAAACAGAGCCGACTTGCGACCAAAAGCAATTGGAGATGGCTTCCCCTTTGGCCACTGTTCGGCCGACACAATTTGACTTTGGCATTTTTGTCAATGCGTTCCTGTAGCTCTCTGGGATAGCAGTCTCTATCAGGCAGGAGAATGAATGATGGGACGAAGGGGCTGGCGTGATGAGGTGGAAGGTTTGCTGATCGCTAGTCTTAACTTAGGGGAAGCTTTCATGCTTCAAAAAAGGGGGGTTCCTGATCCGACGGGGGACCAATTTCTTGGGAAGTCTTAGGAAAGTCCAGGAGATCAGCTACAGTAGGAAGCTCATTTACTAAGAGTCAACTGAGCTATAGTAGTAACTAGCATATTTGGTAATTTTATGGACGTGATCTTTGCTGCTTTCAATCGTTGCGATACCACGCTAGTCGTCTGTCGTCAGAACATTGAATGGTTCCAGAGAGTAATGGAAACTGTGCTTGAACGAAGAAGATACAGAGAATCGAATAGCACCCTTTGATACGCATGATTCGTTCCCGAAGGAGAACAGAGCATCATCCACGGATAGAACTACTGGCTTAAAACCGATGATCTGGATGAGTAATGAAAGATGCGGTATAGAAATGAAACGGGCATAGACTCAAGCATACAGCCAGTCAGTCCAACAGAGGAGAAGAAAATGACTGACGACACCGGTAAACATGAATTGACAAGAAAACGCATCATCGTGATCTTCATCCAGGCGGAGGTCGGGGTCCGATAATCTGCCTCCGACCAGCAAAGGCACCGGAACTCGACGATGACGACGGACCAGTTCCATTCCGAGTTGCGGCCGCCGCCTCGCGTGTCGCCTTCTGCGCCTCTTCCCACTCCTGCTGCCGTTGCCGTTCGCGTTCCATCTCGCGCTCGAGCAACGATTTAGATGCCCAGCCTCCTGCCTTGGTCTTGGTTTGGGACTGTTCGCGTCGGGCGTCCTCATGGCGTCGTTCGGCCGCCGAGTCGAAGCTGAGCTCATTCGGCACGTGACGGCTGGGTTCGACAGAGACAGGCGCTGGATTGGATGCTAGATACCGATCGACGCGGGTTCCGTTGGGTGTGTAAGTGCTGGGTTCAGGTAGTGGTCGTGAGGCGGAGGAAGGCGTGCTGGAATGGCTCTTGGCTTGAACAGATGCTGGATCCGGTAGCGGTCGAGGCTTGTATGGGCCGAGATCGGCCGACGGAGTGCGGGTCTGATTGCGCTGCCATTCGCTTTGAAGGAATATCCGTTCATCTGCACTGGGTAGCTCTTCTGTAGTCGTACGGTCTGGCAATTCTGGTCGGCTCATCGTCGCCGACGGTGGCGTTCCTTCGAGTGACAAGCTCCGATTGACCCCATCGGCGTCCTCTTGCGTGCCTCCATTGTTGCTCGATTGCAGGTGCTGCCGACGTTCGGCCTGATACTGCACTTCACGTGCTTTGGCCAGCTCCAGCTCGCGTTCCAGCTGTCGTACCTTCTCTCGTTCACGATCGATATCGGTCTCTTCTCGGACGCTCACTTTCGAAGCCGCATTATTTTCCGACAGATACTCGCTCAGGAATTGACCTTTCAATGCGGGTCTAGGATTCACTTCCCCCTTGCCGCCTCGACTTTTCTCGGCCTCCAATCGCGCTTGAACTTCTCTCTCCTCTTTCAACCGACGTTCTTCATCCTCCTTCCACTTCCGCTCCTGCTCCTCCCATCGAGCCTTCTCCGCCTCGGCCTCGAGTTGTTCTCTTTCGCGTCGCTTCCTCGTCTCTTCCCGCCAACGCTCCTCTTCGGCTAGTCGTTCACGTTCTTCTTCGGCCTCACGCTCGAGCTGCTTGCGTCGTGCATCTTCCGCTTCCATCCGTAATCGCTCCTCCTCTTCTCGTCTTCGACGCTCCTTCTCCGCCCAGGTCGTCACGGCGGGCGTCGAGCTGGTGATCTGTCGGGTGGCCCCAAATGAAATGCCTTGATTGCCTTGACTGGCGCCGCCCATGTATCCATATTGATAGATGTTCCATGCGGGTGCCGTCGTTGCCTCGTCACTCTTCCTGCTCCAGCTGCTGATTCCGCCACCTCGAGGAGTGGTCTTGCCCGCACCGCTCGTCACGCTTCCGGCGTCGCCCGCCCCACTGGCTGAACCATCCACCGTCGACCGCGTGCCCGTCACGGACGTCGAGACGCTACTCTGGCTCGCGCTGGACGCGCCTCGCACCCTCGGAGCAGGACCAGGAGACTTCCATCCACCGGATGACGTGCCTGTCCCTTGCGGACTCAAAGCTCCCCCACGACCTTTCGGGCCGAGGGTCCGTGGGAAGCGTGATGGCTGGATGGCATTGGCCCGTCGACTAAACGCGCCTAGACATTGTAGAACCTGGGCCGGATCTTTGGCCTCGTAGAGATCAACTGTAAGAAAGACGTCGTGATCGGGTAATCCGAAGGGGGGAGCCTGAACCGCATGGAGAAAGTGGGTGATATTCTCCATCTGGACGAATGGCATATTCGATATTTTATACTTGATGCCTGGAGAGGGAACAGCCAGATTGACGAGTCTGCCTATTGACTTAGCTTGGTCACTGAGATAAATATCATGTAGAATTGGGTAACGGGGGTGATCTTACTTGCACAGCACCACTCCATCTTTGAGCGCCTCGAGCAGGTCTCGTTGGGGCAGCTTGTCACCCAGCACATCTTCGATCCATACTCGGGCTTCGTTGGCCGCTTGAGGCGTATATTTGGATAATCGAAGCTGCTTCAAGTCTTTATCGAGCGCACTGACGGACGCCATGATGGTCTGTTAGTGCCCAGATACTTCGAGAGATGTTTGGAATCGCGACGATGTTATGTTTGGATCTTGTAGATCTTATATGGGGAGTATCCCCTGCTACAATGCTCCTGCTGCGTAATGTATTCGCGTTCATGGGAAGGCGCAGCGAGGAATGCAGGGATGTTCATCGGCGGTCCCTTCCTCTACTTTACGCGTGACGTTTTAGGAACACCGACATATCCATATCCTCTCCATCCTTCCTTCACTCCCTCATCCACCATGTTTACGAACCCTCTCCGAAGCCTCTGGCAAACATGGAAGAGCCTGCGACTCCCCTGGCGACGAAAGTTCCTCGCTGGTGAGTTTTCACCTGTCATATCATTTCCGCTACTCGAGCATCTCGCTGACGTCTACCAAGGCACCGATCTGGCCGGTAACAAATTCTGGGAACTCAAGCTCGGGGGATCGCGACCACGACGCATGCTACAACCCGCCCGAAAACTCCATTATGGTGACGTGCAAGTCAGTCCGCAATGGTTACAGTGGTTACGATATACGAGACCGCATGCGCCGTCGATACAGGAACAGCAACAGGATCTGCTTCGTCAAGCGAGGATGAAAGAGTTGGCTCGCATCGCGGACGAACGTTGGGCGAGTAAGCCGTCGATGCTCGATGGGCCAGAGATGCAGAAGCCGGCTCCACCGACGAAGATCAAGGATTCGGGAGGGTATCCGCCGCCATCGCCGTTGATAGAGGGGAAGGGTATGCCAGGGCGGTTACCAGGCGAAGATTGGCGCCCGCAAGCATGGACTCCGAATCCGGATCCACCTGCTCCAAAGAGGTAGCACTTTGAAAAAGAAGCTAAGATGAGCTATCAGATGTTAGATAAGGGTTAGAGATGAATGTCTGTCTGAGGTGGTCAATCGGGCAAGACTATGATCAAGGGGGAGGGTAATGCCAGGGCGATTACCAGGCTCAGATTGGCGCCCTCAAGCATGGACACCGAATCCCGAACCAGCCGGTCCGAAGAGATAGCAGATAGCAGTCAGGAAATGCTAGCCAAAACCACCCGAGTAGGGTAATGAAGAAGATTATGGACCAAGTGCTGTTCCGGAAGAGTTCTCTCCGAATCAAGAAAATGCATCTCAGCCATCTCCTTTGAAAACAACCCCGGGGATGACGAGGATTGAAAATTTTCTGCTGGATATGATGCAAGCGGCTCTAAAGACAATCTCTGGTCACAAAACCCCGCCAGCGAGGATGCAGTTCTCCCTCTGCAAGCGTTCGTCCTACAATATCGATCTACTCGACATCCGTTCGACTGACTCCATTCACCCTCGGAAGCGAGGAGGTGGATAAGCTCAGCGGGCTAAAGTCTTCTCTGTAATGGCGCAATCTTGAGCTCTCGATAGCATCTCGACGGCATCTCGAATAACCGAAGTGACGAGGAAACGTGTTCGAAGTAGTCCTAGAGTTAATAGTTCCTCTTCATTCATCAAACAGACATGGAGTGCTCTGGGATCGTATCTGAAGCTTAGGCCCACAAATGGGAATGAGCTAGCTCATAGCGATTGCTATCCCTTCACCGCCCGTTAGCTACATTTCGCTGAATCCAGCATCGATCCACTCGTCTAGATCTAGACCATCCTGTAAACGAATTATATCATATAACGCTCGCAGCAATCCGTCCAACAACTGACTAGTAGTCCTTGATGTTAGTTACTACAACAATATCAGAGATGTCCCAGGATATGCTATTCGTTGTGTCGAGCGAGAATGATTTCCTATCCTCGTTTGTTTTGTTTGTCGAGGACTCTCAGGATATCTACCACCGTGTTCAGGGCGTCTATCTGTACGTCTGTCTCGTTGATGATCTCGAGCGATGGACACAGGCGGATAGGATACACGGGATCAAGATGAATCTCTGCCAGATGGGCACTATTCCGCTCTATCTATGACCATCAATGAGGAAATCATTCAGGAATTCCTTTCCCAGATCTGGCCGTTCCAGCATTCATTGTAGGATAGATCGTCATAAAAGATGTGACGACCTTTGATAGCTAGCGTTGACTTCTTGAGACTTGCGTTGTTCTACCTACTCGAGCGGCTGGCTCGTCGAAACAGCACGGCTATGGCCACGGGCTGGCCACGGGCCAGACTATAGTCTTGTTTTCATGGGACCTCAGAATGCTACATCGTACTTCTTCGTCCCACCAATGTGCTCTATTAAACAATGGAAAGATGGCTGAGCATTCGCAAGTCAAGCAAGCAAGACGCAAAAGAGCAAAGTATGATTAATATGAGATGTTTAAGCTATGCTATGCTATGCGCTAGCCATGCTTTAGGCGTGTGATACGCAAAGAATGATCCATTTTTGGCCCAACCGAAAAAATGAATGCAGAACGCCAATACGGGTATCTTGGTCCCACCTAACCTATCCTTTCGAACTTGACTTATGGTATCCTCGTCCATTACTTCGCCAAGCCCCCTTTTCATCTCTCGAAGCTGCTGTGTATGCTGCTGAACGAATGCCTCGATCGAATGTGTACCGGATCGATGTATGCTGTGTCTACCACCTCTTGCCCCAGGATTCTCTTAATCATGCCTCTAATGCTCTTCGGAGTATCTCTTGCCCAGTGGAACCCATACCGGACCTTACGTCGGCTGACCATTCATGCCAGCCTTGGCTCCATTTGCTCCCGAGTCCTCGACTTTCAGCCTGCTACTACCACTGCTTCCACCATTGGATATATCTCCAGCAGCAGTTTTCTCCTTCTCCTCCTCTTCTCGACTAACCTGCAACGCCTTCCTGGTTCTCGCTACGTTCTCAAACGCCCCGTACGCTTGCCAGCGTTTCTCTTCCTGCTTCAGCGCCAACCGACCTTTAATGCCCTGCGCCTTCTTCTCGTTGACAAAGTGACGTAGATCGAGATAAACGTTCCAACCTTGGGTGAGCATATCGAGAACGGCTTTTTCTTCATCGGCCGAGATCTGTTGCCGTTCTTCACGACCTTGTTGAATACGCGAACGACGGATAAAGTGTGTCGCTTCTTTGTGTTTGCGGAGCTCCTTGTGGATTCCTTTCAGAGTGTATCCGAATGGACCAATCACCGCGGCCAGGTCCTTGAGCACAAATCCTCCCACGCCCCGGCCCATGCCTTTGATGAATCCGATCAGTCCATCTTGCTTGGCGCCCGTGTAGGGCTGGATGACCAGTCCTGTGACGCCGTCGTAGATTCCGTACACGAATTCCTCGCCCGCGGCACGCAGGCCGGAGTGAAACCCGGTTACTCGAGTGGGACGTCGGACCGTCGAGTCGCCGTACAGTCGAGGGGCGTTGTGGAGACCTTGGGCGATGGCGAGCGAGATTTCCATTGGCGCTGTAGCGGTCAGTTAGTGGTGGTCTCAAATTGATTATAAGAGGCTGGTGATTCAAGAACTCCAAGATAGAATATATGAGACGGGGAAAGAGTGACGAGACATCACTGCATCGAAGCTGGGTAGATATGCGGACAGGAAACCTACCGTTCGCAAGGGCTTCGCCTGACTTCTCCAGACTATGCCCCACATCCCGCGCCAGTTCACGAGCCAAATTGTCCTCTTCCTTCTTGACGCCGTTTCCGTTGGCCGAATGGGAATCGGGACTGTCGCTATTGCCATTCTCCTGCTTGCTGTCGCCGGGAATCACATCATGAACGCGTTCCTTGAGCGAAGAATCGTCCGAGTCGGTACTGGAGCTGCTAGCGCTACGAGTGCGGGAGGATTGGCCATTCGACGTTTCTGCAGTTCGGCCTCTTCGCGCGTCCCGTTTCTCGTGCCGGCGGATACCCCTGACGACCTTGACCGGTACCGAGCCGACGCCTTTCGCGACACCGGTCACGGAGCGAACGACGGCCCCACCGAAGCCGGTGACCGGCTCACCCGGACCCGAGAAGTCGTTCCACTCGTAGTGTCGGATCAGACGCAGGTGACGCCACGTCAGTTTGCGCTGCTCCACCAAAAGTGCTCCAGCGAGGGCCGAGAGGCGCAGACTGGTCTGCTTAACCTTCCACACCGCCACCCGGTCGTCGAGGATGGAGCACCGCATGCAGTGTTCGCCCGTCAATGGCAGATTGCGATGGAAGCTGTCGACAGCGTTCTTGGCCCCGTCGCCCTCCGCGACGATATCGTCCCTCAACTTCTGTGCATTGGCCTTCACCTCGGGCGAGAGGAGCTCGTGGATGCCCTCGACGAGCTTGTCGACCGTGAGGCGCTTGTAGGGCACCGGCTCGTGATAGCCCGCCCCCGCCTTGGCGATCATGGACGCCCAGAAGGGTTGGTCGCCGAAGAAGGGAACGATCATGGTGGGCTTGCCGCACTTGAGTCCGATGGCGGTCGTGCCCGCCCCGCCGTGATGGATGACAGCGCTCACACGAGGAAAGATCCAGTCGTGTGGCGTGTTGTCGAGCAGGTACACGTTGTCCGGACAATCACCCACGCCCAAACCACCCCAGCCTTTGCTCACCAACGCTCGCACGCCGGCCTTGACCACCGCCTCGAAGATGATCATCTGGCAAGGGTGAGTTATTCTGCGAGTTGAACGCAGCTTGATCATTTGCTGAACAATATCTAGCGTGGGAGATCTCATCAATGAATTCCGAATCAAGACCTTGGGTCTAGAACCGGTCTCGACGTTGTGGGCACCGGGGCAGCTGTATCGTCAAAAGGTGCCCTTCAGCTATATGTGGTCGCCCGGACTGGTGCCAAAACCGCATGATTGGGGACCCGAGATTGACGTGACCGGCTTCGTCTTTCTCGAACTGGCTAGCTCGTTCAAACCACCCGAGGCCCTGGTGAAGTTCCTCGACGAAGGTCCGGAACCCATCTATATTGGCTTCGGCAGCATTGTCGTCGACGACCCGGATCGATTCACCTCCATCATCTTCGAGGCGGTGGTCAAGGCCGGCGTG
>QQTW01001014.1_pt1 | contig 19093 bp, 21 predicted proteins | sample 1904831 | NCBI WGS metagenome assembly QQTW01 (sample SAMN09435610, study PRJNA476489) | Subsurface metagenome, whole genome shotgun sequencing project. | reverse complement strand
GTCAGCAATAGCATGTCTTACTTCCCACCGTCTACCCAGTCCTAATCTTGCCAAATGGCTTCTCCACTGGCGCCGGAACAGGAAGATTCTCTGTTGCCATCTGATCGGACTGAATCTTTGGCCTTCAGCGGCCTGGTCCTCCTGCAAGCCGTGTGACGGCGGTGGCTTCTCTTCGTCGACTGGTTGGAGCTGTGAGAGTGTTGCTTCAACTTCAGAGGTGATCTTGGTGTCAGCCCGTTCAGGTTTGGTGAAGGTCAATTTTCTTGTTCCTCTTCGGACGAGCTCAGCAACAAAATTTTCCGAGTCCAGCGGTTTCGGCCCTTCATCCACGTCAGGCTCCGGGTATACACTAGGTTTCCTTTTCTTTGCGAAAGGGTTGGTGTTATAATCGAAGGATCCATCGGCTGAACTTGAGTACCAAGCCTGCTGTCGCGCTGACGCCTTGAGACTATGCATTCCTTCTCCGAAAAAGGTCCTGGGACCAGCGGCAGTCTACGGGCCCTGCGGGGACGGGGAGCCATGATGCGGTAGCTGTGGTCGACAAGATGAAGGTGTGGCGCTTGCGGAAGTTCCGTCGTACAGAGCAGACGGATTGGATCGGGTCTTCGATCTGATTGGCTAATAGTGGCTTGGAAAGATGCAATGGCTTGCATGCTGCAGAATGTGGCGTTTGTAGAGGGTGGATGGTGGGATGCTGGGATGAAGATTTACATGAGCATTATAAGGTAAGCTTGGAAGTAATTTGCCTTTGTAATTCTAAATGATAGGTTCGCTATATCGACATCCGGATCCAGACTATTGCAAGATAACAATGCAATAACAGGCCTCAGGAAATCGCTACTGTTGATGTCGCACGATACGTGGAGGTATGGGTTGTTTCGAGTATTACTGTAGGCTCTTCTGCTTGCTCAGCATGAGCCAGGGGCATCTGTATTCGGACTACTGAAAAAAGATCCTCGCCGTTTACCCGCCCAACAGCCTGTGGCTTAGTCATTTCGGTCCACCGTATTGCTATGGCATAAACAACGACTGTGCATCGACTCGTATACGTGCAAGAATCAATTGGGAAGGGGCCTTCGTTATCATGTACGCGAAAGATCAGTGCCAAACCTGACAGAGTCGATGAAGCTCAGGACAACATAGCCATGGCTTGGTGCAGACAGTCGCTTGTGTGTAAAAGCACATCATCGGTTCGTTGGGGACTCAGAATCGAAGATTGAAGCGTTCATCGCCCACGTAAGACTACCTACATGAACTAGAACAGATGTAAACATATTTGGACGAACATGCAAAATCTGAATAATGATGGTTGACTCAAGAACAATGGATAAGCGATCCGAATCAAATTCTGGGTTTGGTACTTCCGCAGTGATGACGTGACAGAGTCGACGCATCGGTTGCCACTGCCAGTAAGGAGACGACTGGGGTCCTTACCGCACATGGGTCGGTGCTGCAATACCATTGTCGCATCCTCTCATATCGATCGCAAGGGGCAGACGAAGGACCTGAAGTAGAAGTCGTAGCGACGGGTTGGCAATTCCAGGCCTAGCCAGCAGTCCGTCACAGGGGCGTTCATGCTTGCGATGGTCTGATGATCTGCGTGCGGAGGTTTGAGACGGACAGCTACAATGGCGCGAATTCATTGGCCTTGCTCCCGCGTGGGTGCAGGGGCAGCGTCGACCTATCAGCGCACACGTACGCGCCAGGGAAAGCTTACGCTTGCATCGCGACTCATGCCGGCCCCTTTCCTGACCTCCCATTTGTTGATCCTCGCATCTGCTTAAGTTGTGCGCGCAGGAACTTCTGCTCACCTGAGAGCCGTGGACCCAGTGGTAAGGTACGAGCGCTAGATCAAAACGGACGTGCATAATAGCCAGATTCAACGTCAGTGAAGCTCTCGAGTATTGAAATTGCAAGCAAAGACGCGCTATGGCGGCCTTCAGGACATGGCCAGAGTGGGCGAAGTGGTTTGTTGATCTCTTCCTATTGGCTGCATCCATTGTTGACTTTCCCGCCGTAATTGGGGTCCCTTAGATGACAACAAGGGGTAAGGCAAATGTTTTCTTCTGCCTAGAATCGGTCTTACCTGATTGTCTGAACTACTGCAGTCGGCCCCATAAAAAGGACGGTCTCAGCAAAGCTGCGAATGCCAATGCTCTCGACTGAACTTGACTGGGGGAAGTGGGTCATGGTTGGAAGCGATTGCTTTTGCTGTTGCGTAAGATCAGCCTCTTGATTCAGACATATCTCCTCGGTCTTCGATAAGCACACGGTGTGCGTCCAGGAGAACCCTGATGGAAGGCTCTGGACCCGTCCCAACCTAGGACCAGCTCATAGATGCACCAGGCGGCTCGTGCATCCGTGATGACGACTGCCAGTTTTGAGCATGGGATCGCCCTGGAGTTGCAGTTGCTGCAAGCCGTCTTAGAGGGATCAAATCCGGAGTTCTCGGATGCAACAGAGCCCAAGCAAGGCCGAGCAAAATGCAGCCTTGATCAACAAATCCAGACGAGTCATTGGAGGAAATGAAGACAGGCTTTCGTGCCAGCAAACCAAGTGGAGCTCGGACAACCAAATGCCGGCTTGGGGTTCAAGGCTGGGTGTGCATCAGAAGGCTGACGACTGAGTGAGATTGAATTAGCTCCAAAAACTACTGGACAATGGAAAGATAGCTCAATAGCCCCGCATTGGTAGCGAGTGAGAATCCCTGGGCTTCCGAGAGATCGACTTGGGGCGTTTCCTTCTGTATGACAAGGTCGGCAACAGCGCGGTCTGAGTTGCCATTAGACTCGTAGACCCGTGAGCCATTTGACGCGTTATCGGACTCGCACAGTCCAGAACGCCCTCGTGCTTGTTGATCTCGATGCCGTTTCTTTCCTTTCGGCCCTGAGGTGGAGACATCCCCGCCAATGACAGGCAAGTCCATATCATCCTTTGCACCGGCCAGGATGATCGCTGGGGAACACAAGCTCTGGCGGTCACGCCAGAGCTCATGTGACTGGACAATGATGTGACGCTCTTATGTAACTAAGATTGTGACTTCGACTTTGACGTGTGATTGTGGGGGACGGCATGCCAATGACTGGATTAGAGACACTGGTAGCATACCCCAGCACCTGCTCGTGTTGGCCTGCTTGATATGCCAAACGACGATCTTTTGGACAGGGGCATCCGTAATCAATTCCCTCGGAGCTGTATGATGACTTGGTACGACCATCACATTGTGGTGGTAGCTGAAGCGATTGGAGGAAGATCGAGCTCCGGAATCTTCGAGACACGCAGGACCCAGTGCTGTGCCGTACAACACTGATAGCGTGATTTTCCTGTTTACACCCGGAAAGGGGCCGCGGAAGGAATATCACAATCACAACCTGGGCTCGAAGAGCATAAATACCTGCTTCTCACTTCCGAAGTCCTGAGCTTGTATATGCAACAGATCCAGTCACAGCCTTCATCAGTCCATTACCATTAAATCCGAAGCGCTTGCCAAAGTGTGTCACAGATCCAGTCTGGAATTGCATCCTTCCTCCTTTGGGTCAGTCTTGGCCTCTCACCGTTTTGTAGCTTTTGTGACTGATTGTCGCCAGCACTGGGGAATAGCAGCCCACATTCTTCGGACTTGTAGTAGTGTGAGCAGACTCGGAACGAATCAAAAGAAGAGACGAGAAGCAAGGTAAAACAGAGCCCGAACAGAGAAAAAGAATCGCCACAGGTGCTGACTGAGTAGCTAAACAGGAAAATGTGCTTTTTCGACCAACATCGATTTGCTTGCGGCGATTGGAAATGGGGACACTTCCGACAACACTGCAACCGAGAGTATCGCACGGGCGAAACGTGTGGTATGAAACTGATCATGCAAACCGTTCCCGTCAGCCAGAAATGCAAGCTCTGCGACAAAATCGATACCAAACAGCGACGCCGGAGCGCGGAAGAGGACCGAATCAACCGCTGGAAGAGAGAGGGTGGCAAGTTCCGAGCTTCGATTGACCGCTCTTACGAGATGATCAAGTCCCTGGATCGGGAGATCTACGAACTCCGCAACGAGCGTACGAAGAAGAGACTCGTCGTCTGAAATGGCTGGTATTGGCTTAATGATGCTCAAGGATGCGGCTGACCGTGGCTGCTGGGATTTCATTCCTTTGATACTCGGAGGCTACTGTGACTGGAGCCGCCAGACGATTCGAGCTTGCTGTTTCATGAGTGGATTCTTTCTTCGGGTAGATAGTTCCTTATTTAATGAATGCCGCCTTCTTACTTGTCAGTGCCTTCAATCAGTTCGCGCAACATGATAGGCTAGCCGCCGACCCCTGATCAGACCAGGGGAGCTGTCTCATCTGAGACCGATCAGCCTCTTCAATGTACTAGTGGAAAGAAAGCCGTGTGTCTGGCGTGGTGGCCAGGAAAGAGGCCCTCATGTTGAACAAAGAGGACTCACGACGAGATCGTACGAAGGTGACCACGGACCATGAATAAATGCTTTTCAACTGCACGATGTGTTGTCAATCGCCAAGGATGTGACTGCAGGGTTTAGTGCGCAACTACCACCAGAACGGTTAGCCACTCTTTGAAGCTGCCAAGAGCTTTTCCACTCAAGGATAAGGAGGCGAGGGAGGTTGGTTCTACGGAGTCTGGGTCAATCCTAAAGGTCGAGCAGGAATCAGACCACTGTGATCACCAGACATACTGGAATAGCTCGCCGCCTCTACATATCATCAGGTTCGCCATCTGTAGGCAATGGAGGCTGTCCATCATGCTCCATGTATCCCAACAAGCCTTCCTTGCCAATTCTCATGGCTCTCTGCACCTCCTGCTCGCCTTCCCGCATCCTGCCTTTACTGTACTCGAGAGCTTCGTTCGCTCGTTTCTTCTCTCGCTGGACTTGCATGTACCGTGCAGCTAAGGCCTCTCTTCGCTCTCGCTCCTGTCTCTGTCTTTCCAAAGCTTCCTGCTCTCCTGAACTGGCGTTGGTTGTCAGAGGAGCTTCTGGCAGAGTGGATATGTGGGTTTCGATAAGAGGATCCCGGACAGAGGGCCGTAAGGATATATAGCGGATATCAGTCAACATGGCCGGAGGTAATGCTGCCATTGAAGTCGATCGATTGAGCGCGTGTAAGGACGTCGATTTCAGCATTGAGATCAGGTCAGATTTGAGTGAGTTTTCTGATAGCTTCATGCCTGGAGTAACAGGTCAGTGAAAAGTCTCGAAGAGGAAGCCTGCTGCTCCACGTACGATTGATGTAGTCCCGGTACCACTTCTCACGGTCCTTATCCGTTAACTTCGGGTTACGCATTTCTGGCTCTTTCATGTACTTGCGACGAAATTCAGGCCAGTAGAGTTTTGGCGTCGCCTTAGACTGTAAAAAGGCCAGATAAGGAATGCGAGGATCCTTCTTCGCCTCTTTCTCACGCTCTTCCTTTAGCTTCTGGATCCTGTCTCGGCTCCAGTCGCTCCATACTTCCTTTCTCGCCTTCATATTCGGCAACACTGTATATCGATCGTCTTCGATGATACGGCCCTCTTCGATGACTTTTCCCCAAGGATTGTACGGGTTGATGTGATAGTCGTCCAGCATATCCATGAATAGAGCACCAGCATCCTCTTCGCTCAACGGTAGTCCTTCTGCTCCTTCTTCGAGATCTCGGTCTTGATGATCACCGTACTCGCCAGGGTCGAGGCCATAGTCCTGACCCATGGCGGCAAGCTGGTAAGCGATGTCATCTTCGTCGAACTCGACCGGTTGCTCGAAGTCATTGTCTACAGTCTTTTGCCGCTTGGCCGCAGTGTCCTCGTCATCCTCATCTGTGACCTCAACCTCCTCGTACTCATCGCTTCCGTCGTTTGTCGGTTCCGGTTGAGCCTGGCGGTCCTTTTCAGTGAGTGGTAAGGGGCCTGTGACCACCGTTGTAGACTCATGCGGTACCTCCACTTGCAGTACCCTCGCCGGTTCCTCCTTCGTGGCGCTGTCAACGCTTTTGTCGTCCTGTAGAGTCTTTTTGTCTCGCTCCAGCCGGTCATGCTCAATGACTGCTTTCATCACATCGGACGGAAACTTCCAGAAACTCTCGTTTTGCTCTGGGTTGTAGACAAAGCGCCGGCCGAGCTTTGTTTTCACAAGGATCCATGGTTCGCAGCCAGGTATTGCATGCTTGGACTTTGGCCGGTCCCTGGAATGTAGGCGCTGTCGGGGATCGTTGCCTCTGAAGCTATCTGACGCATCTCGGTGAGCGTTACTGCTCTGAGTACGGTGGACTACGTTGGCCGGGTGCTGAGCACCATTTTCGGGGACGGTTGAGTGGGAAGAGAAGCCAATGAAATCATGGTATGCGCTTGGTTGATTCGCATAGTGGCTCAGCCGCGGAGGATCTGGCGCTGGCCGTGTGTATGTAGACTGCTGAGAGGCAGCATTGTAATAGTAAGAGTGTCCTGCGAATCAGAAAGTGGGTCAGTATACGGATAGAAAGGGTCCGACGACCTCACCTCATGAATGGCTCCCACCGACGCACCTGTTGGGGCTTTATGCTCAGTCCAGCCAGCTGGCAGAGGCGTCAGGCCTACTGTCGGCTTATATGTAGACTTCAGCATTGTAAGACGAGCCAGTCACGTAGGGATGGTACCGCCGATGTCCCATGTCACTTCTAATCCATGGAGCAAGCAGACCTTGATCCTATTGGTGGACTCAAGGCTTGGCGACAAAACGCGCATCAATGGCGCGGGAGCCTCGTCTCTAGTACATACATAGCTTGTCTCGGAGGGTGAGCATCGCCGTTGCTCTATACTCCGATTTTCCGATCCAAGGAGCTCTACCGTAGTAGAGATGGCCAGGAGATATGATTCGAGGGTAGTAGCTGTCGTCCCTCTAACCATCCTCGGTACTGAGCGTGGTAAATTAGACTACGATCTTCTCACCAGAAGGCCGTCTTTACCAAGTCGAATATGCTCTGGAAGCTATATCACATGCCGGTACAGCTATCGGAATTCTAGCCAGCGATGGTATAGTTCTGGCAGCGGAGCGGAAAGTCACGAGCAAACTCCTGGAGCAAGACACGTCTGCAGAAAAGCTGTATACCCTGAACGAGTACGTGATCCCTCTGCTCAAGAATCGCTTGTTGACCAACAACGACAGTAATATGATATGTGCTGTCGCTGGCATGACAGCTGACGCGAATATCCTGATCAATTATGCTCGGCAAGCTGCGCAGCGATATTTGTTAACCTACAATGAGGATATACCCTGTGAACAGCTAGTCCGGAGGTTGTGTGATCTCAAGCAAGGTTATACTCAGCATGGTGGTTTAAGACCCTTTGGGGTATCCTTCATCTATGCTGGCTATGATCCCCAACGACAATTTCAGCTCTATCAGAGCAACCCTAGTGGGAACTATGGGGGTTGGAAAGCGACGAGCGTGGGCGCCAACAATGCGAGTGCACAGAGTCTGCTAAAGCAAGATTATAAAGAGGAGTGCAACCTCAGAGAAGCGTGCGGTCTGGCAGTGAAGGTTCTGAGCAAGACCATGGATTCGACGAAGCTCAGCAGTGAGAAAAGTAAGTTAGATCTCTGTCCTTGGTCGTCCGCCACATGCTGACGCTGTCGTCAGTTGAATTCGCTACAGTGGGTAAGACGAAGGATGGCAAGATATATCATCATTTATGGGGAGCAGATGAGATAACAACCTTGCTCAAAGAGCATGGACTGGCGAAACAGGAGGATCCTGAAGCTTCATAAGGCTTCCTTACTGTGTCATAATGTCAGTACACTGGCGTGCTGCGTTTTCGAAGCGAATGATGCACCCTCGAATCACTCTCCTCGTGGCAAATATTCATACATCGGACCGGCGAGTTGTTCGGTATTGAAAGTCTCCACAGACCCTGGCCGACCTCACTCTCGTTGTTCTCGTCCCGCAGTCTGAACGTCTCAATGCGGTTGACCGAAAGCCACTGGACCAGGCTCTTACAAACGATAAGTAGTGCGACCTCGCATTGCTCATGGTGGAATTCAAAATGCTGTACCCTCATTGAGTGCTCGTTGCCCGCTGAAGTCAGTCGACATTATCTACCCCAAATTCCCCACCCGTCGTCCTCATAGTCATCACCACTCTCCACATCCGACGCGTCACCATGGTCCACTCTCAGACCTGGGGACTTCTCTCTGACCGCAACCCCTTCTTGCTTTTCCTTCATCCTCAACTGTTCTCTCTTCTCCCTCAGCCTTCTTACCCTGTCCTCCAATTCGGCCATCTCGTCAAACTCCTCCTCCAACTTTCTCGCTGCATCTTCCTTCTCACCTTCGACTTCAGCTTCTAACCTCTCCTTTGCTTGCCGGCTCGCTTGCTCTCGAGATTGGGCGGCAAGCTCCGCTGCCGTTAAAGGGGCGGACACAAAGTCAGCTGCGGCGGTGAGAGCGGTAGGCTCTGGGGCTGGGGTAGCAATCTCCCTCTGGAAAGCGGCCCATTCGTCTTCATCAATTGCAAGGACAGGTTTGGGTTGGGTAGTTGAATGACGAGGGTGGGACGGTATGCCATGTATTGTGGGATCTGGATCTGTGGGTGGAGCCGGCTGATCGGTGGATGTTTCGTTTGTTGTAGACTCAACGGGGTTATATAATGTGTTCTTGTCCTTCTGCGGCACGAAGCCATCCAGAACCGCCTGATCGCCTGCCCTAGTCCTCTTTCTTGTGTCTTCATCAGAGCTCTCGTCGTCCGCTTTGCGCTTCTTGCTGTTGGAGGTTCCATTCGCTTGCTCCGACTGGTTTCGTGGACTGGTAGCTTTTTGTGAGGTAGCTTCGCGGGACTTTTGCGTGTTTTTAACATGCAACGTGGAATTGAGGTGCTTATTCCAAAGAGCTTCAGTCTTGACCTGTATGTTACAGACCAGGCATATGAGAGTGCCAGTACTAGAGTAACTAAGGTGTGGATGCGTGATGCGTCGACTGGCCCGCTCATTGCGGAGCATGGAACGGACGTCAGACATGACTTCTTCTGAAAGACGCGAGAGCCTGAAAGAACACTGATCTACAACCAAGTCTGTAACTGCCGTAGCATTGTCCAAGGTGCTGTTCCGCCATGATACGATATGATATGTCGACACTTATGATGCCATAATCTGCATATCACGTGACGTGCTTTGACTCCACCTTTTTTGCGCAAAGCTTCAACCGTTTACTCACCCACATGTCAATTGAAGCTTGGTTGATATTTCTTCAACTCCAAATATCAAGTCATCACGAGAACAACTCCGCGCGCTCAACATCACCCTGTCGCTGTGACCGCTAGTCTAATCTTGACGCCCGCCTCGGCTTCCTGCATATAGTATTTGGGGGGCTGGTGTTAGTGAGAGCAAAGAAGCAACGTGCGCCATAGCAACAGCGAGGGGTACCAAGACAGATTCTGAAGAGATCGCCGAGAATTTCTTCTGTTCTGCAGCGGCGCGCGGGCACGATTTTCAGGCTCGTGGTTCGCAAGGTGTCGGGGGCTTTCGATAGATACGCTTTTCAAGGCAGCGAAGACCAGCGCGTCTTGAATGAAGCATATGAATCATCGTGACCTTGCCCAAGTAAATACCTGCAATTTCTAGTTATCATGTCAGGTACGTTTTATTGGCGTCTCAGGTCCACGTCCTTATCAAGGGCAACAGTTGAAGACCGTACCGTTCCTCTTCGCGAGTTGAAGCTGACAATGACACAGATAGTATCCGCAAATCGAGCCGGGCCACCAAAGGCCAACACACAAAGAACGTCGAACCAGATGACACTCCTTCATCCAAGCCCCGAGGGAAAGGCAAAGGTTCCAAGGCCAAGAAGCAAGCTTCCTCAGAACCCACACCTCCAGCAGAAGACGAAGGTGATGCAATTATCCGCTGCATCTGCGGCTACATCGAGGAGAATGAAGATGACGACCGAAAGATGATCGTGTGCGACAGCTGCGAGGCCTGGCAGCACAACGAGTGTATGGAGGTGTCCTTGAATGACGATGAGCTACCCGACCAGTATTTCTGCGAAAAGTGCAGGCCAGATCTACACCGTGATTTGATCGACAAGGTGAACCGCGGGGAACGACCGTGGGAAGAGCTTGCGAGGCGACGACAGCAGGAAGAAGAGGAGAAGCAAGCCAGGAGGAAGAAGGGCAAGAAGGGCCGGAAGCCAGGAAGACCTAGCGAGATCAAGCCTGATCCCAAACCTGAGCCAGCCAAGGCTAATGGGGCACCTGATGTGACACCTGCTGCTATACCTCCACCCACTGCCGCCGCTACAGAGCCCAAGTCGCCTGTGGAGCCGGTGCAGAAAAGAAAGCTTCCAGATCAAAGCCCCGAGGAGATTGTTACCCCAAGCCAGCAGGTGAGCAGTGACAAGTCAGTTGGACGGATCAGATACTGATAAGCTTTAGGAGCCGCAAAGCAAGATTCGAAAGGTCCTCGCTTCTACAGATTCAAAGCCTTCCATGCCTGCTCCGCGGCGGAAGTCAAGTGCTATCGTGACTCCCACTCCCACTCCAGCCAAAGCTACTCCGGCAAAGCGTGACTCGAAACCAGGGATATTACAGATGGGATTAGTCGAGAAGATTACGGATCTGCACAATGATGCGCGTCAGAGGGTCGCTGGTGCGTTAGTAAAGCTATTCGTAGAGCAGACAAGCCAAGCTCAAAAGGATGGAGCCTTTAGTCTGCCTCCGAATCAAAGTGTCGAAGCTTTTGGGAACAAGTTGGGGCTGGCAGTAGAATACGCGATTTTCCTCAATTTCTGGGGTACTTCAGCTGAGCAAAGTAACCAGTACCGGGAGAAATTCAGGACGATTACGTACAACGTCAAGCAGAACTCTGCTCTGCGTGATCGGCTTCTGACTGGTGATTTGTCACCCAATGACTTCTCCAAAATGTCGTCCCACGACATGGCGAGCAAAGAAATGCAAGAGAAGACTGCCGAGATGAAGAGAGCGGCAGACCAGCAAGCTGTCCTCGTCGAACAGCAGGGGCCAAGGATCCGAAGAACCCACAAGGGAGAAGAATTCGTCGAGGGTCCAGATTCGCAAGCACCAACAGCGCCGGATGCTGTCTTCTCTGCCCCAGTCAGAAGGCCTAGAGCTGAAGAGCCTGATATTCCAAGACAAACCAGCCCCGAGGCTACCACGCCGCGAAGCCCTCAAGCTGTCGAGCTACCAGAGGAAGTCGGAAACACAACCGCATCGCCTAAAGTTCCTCAGCCCTTATCTGTCGACACTAGAGCTCCTCCTCGACCAGGTGTTGGCAACGACAGGAAGTCGTCTTCGAACTTCAATATTCAAGACGTCTGGTCGAGCGTTACTGGGCCAGATACAGCCGCCGAAAAGGCCAGGCAAGATATTTCCCAGCCAACGCCAGAGAACACTGCCCCTCCGCAAGCTGTGACAGGTTCAGGCGATGCGGACATCGACCGACTACTCAAAGACGAAGACCAGGAGGAGGAAGAACCCTACTCGCCCACCGAGTATCCAACAGACCCCGACGCTCCGGTCTGGCATGGCAAGGTGAACATGCCTGGCGTAGTGACTGACTTCAAGGGCATGGGAAAATTTGTTGCGGGTACAAATCTCAGCAGCAAGATACCCTGGGCCCAGCTAGTGCCAGAAACGATCAGGATTGAAGGCCGGATTATCATTGACCGTGCCAGTGAATACCTTTGCGGGCTGCGCTGGAGTCAGACGACGGACGTCAGCGTCGTGGGCGTCACTCCCGCCGAAGGAGAGGAGAACCAGATCATGTTCGACCGACTGTTCCAGTATTTCACGGACCGCAAGCGCTACGGTGTTGTTGGGAAAAATGTCGTTCAACAGGTCAAGGACACATATCTTGTGCCCCTGGAAGCCGGCGCGAACAAGAACCCCGAATTCATCGAGTTGCTGGAACAGTGCACCATTCCATCTCCAGTTCCGGAGCGTATGCTGCTCATTGCCTTCGTCATCCGCGCGAACAATCTTCCAGCGGGCCAGGAGAGCACAAACACCCCTCGTCAGCCAGACGCAGCAGCCATGGCCAGCCCTGTCAACGCAACCGGCTACCAAGCACCGAGCCCCTACCCAGGACAAGCACCGCCTGTAGGCATGGCATCGCAGTACTCCCCAGCCCAAGGGGCATATCGCGGCTCACCTTCCCAATCACAGGGAACATTCCACCAAAACACTCCACCGCAGCCCCAGCAACCTTACGGGATGCTGTTCCCGCAGCAGCAGCCGCAATCTTACCAACAACCCTTCAGCGGCCCGGTCGGCATGGAAGCAGCCAAGCAAGCTCTCGGCGACATGGCAAACACGCCCACCATCGGCGCCCTCCTGAACGAGGCTCCAAACGCCGGCGTCATCGAGTTCCAGATTGTGAGGGAGCTGTTCGAGCAGGTGCCGGCCACAAAAGATAATTTCAAGATGTTGACGGAGATGTTGTCGATGAAGCTGTCGCAGGGACCAGGGCACGGTTGATGCCGTCGATGATCAAGGGTATGAATGCTGGATACGGAGGGTACTTTCGGTCAACCGGCGTTTATGGGTGTCCGACTGGGCAGGAGATATCTGGGCAAGTGGAAGGTGGATCTCTGCGTGAAATCCCGTGTGCGGCCATAGCAAAGGAAGGACGGCCTTGCTGTCAAACATCTTGTCGAGCGGCAAATCGTATTCTGTTTAGCCATGCTCTCTCTCATTGAGTTCCTCAAGCTGACCTCTTTGGTCTCACTTGCCTGTTGCGGTTGCGTGTCGTTAGGTTTGCCGGTGTGAGGTTTTCGAGCAAGTAGTTCGGGAGCAGAAACGCTCTTTACATAGGAGAAATAAAAATGACATTCGGCAGCTCTAAGTTCAGTGGATATCTCAGCTTGACCCTAACGTATTGTATCCTACCTTGAGTGTTCGACTGTGCAGCTTTATCTCCTTTGCTCCAATCAATGGTGGCGTAGCGTTTGCGTGATTGCACCTTTCACCAGAGGACCGATGTACCACATAGATACGAGTTCAATATCAATTGTCGAAGACCTTAAAATACCGTGGCTCTTGCAAGTCAATACCCTGCTTCAATCATTTGCCCATGTAAGACAGATCCTGGTCAACGTACACAGGCAGAAAATGGTTATCGGGAGGGGGCAGCTATGAGTTTTAACCATGGGGCTAGCTCTTAAGGTACGCAAGAAACACCTTAGTGTACGAGTCATAATGAATCTTATTTCCGTAGTCACTTAGAGTGTGGATAGATACACAGGATTGGTTCGTGCCATCACTACATTTATTCTCATTGCATCTTCTTCTCCTTATCCTTTACCCGAAATCTACCCATAACCCGATCCCTCACCACACTCAGTCTCACCCGTACCCTCTCCTTGATTTTCTTCAGGTCATACCCCTTCACCTCGTCTGCCCCAACGAATCTCCTGACAAGCAGGTTGTAGATACTCCCGAACGCCAATGCCATCACCGTGCTCGTCAGTATGATCACATTGTACGGCATACTGAAATCGGGCGTCGGCAAGGAGAGCAACAGGCTCGTCGTTCTGAGATATACCGCTTCATCTGAGGAGTTGGAGAGGATGCGGATTACGGCGGGGGCGACGTCGAACCCACGATTGGCGTCGGGCGGGTATTCCGTGTAGCGTAGAATGGCTTTGTCGAAATCGTAGGTTAGGCGTATTGTGGATGCTGGAGGCACTGTAATTTGTAGCTCTAGCTGGGTGCCGCGCTGCCGGTCCAGAGCTGGGCGGTAGTAGATTGAGGTGATGATGTCTTTTCGCGACGGAGAAGGCGATGTGACGAATTGTGCTTTTAGAGTGTGGATGTATGGTTTCATGAACCACGGAAGAGTTTCAAAGTATACGAAGGAGATTGCGGTGTCGGGGGCGGGGTTGGTAAGGAGGGTTTGGACGCCACCGCGTTCCTGGCCGTGGCCTGTGAATGAACGCGAAGCGTAGAGAAGAGGGATCGAAGGGGGTACAACAGCTTGGCTCTCTTGCTGTGGTACAGTGATTTCGAAAGCCTCGGTGCTGGGGAGGATATAGCAGCGTTTGTTCTTCGGCGGGTAACTACGCTCGACGGAAGCTTCTGAAACTTGTACGTGATGTTCCCAAGGCACTTTGATACAGACTGATTCGGTAGGCTCACCCTGGGAGTTGGTTGCAAGACAAGATCCTTTGACAGGACGTCCGAAGATGTCTGATAGGCTCCATGACTGGGCAGTTGATGTGTCTAGTGGGTAGCAGGCATCGGAAGACGCATACGGCTTGGATGTATCACAGATGAGCTCTTCGGCCGGTATGGGCCGAGGTATCGGATTGTCTTGGATGACATTAGCATCCACACATACGGTAGGCTGACTCAGAGACGAACCGTGAGGACGTCTCGAGCGTTCAATATCCAAAACCATGTCAACCGTCTGTTCCATCTCAATGATGCACCCAGAGCCATTCTTCGGGCATACTGGCCTGATATCGATGGCCATGCTTTGCCATGATGCGTCGAACAGCTTATGCCCATCTAGTAAGCTCGAGATACCGGCCTTGCCCTTGCAGGGCAGTAGCTTCAAAAAAGGGGTCAGGTTTTCTGTACAGACGACCTCACGAGGCAGTGTTCCATGAAGTAGATGTAGATTGGAAAGCGATGTCTTTGGATGATCTCCAACTGGCTCAAAGGTATGCAAGGGCCGTGTTGTTCGTGTCGAGTCGACGAAGTTGAGCGAAGCGCAGAACAGGCCAGACAGGGCATGGTTCAGGGTAATCCACCGGGCGAAGGCCCTATTGAAGTCAGGTATCCTGCTGCTCACACTATACGCTTCTCATACTCTTCGTCCGTACCCGCTTCTACCCACGCCCACAGCTCCACACCGGTCGCTCCCTCCTTCGCTCCTCCCCATGGCCTCGCACCCCAGCTCTCAGCATCCCATCTTCCTGAACTGAATCTCAGATGAAGCTCTTTGGTCTTCGCGTGCTGGAGTATCTGACCGACCGATCGTGGTATGTATCTGAAATGCTGCTGCTCGAAAGACCGGAGAGACGCGTTGCTCTTGAAGTTGAACGATGCAAGCAAAGATCCATGAGGGAGTGGCTCAAGAACCAAATGCTCGTCGTACTCTGGATCAGAAGCGGCAAGAACAGCAAGTAGTAAGAACAGTACAAGAGAGTAAAGGCGATTCATGCCTACACCTCATGTCAGTCCTCCATGGCAGACGAGAATGCCAGCTCAGCCAAAAGCCTGCGTCTCGATATCAGATGAGGCTCAACCGCGCTAGTTGCGGCTCTCAAGGACGGGACGCTAGCCTATATAGGCCTAGTGGTATGGAAAGTACCTTAGAGGCCTTCCAAATTCTTTTGGAGATTCAGCTGCGTGGTCCCCTCTTAGCAAGCTATTGAACGCTTTTTCTGCCCGGATCTTTCTGCTACCCATTAAACATGGCAGCCGAACAAAGGAAGCTGCTAGGTAAGGAATAACACGCACCCTGCTCTATATCGACAAGTGTCACTGATGCCTCTCAGAGCAGCTAATGGGCGCCGGTGCCTCCTCCCGACACGCCCAACTCTCCATTACCGACCCGAAAGTCTGCCGCTCCTTCATTGTCGGCACCTGCCCTCACGATCTCTTCACGAACACCAAGCAAGATCTCGGCCCTTGCCCAAAAGTACACAGCGAGCCTCTCAAGACAGAGTACGAAGCAGCTGCCGACAAGAGCAAGTACGGGTTCGAATATGACTACATGCGGGACATGCAAAAGTACATTGATGAGTGCAATCGGCGAATCGATGCGGCGCAAAGGCGGCTGGAGAAGACACCCGACGAAATAAGGCAGACAAACGATCTTGTACGTTCATCTTTCGCATGCTCTGGTGCGTGCCAAGTCTGTCGAGGTCAGGCTGATGTTTGAGCATAGCTCAAACAAATATCGGATCTTTCCCGCTCCATCAACACCGGCCTCCTCGAAATTTCCATCCTCGGCGAATCCGGCACTATCACCACCGCCGTTACCGAGTTCCACAAGATCCGCGTGGCCAAAGCTGCCAAAGAGGAAAAGGAACGTGAGTTGAAGTCGCTATCCGACACATCAGGTCCTTCTGGACATCAAAAGTTGCAAGTCTGCGACGTATGTGGAGCGTACCTCAGCAGGCTGGACAATGACCGGCGATTGGCGGATCACTTCTACGGAAAGATGCATTTGGGCTACGCGCAGATGAGGAAGACATATGAGGGCTTGCAGAAGGAGTTAAAGGGAAGGCCGCCGCCGCAAAGGGCTGATGATAGGGGCGACGGGCCTCCGAGAGATGAAGGGGATGGTGGAGGATGGGGAGGTAGAGGGGGCTTTGGTGGGAGAGGAGGTGGGTTTAGAGGTGGCGGAGGTGGGTTCAGGGGAGGTTATAGGGGAGGAAGAGGTGGTGGGTATGGCGGTCGATGGTGATAGTTTGGCTGAGAGTGCACTGCATCATTTGAGCATGGCGTTCTGGTATCTGATGGGATACCCTGGGAATCAAGACACCATGTACGAAAGAGTTATTTGGACCTATCTACCATCCTCCGGAAGGTTCTTTAGAGTTCACCTCATCCGCCCAGCTCCGCCCATCGATAGTTGTAGCTTCGAATGTTGGAAGCACCACGACTGGTTCCTGTGGTCCTTGCGATGGGGTAGGTTTAGAGCCGCCGTCGGTTTTCGAACGCTCCGTCGGCGGAAGCGCAGGGAAATCCTTTTCAGCGTCTGGCACACGTTGCTTCTGTATCTCTACGTCGTTTGCCCTGTTTTCGAAGCCACCACGTCCGCTTCCTCCTCTCCCTCTGCCCCTTCCACCTCGGCCCCTTCCACCTCTTGTCTCGTATCCCCGCGCACCGAAACGGCCATTTTCAACGTGTTGCAAATCTGCGTCTCGGCTCGCTAAGTCTTGATACCCTGAAGTCCCACCGTGCGCTCCCCTCTGATATTGACTCCGTCGTGGGTCATGGTTCGGTTGATCCTCCTTCCCCTCGTCCCACTCCCTACCTCCCTGAGCTCCTAGCTTCTGTAAGCGATTCTTCTCGCGCTCCTGGTCCATGAGCCTCCGTGCACGCCCTTCCTCCTGCCGTCGCTGACTCGCTTGAGCTTCTCGCTGGTGGAAAGACGCTTCATCCGCTTCGGCTAACCGATGTGCCTCTTCTCTCTTCGCATTATTAAGTTTGGCGGCTGCCAAACGGGCGCTGAGCTCCTCTTCCGTCAGCTTGGGTTTTGTGGTTCCGCCGGTTGCTGAGCGGTCGCCGCGAACGGCCGCGGATGGTTTTTGAGTGGTATCAGGATCGGTGGTAGATGTTTCGAAGGTATTCGTAAGGGCATCTGTAGCGCCAGCGGCGGGAGGATCTGTAGGGAGTTCGGAAGATGGTTGCTTTGGAGTCGTGGGTTGATGGTGCTGCTGCTGATGCTGCGATGCGCGACCCCTGCCACGGCCTCGTGGGCCTTCATTACGCCCTCTCCGAGACGGTGGAGACTGTGGCTGTACGAATTCTTCGACGATAGGCTCATCGATAGGTGTGAAATCGTCTTCGAAGAGGTCATCAGGGGAGCGTGTCTGGGCGAACTCATCCATGGTGCGAGGGTGGTGGGGGCGGAAACTATGACTCGCAGAAGGAGGCTCTATCCAAAAACTCTATCCAAGCTTAAAACAAGCATAGGTGGTGTTCCCCCGGGATCAGAATACAATCACATGAACGCCAATTTGGACGAGTGGAAAGAGGGTTTAGACCAATAAAATGATAGGTTCCTGGACCAAGTTCATCAGGGCGCCTACTCGCAGATAAACGATAATGATTGTCCTCGGGCCCTATCCATTGTCGAAGGAACACTGTAGAGCTTACGAGGTAGAAGTACTTCTATCTCATATCTGAGGTCCGTGATACTCCAAGAATCTCATTGGCTCACGGAAACCCTAGATTGGATCTACACTAAGATAAAGCGGCCCGCGGGTGGCGGGAGCCTCTTCTCGATTGATCTTAAATCCGTTGCTTAGCTCCGACTTCTCCTCACGTGGGAAATAATTGGCAAATTCCTTTCATGTAAGAAGCAATAATCGTGTTATCGGTCCAAAGCTGGGCAGCACCTTTGCAATACCTGCTAGGATAACTGGTCGCTCGCTTGTACAGACGATCATTAGACACCATACTATCGGCCCGTCACAAGTAAGGGAGTGATTATTGAACCACTTGTTGCCCTGATATAAGAACGTACATATACCTTAAGGTAGTCTTTGCTGTTTGTTGGCTGTTTCTGCTTCTTACTGCATGATTCAGTAGCCTGGCTTAGATTCAGTAAAGCCTTCGTAGAGCCACATCGTTCGGTCAGGTATCTAATCTCCGGTTTCAATTTGATAGTTTGTTCAGCTGTGGTGTCCAATCTGACTCACGGCACATCTAGGAACTGAATCTGGGGTATCTCAGACGATGGCTTCTCAATGTAGACCCTCATGCGTAGAAGCCTGCAAACTTGCCAAATGTCACTGCATCGCGAGTCGACTGACTCAGTACAGAGTGCTGGCCCCAGAATACCTCTTCCTGCCAAATGTGGCCTGGGACAGCGACGTCGTGTTGCAGTCAAAGCGGCCTGTCGACTGTACTGGCAGCTGTAAAATATGCCAATTTTTTACGCCGATTGAGTGGGCCACGTTGTCGTCATCATGCTTACGCGCGAAGTCCATTCCTCATGTCGGAGAATCTCACTTAGACGTCGAACCTCCATCAGCTGATTTCGCCTGGGTATCCTTCCCTTTTTCAAGTATACTGGAAGAAGCCCCGTCATCCTCGTAGAGCTTATGCTCTTCAATATACTGAAATGTGATCAGTCTACTGCGCGCAAGGATACGAAGACCGATGCGCGACTCACATTGATGACAGGGGCTGGTACTAAGTACCGTACGCTCATCTCGCGTCTCAAGAACAATCTAATCTTTGTACTCGAGACGTCGTTCTGTATCAATTGCGGAATGACCCAGATGTTGTGTCTCCAAGGGGTCAATGTTGCCAGAGCATCGTCGATGTCGGTTCCAGTTCTCTCCACAATGAAGACGCCGTACTTGCCGAGGATGTGGTCGAGATCATCCTGGCTCCATACACCTGGAGTGCTCATTGTTTGTATCAGGTCGGCGCCGGCTAGCAA
>QQTW01001013.1_pt1 | contig 19099 bp, 20 predicted proteins | sample 1904831 | NCBI WGS metagenome assembly QQTW01 (sample SAMN09435610, study PRJNA476489) | Subsurface metagenome, whole genome shotgun sequencing project. | reverse complement strand
GTGAAGAGACTAACTCTAACATCATTAAAAAACGAGTCTTTTTTATGACGAAAGAGGAATTACATCACCACCTCTTCCGTGAAATGTCCTTATTGTTTAAAGAGCTTATGTCAAGTTGAAAGTTACCTCAACATTAGTAACACTTTAAGGGTAATATCTGATTAATACAGTACTTTTTGAGTTAATTAATCATACTGATTCAAATAGATTCACGGTTTTTTCTTTCTCTCCATCCCTTAGAAAAAAAACCATCGTGAGTATATCAAAACATGGGAAGGTGTGTTTTTTTTATTTCATTCAAGAAGAAACCGGTTATTACCAAACAAGCAAATGTACTTTAGTGAACCGTGTAATAATTCCCATGATGGAAGATGATTGTTTTCGAAATTTCCGAAGTCAATAAAATGAGTCATACGCACCTTCTTATCACTATCTTTAGGGCGTATATATTAGATGAGAATCGATTATTCTTGACACACTTCTTCAACTTAAGACAACTGATCAAAACAGATTCAACAATCATGATGCCTGAATGTGCCATTCTTTGGCTTGATACAAATTCGTCAGATCCAAACAGTAGCTTTCGCATCAAACTTGGCGATGTCATCACCTTCACTGCTGTCAATGATTGTATTCAATACATTCACGAGCATCCAAACCAATCCGTCTATCTCATTGTCTCAGGTTCATTTGCCAAACAAGTTGTTCCAGAGATCTATGAATCTTCGAATCTTGTCCAAATCTTTCTTTTCTGTGGATCAGTGGCTAGTTATTCCGAATGGGGAATGGATTACTGTGATAAACTAATGATATTTGATCATGGTGATGATCTTCTAGAACGACTGTGGAATGATCTAGAAAGCCATTTACGTCAGCAAGCCCTTCTCTATATGCAATATGCAGAAAAATATAAACAGCGTGCTTTAGAATTCAAACAACCACCATGTGGTTAAATAAACGCAATTCCGTCAAATAAATGATTTTTTGTTATGCAATATTTGTTTTGTTTCAATGATAACATTATGTATTTCAAAACTGTCTCGATTTGAAATAAAGAAATGCTTCAGCGAGAATTCAAGTCCGATGAACAATTTGAAATCTTTATGATTTATTTTTAATCGTCGTTGAATCAAAATTTATTTCAGAGACATAGGCGTCTTCCCACATACGAAACTAACTCGTCGCGTTTTACTCCAAATCACCCGAAAAACAAACTGATGCATCATTTAAAAGAAAGTTCAATTATACTGTTTAGTGGGAAGTAATGTTGGAAGCCTATGTATAAACACGAAGTAATTCAGTTAAGAAACAAGTTTATAGAGAAAAGAATCGTTCAAGGAGGGATGGCGTGCCTACAAACACATGTTCACTCCACACGAGACGAATGTTGGTGAACAAATAGAAAAACCTGTTCAGTCATTCATTGCAAATCATAAAGTGAAACGGTACATCTCGATAACTGTCATCGATGTTCCATCAACACCACCACCAGTCTATCTGAATGATCGTGTGGATGAAAGAGTGTATCATAGAGATATCATTAAAATACAACATACTGAGTCCATACACAGTATTTGTTGGAGTCGAAAAGCATGTGAAAGAAAACAATGCTCATATGGTCTTGCGTGAAGTACCGGTCGAGATACCAGCTGATGTTCAGCATCTTCAACCATCTTTCATTACGTTTTCTCGTATTATCAAGGATACACCGCCGCTGCCCACAAAATCGACTTGAGCGTATACGCCACAAAGATGTGTTTTACCAAATATATCAGCATATACTGGATTTCGACAGTCGAACACATTCCCAAAGCTACTTATCAACGGTAATATTTCACCAGCAGAGAAGGTCCATAACGGCAGTGTTGCTGGACCATGATGTATCCTCAGGGCGAGTCTATGCTACTTTCTCGTCGAATACATTTCCATTCTGTGGCGCGTACAGTGATCTTACTGTGACTCGTGAGAAAGATGTTGCTGCAAACTCAATCGTCTCATCCAATATAAGGACTCAATTTTTACCGACACTTGACAGGTATAGAAAAGTAGAGTTGTTTTTAAGAGATGATGAAAATCTTGTTCGATGATCTTTGGAGTTTAAATTCAGAGGAGATTGAACGACTGACCGAAGAATGCCGTTTTCATTTTTAAAAATCAACAGATACTCAAGTATTAAGCACTGTTATCCTCATGGCAGTGTTGGAAACTCGATTTGCATCATTCTGACCGATTTGGCATGGCATAGTTAAAAAAGGCTTGTGGGTGTTTCCTTGAATTACTTGGTAATAGCCATAAGAAACGTGCTAAATTACTTTACGACTTAATCCACTTCAAAAAAAATAGAATTTTATCTCAGTCTGACACCTACGAATGCAGATACCTGGTGGAAAACCTTTTCCCATTCTTCTAGGTCTAATATCTTTATCTGATCAATAAACTATCAACGACGGTCGATTTTTCTCGATTTCTTATTACCTTTTCTCAGCACAAAATGAAACAGAAGCTGGAATTGAAATCAATACTTGTAATAAAAAGATCTCATCATATGATCTATTACACTTTGACGGCATTATGTGCCTGAATATCTGAACTTGAATGATAATGAGATTTCTTTTATCATTTTATGCGTATCGCAGTGAAGTATTAGATTGCGTAGAATCTAGGGATAAAAAAACATTGTTCCTTTCTCTTCGTAACAAAGCAACCTCCTGTAATTTCCACATATGATCCATTCTTGCATTCCGATTGTGCAAGACCCCATGTGCTGAAGCATGTCTCATATATAAATCCTTATTTTTTGATTCCGATTATTCCATTTTTGAAATAAAACAATGAGAATAATGTTTTGAAGGTGCTCGATGTCCTACATTTTCATTTTACAAATATTCAATTGAACTGGTAGTATTAAATTGAGTTGTTAGCGTTGTATTTTTGAACGATGAGTTTTGTAAGAATTATTTCAAAGATAATGAACTGTTTTTCTTTTAGAATAGGAACAGCAATGGGAAAAGTACGAATGCTGGATCCCTCGTCGGGCCGTGACAATTTCGATGTCGTTTCGAATGAAACCATCGCGGCTAATACCAGCGCCAGTCATATATCACCAACAACTAATCAAGATCCAAAGAAGATAGAGGAGAAAACGCAAGATGCGATTAAAACAGCACTTGCATCTCAATCACAACAATCATCCAAAGAGTCAAAATCTAACCAATAAAAAAATCTACGATCGAAGACTAGAACAAATAGACTCTATGCCATGAAATCACATCTCTTGATCATCTCGTTTGATGTTCTACTAATAAAATTCACTAAAATCAAAAGATTCGAGACCTCGAACCACGAAGAAGAAGAAAAGCCAATCATTTTTCATCGCGATACAACATCACACCATCGATAACGCTTGTTTATCGCAAGCATGCGTGTTCTAGCGTATAGACTCACATATGACTCACATTAGATGATGTCAGTCAAACAAACAGGTGCGCGAGGAATAGAAACGCAAAAATTGTAAGATATAAATGGCTGTATACTTCTATGCGTCAGTGATCATTTCTCTCAGAATGGCCACAACACAGTGCGAACGAAAAGAACGAAATGAAGAATAGCAACAAGTTATATTTAACGAATGTTGTCATGCACTATTGATATTTACCATTGAAAGTAAGGATGATAATATCTGTTTTCGTACGAAAAAAGGGGAGAATAGAAATGTAATCAAGACTTAAATATTCTAATATTCTGATCGATTTGTTGGATGATCGTCGATGTTTATTTGATCGACTGTTTTTAGATTTTCAGAAGAATATTGAATGTCGTCTGACCGTTCATTGCCATCTTCATCGCCCGAAGAAACCCAACTAACCCCGCATATTCAATTTTCTATTTGGCATACATTCAAACGTCACATTCCACACTTTCTCGCCACAATTCTTGTCGATATTATCCTTCCATTGATCATCTATTTCGGTCTTCAACGACATATCAAACCTGTCTATGCTCTCTTAATCGCCGGTAGTCCTCCTCTGTTTATGGTGATTTTCAAAGCTATTCTCGCTCGAACATTTGATGCACTTGGTTTTCTTGTTTTTCTCGGTTTCATTATTTCCGGTGTTGTTGCAATCATCACACGAAATCCCATCGTACTTCTCTTGGAGAAATCGCTCGTCACCGGTATTGTCTCACTCATATTTGGAATGACATTAATTCCCTGTCAATGCTGTCACCATCGATGTCGATTAAGACCACTTGCCTACTATTTCTATCAAGATTTAGTTCCAACCACTCGAGCACAGATTGGATTACCTGAAACTTTATTTACTAATGAACCCCAATCGAATTCAGAACATGATGTTCTCATATCCAAATCATCTGATAAACAAGAAGTGTCGAAAGTATATAATTGGATTTATGCGAACTGTTCATCCTTTCGACTTTCATGCTATATGATCACGGGAATCTGGTCGATTGGTCTACTCTCGGAATTTCTTGCTCGATTAACGCTCATTCTAGTCCATCTATCGGTGAATAAACTGGTGATTTATGGCAATGTGATATTGAGTTCTATTACCATTCTATGTATTACTTTGACTATTCTCTGCGTCGCAAGGGAACGAAAACAAACAATCATTTTAATTGAACGATGGAAAACGGAACATTGAAATGTCCAATGATCATCCGTTTGTTGTATATAATTAGTTTTTGCTTCAAATTGGATAAATATCAAATAAAGTAGAGAAATCTATAAGGTCGATTCATTGGTTCGACTATGGAGCAGATCGGAGAGAAAAGGAAGTCTGAATTGATCTAATGATATAAGTACAGATGTGTAGCAATTCAGGCTCGTATGAAAAGACCTGTCTGGTCTGTAAAAAAATTACCAAAATATGGTGACAGATAACAAACTTGATTCTATGATGCAAGAAAAACAAAGACCTACCTCATTTTGTCAACAACTCTCATCACAAAAAGATACTTCGTCTAGTGATTCATAGAAGCTGATATCATTTAAAAACACATCTGACTTAGAATGAATGATATGCAAGTCTCAGACTGACACAAGCATCAGATATACCTATGTAAACTTGGATACAAAACTGTTTGATGCTTTCGTTGTAGGGCAGATAGTTCGATGTATACCTGCTCCTACTGAACAAGAACAACTCTTTTCTACTGCTCTATTCTCTCCTTGGCATACATTCAAGCATCACAATCCACGTTTTCTTCTTTCGGTAGGTATATATCTCGGTTTTCGCGAATGGATCAAACCTGTTTGTGCATTGATACTTGCTGGCATTCCACCTTTTCTCATAGTCATTATCAAAGCAATCATTTCTCGAACATTGGATGCACTTGGTTGCCTTGTTTTTCTTTGCTTTATCATTCTATCGATTGTTAGTTTGACAGCACAAGACCTTTTTTATAGTTTCATTAGGACAACCGTTGATTTCCAGTGTTCTTCATTTCATCAGTCTCGTGATCAATATCCAATACGTTCGCTAGCCTTTTATTTCTGTCGAGATTTAGCATCGACCACACGTGATGAACTTGGATTACCTGAACATTTATTGCGAGATCAATAATCTTCAAACGACGATAATGAACTTCTTATATCTGATAAACAAGAAGCGAAAAAAGTCTATCAATGGAATTATACACATTGTTCAGTACTTCGTGGTGCTTGCTTTCCAATCACTCTCATCTAGGTCCTCCAGTTTCTCTTTGTCTTTGCCAGGCAATAACTTCTAAATGCTCTTCATGTCTCCGTCACCATCAACGTAGTCTATGAACATGCTATCGTTCGTACCACAACGATATATTCTCATAACAAAAGAATGAAAACAGCCGGTGATATTGGTTGAACAATAGAAGAAACAATCTTCGAATTAGAGTTAGTATTCATCAGTATATCTCCATCATTTGACCTGAGAAGCGACGTATTGTTCATGGTCAAACAATGAAGAAAAGAAACTGTCCACCTACGAATCTGCACAAATGGCGTGCTGTTCTAAGTCAACATCTTTTGTTTTTCAAATAGAAATTCGATTCTATCGCCTCCGCACTTGTAGATTCAATTCATCTTTGATTGAAATTAAATCAATTCATCTTCTTGCTTGAATAGACATTGGTTACATTGACATAAAGAGAATATCGTGATTGATTTTTTTTCTTTGATCAGACGAAGAACAAAAGCACTTGAGGGTACACAAGTCATTGCATATAGGAAAGAAAAGTAGTAGACATCAGGACAACAAAAATGAAGTAACCAACCATCTTTGATGGTCGTTTGATACCAATTGCATATGGGCACAGCTTGTCTAACGTGTTCCTATTCCTATCAAATTGATACGATCAACAGAAATAACAAATTTAGCAAAAGAATATCTGATGCGTATTTTCTTTATGCGACGTGTAAATGAGAGCTTCAAAATGAGTGAGTATTATGAAACTAGCTCTATCATCATACTCGATGAAAGGTTTTTAATCTGCTTTCTTTCGGAAGTAACAGACTGTCATTATCTCATCTATCCTTCCTATTGTAATTATTATGTTTGTGATGACGTCAAACGATGCGACAGCGTCTAGTTGACATTGATAACTGAAATTATTCATTCGAGTCACAGGTCCTACGTGTATGTGTGTCCATTTTTTTGAAAAATGTTATTGGTGACAAGAAATGCCTCGAGAATTGTTTAGGCGTGTGATTTGTTTTTTTTTACTAAGGTTTTTTTCTCGATACGGTTGTTAGTTTGATGAAGGTGAGGGTGAGTTTTACATGCATCAAATTTGCATTTTGTTTCAGATTTTGACCTATTCAAATGCATTCGTCTCCTGAATCACCCGCTTCTATTGAACAGCGATCTCAACTAGCTTCGAAAACAACATTTTCCATCTGGCATACATTCAAACATCATATTCCACGGTTTCTTCTGACTATTCTGATCGATATTATTCTTCCACTGATTATCTATTTCGGTCTTCAACGACATATCAAACCTGTCTATGCACTTTTAGTGGCAAGTAGTCCGCCTCTTTGTATGGTTATTTTTAAGGCAATATGGTTCTGTACCTTTGATGCTCTCGGTTTTCTGGTATTTATTACTTTTGCTATCTCAGGGATGGTGGCAATTATCACACGAAATCCCATCATACTTCTCTTGGAGAAATCGCTCGTCACCGGTATTGTTTCACTCATATTTGCAACTACATTGATTCCATTTCAATGTTGCCACCATCGATGTCGATTACGACCACTTGCCTACTACTTTTATCAAGATTTAGTTCCAACCACTCGAGCACAAATTGGATTACCTGACAGTATCTTCAGTGATGAACATGAACAAATCGGTGATCAATATACTCAATTGAAAGAAGAATTAGCTCAACAAAAATTATCCGATAAACAAGAGGTATCGAAAGTCTATGAATGGATTTATACACATTGTTCATCCTTTCGTCTGTCGTGTTATCTAACTACAAGTATTTGGGCCATTGGATTTCTTTTGGAATTTGCTGCTCGATTGTACTTGATTGTTATTCATTTATCGTTAAACAAGATTGTTATTTATGCGCATATCATACTCAGCTTAATAACACTCCTATGTATTGTATTAACCATCATTTGTATCACAATTGAACGGAAATATACCATGGAATTTATTGAACAATGGACTGTGGGACAACGACAGCCAAGGAAATTATCAAACGTCGGAACATCCTTCGTGACGCTTAAATGCCGCTCAAATTCCGTTTTGAACATCGAAACATAACAGTTTTAATCTTTCTATTAAAATAAAGTTATTTTTAGATAAACTAATTATTTTCTATATCATAGAACGGGAAGCATGGGAAATTTCCTACTTATCACCGGAAAGAGAAACAGTAGTACGCTGTGAATGGCAGCTAGCGACATCTTCTGATCACAGTTTCCGCGTACTCATAAACTATCCATAACAATCTTGAAAAGAGATTTTATTTATCACTAGAAATATAAATCAACGTCGATGGTACAGATCCGATTTTCTCATTCGTTGATCTTTCTCATCCACTCAAAATGGAGGAATGATTCATCCTAGCCAAATTTTGAAATTAATACCAATGCACTTAGCGTTCTAGAATTTAGTTTATTCTGATAGATATGCCTCGTTCATCGAAAAAACGCAAACCCAATAAAGAACCTGAACCTTCAAGTTCCTCGACTTCCTCGGACAATGATGATGATCAAGAAGAATCCAATGCACAAGAAAATATCCAGATCGATTTAGAAGCTCGTTCACCCATCGATACTGATCATTCGGCGATCCTTTATTTTCTCGAACAATCCTTTGGTAATTCAATCAAAAAATCTGTTCTTGATCTAAATCAATTAGCCACTCAACTGGTTGCTCAAACATCGTGTGGCAGTGTTTTCTACCAACCATTGGACTCAACAATCGATGAAACCGATGACGACGATGATGACGAAAGTCCGGTCTTAGGTATATGTTCATTTCTTCGATTTGATCAGCAACACAATAAACAAATTCATGCATGGTTAATGGAGAAATGTGCGGATAATGAACAAGCAAAAACGCTTCTTCAATGTAAGTAATACGAAAAAAAAATTTTTGGACGAGTTGGGATTTGAACCCAAGACTTTTCGCATGCAAAGCGAACACTCTACCCCTGAGTTACACGCCCTTATAACTATTTCGTTGTATTCGTAGCTTCAAAGTGCGGGTTATTTATCAACGAACGTTACATGAATATTCCTGCGGAGATCAGTGTCCCAGCCATTCGAACACTGCGAGAAGAAATGATTTATCCCATGGATTATTGGATCGTTCATGCAAAGTTACGATTACATAAAAGTGATTCGAATACAGTTTACTATCTGAATGGTGAAGAAGAAATTTTTCAACAACATGCAACGGTATCGATTGATTATCATCCCACGCAATCGAATGCCAATGAATGGATCCAACGAAGAAAAATCATATTTGTTTCGACAGCTAAACTCGATGAAATTTGTTCTGACATTGAACAAAAATTAAAACAGTGAAATCAAAATTGTTTTTCTTTCTTGTTTTTTCTTTCAGATAAAAAATGGATAATGAAACTCATTTAGAAGAAGAAACTCAACCACAGGAAGTCATTACCTTTAAATCACTTGTAAGGAATAAGGAAAATTCTTTCATGATGGAAATAAATACTTTTTAGGGTCTGAATGATGCCTTATGCGAAGCATGTGAAAAACTCGGTTGGAAAGCACCAACCAAAATTCAATGCGAAGCCTTACCCGTTGCTTTTCAAAGTAAGATTTTGGTTTCTGATCAAATAGATGAATGATGATTGTCTTTATAGCTCGAGACATCATTGGTTTAGCAGAAACGGGTTCGGGCAAGACGGGTGCATTTGCATTACCGATCCTGCAAGCATTATTGGCATCACCCCAACGTCTCTTTGCCCTTGTTCTCACACCGACACGTGAATTAGCCTATCAGATTAGTGAACAATTCGAAGCTTTAGGTTCCAGTATTGGAGTGAAATGTGGTATGTAAAGAAAATGATTTCGTTCGTTCTTTAATGGACTGATTTTCTCTAGCGGTGATTGTTGGTGGCATGGATATGATGTCTAAATCGATTGCATTAGCAAAAAAACCTCATATTGTAATAGCAACACCGGGTCGATTGGTTGATCATCTCGAAAATACCAAAGGTTTTTCTCTTCGTTCAATACGTTATTTAGTGATGGATGAAGCCGATCGGATCTTGAATATGGATTTTGAAGTAGATTTGGATAAAATTCTAAAAATTCTTCCACCATCTTCCACACGTTCCACCTATTTATATTCCGCAACAATGACCAAAAAAGTTGCGAAATTACAACGTGCCTCCCTTCGTGATCCAGTCAAGGTGGAAGTCTCAGATAAATATTCCACGGTGGAAAAATTACAACAAAGTTATTTGTTTATTCCAGCGAAATATAAAGATGTGTATTTGGTTTCTATCCTAAATGATATGAGTGGAAAATCCATTATTGTCTTTGCTTCAACTTGTACGACGACATTACGACTGGCATTACTAACGAGAAATCTAGGTTTTACAACGGTACCATTACATGGACAAATGACTCAAGTAAGAAGGACATCTCATCACTGTAATACAGGCTTGCAAATATTGGCAGATAGATTGAGCTGAGTACTATTGCTACATTGAGAATTCTTCTTGAATTTGCAGACCATTGAAATTAGTAATGCAATACTGACAAACTTTATTTTTTTAGACGAAACGCCTTGGAGCTTTGAACAAGTTCAAAGGCAAAGCTCGATCAGTTCTAATCGCGACTGACGTGGCAAGCAGGTAATTCTTTCTTAAAAACCCAACACAACCAATCCAAATCGATCATTTCTAGAGGTTTGGATATTCCACATGTTGATATTGTGATCAATTACGATATTCCAACACATTCAAAAGATTATATTCATCGTGTGGGTCGAACAGCACGTGCTGGTCGTAGTGGTAAATCCCTCACCTTTGTCACACAATACGATATTGAATTGTATCAACGTATTGAATTTCTCATTGGTAAACAATTGCCACAGTATGCCACACATGAAGATGAAGTGATGCTTTTATTGGAACGTGTCAATGAAGCCGATCGACAGGCTCGAATACAAATGAAAGAAATTGAAGATGAGAAGAAAGACAATCGCCAAAGACGAAAGAAGAAAGACAAACAAAATGAAGATTTCAGCGAAATGAAATCCTCCAACAAAAAACGTAAACATGAATTTAATGATTCAGAAAATGGTTTTGGTGTGAAAAAACATTTGAAAAAAAAGAAAAATAAATAAAGAAAGAAAGTGTTTTTCTCTCTCAGATGATACATGTGAGAGAGAATTTGTTCCGAAAAAAAAAGAATTTTTATTCTTTTTCTATTAAATCAAAACGAAGCGATTCGTTCGTATTGTTATTCGAACTGTTGATTTTTCCTATTGATTAACCAAATGGAAACATCTCTTGAGTAAGGACTGCAGCAGTCAAACCAAATGCTGTTTTCGCTGCACCTTTCAATAATTTTTTCCCGATTCGTTGCATTTTCACTCGTCTCTGGCGGTTGAGATCCATGTACAGTTCATTCGATATACCTGATTGGTATCTGAGATCAACATCTATTTGAAAAAAAAACAACAGCTTTTGAGTTGAAGTTTATCATACCGTGGAGAAAGTGATAAATTGATAGTCCTCTTTCAGTGGAATAGAAGTTCTCATCATCATCAGAAGAAGAATAATCCATAGTGATATTAGTCCTGGAACTGTAGACGGGATAACATGTGCTTGGACCAGCATAGTAGCGAGGAGAAATGACCGGATTGATCGGTAATGGCGATGGATTTACAGTAGAATATGTGTATGGATAATAATAATATCCAGTCGGTACTTGTATATTATTGAGCCAGTAACTGTACTGCATGTTGTACTAAAGTTGAAAATAAACATAGCTGATGGTTACAAGTACCTTTATTCTTCCTTCAAAAGGAATCTTCCAACTGCCAATGGACGAATGAGGAACTTTCCTAATCAAACCTCATTTGATCGAGCGAAGTCATGTATGATGGCCCCATTTTATGAATCGGTACACCTAAGAATGCTTATTGATCATATTGTAGAATGCGACTTTTTACACTTAACATCTGGGCGATATTAAAAAACACCAAGTCAATGATGATAGCTCGTCTAATGTTACTTGTATTCGCCTCCAAGGCATGCAAGCGTAAACAAAAGTGTTATCTACACTCATGCGTTAGTGCCTGGTAAAAACAATAATTTTTGGTTTCTAGTTTTATTAAAATCTTCCATATAATGTAGTATATAAGTTCACTTGAATAAATAGCTCGATATTATGTTAAAACAAGAAAAAGAAGATTGTGCGGAGGATGTTTATTTCAAGTAGGCAAAAAAAAAGAAAAAAATGATTTTATTAGATGGTAACTCTTCCAGCAATCTTAATGAGATCGCAGTTAATGCTAGTGATGTAAACAGGAAAGGCGAAAAGCTTTAAGTTGTCTAAGAAAATGATATTTTATTATAACGAGCAAATTTTGATGATTGAGAGAATTGTAATATTTAGATTGGTCAATGCAGTTGGTTGAATTTGAAATAATCCTATTGCTTCTAGTTTGCATAAACCATTGACTTGAAAGTAAGCGTTGGTTTTTGTTCTGATCTATTCGTATTTGCTGTTTTAATTTCATACATCAGAATTAACGAGATTTAAATATCTAATGTTGTAACTACAAGCAAACAATCATATACATTGTTTTCCTTGAACAATCGACCAGAAATAGCACGGATGCGAAGAGAAAACCATGATACAACAACGACAGGTTTGATTGATTTCAAGAGAAATAGTCGACATGAATTCTAGCTGGACAATGTTTTATAACACGGTGGTGATTTTCAATGAAAAACAAGACTAAAATGACGTCACACATTCGCCAGTAGATATCTCGTTTTAAAAACTATCAACACTTTTTCTTTGTGCATAATGTATTCATTATTCTATAAGAACACATTTATCTAGCAATTAATGCAGAGTATACTTTGTCAAAGAGATATCAAATGAAAGATGTGTAATAACACTTGTATGAATGGTCGCAATCGAATGCATTATCCTCTCTACATAAGAACATCAATCAAAAGAAGAATGTAAAGACTAAATCAAAACAATCGTTAAAAGGACATTCAGGTTGAATGAGTCGTACTTCTGAATGACTATAAATAACAGTTACTGATTGCCGATTTTATGATTCTTCAGAAAAAACAACGCCATAGCACCATTGTTGAATAGAGCAACGATTCAGTTTCTGAAAAGAAATTCTCACTTACTTAAACTCATTATCACTTTTTTCCATCGCATATCCTATCGGCTGGTAAAATGTTCTAATTATAACATCGATTTTAAACTTGTTTCATTTCAAAATTTCACCAGAAATCTTGGTGAATGGAGACATGAACAGGCAGTAGACTTGGATACTGCATTCCATAGGAGACATTCGACTGATCATGGAAATACTCTTACCGAATTTTGTTTCCTCATTTTAGATCACGTTACCACAAGCGTTGATAGGGTCAGACCATTCTTCAATATGCTGTTCGATTATACCAATAACAAATGTCGTTTTCTTCATCTTCTCTATCAATATTTCATCGTCCTACCGATCATGCATCCAACGTATTCGCAGCAAATTTTTCAATCATTAATCGTATTCTCTACGGCAGGCAGTCAATACTCACCTGTCCAGCCAGCAGCTCAACTCATCTCTACTACTGTTGAACGTTCTTTCCAAGCATGCGCCATGACATGTAACCGAAACGTTATGTGTCGTGTGTTTGATTATGATGTTAATCAACCGTACGAATGTCGACTTTTCGAAGGAGATGTAAACGTATTGGGTTCCGTCGTTTCATCATCTTCATCCTCATCGGTAGTAGGAAGTGTCAAATTATCTTCGAATTTATTTTCTGCGTATGGTCAATCATGTGCAGCATCTCCGTGCCTCGAAACTCGTTATCTGCAATGTGGAAGTGCCTTAACATGTGAATGTGTACCTCATACTTATTGGAGTCCATCCCAATCCATCTGTCTTCCTCAAACACCTGTTCTAGGTGCACCATGTGAAGCAGACATGAACATGTGTCGAGCAGATTTGAATTATATTTGTTTGCAATTTAACCAATGTGGCCGTAAGTTTGATAATTAAAAACGCTCTTGATTCGAATGTTGATGAAATCATTCGAACTGGAATGAATGAATGAGATAATTACTGACAAAGAAGCAGTTCATTGTCTCATCATTAAAGATTCTATGCATGAAGTATTGGTTTCTTTTCTAGCACTCTCCGTTCTTTCCGGTACAACACTTATTGATAACAACACTGTATTCGATGGAAGTTCAAGGATTGGTCTCGGTGCTGTAGGTCATCTAGCACTGACGGGACTACCTCAGGAAGCATTGATTGTCGCTGACGCTGGTTTTCAACGAATTATACAAGTTCTCGATATTGGTTCCAATAATTATAATATTTCGATTCTCGCACAAAATTGGACTACTGGACCGCTCTTTACCTATCCGATTGGTGTGACTGTTGACGGAAAAAATGGAAATAACTTGTATGTCAGCGATTGGGGTAGAAGTAATGTTCTTCTATTCTCAGCAACGCAAAACTCATCATCGTCGCCCATACTTGTCGCGGGTGGAACGCATGGCTCTGGATTGAGTCAATTCATTAATCCTGTTGGAGTAAAAATTGATAATCAAAGCAATATCATCGTTGCCGATTCGGGAAATCATCGTGTAGTACTTTGGACACCGACTGCTACGACTGGTATTGTACTTGCTGGTTTGAACGTCAATGGTAACGATGCGCAAAGCTTGTATCTTCCTTTTGATATATTTCTCGATCAAAAGAATGCATGGCTGTACGTTGCGGATACCTTGAATGCTCGTATTCAACGTTTTTCATTGTATGATAGTATGCCGCGAAATGGGACGACGGTTGCTGGCGGTCATGGTGGTGGATCCGGTAGCCATCAATTTAGCATCCCTTTTGCCTTGTGGGTATCGAAAAAGACAGGTGCCATTTATGTGGTCGACCAAAAGAATAACCGAATTCAACGTTGGGCACCAAATGCCACGAAAGGTGTGACAATCGCCGGAAGTCCTCTAGGTATACCAGGTTCAACTTCGACCCTGTTGTTCGATCCTTGTGGAATTGCCATCAATGCGGATGAAACGATCATGTATGTGAGTGATGATGGCAACAAACGCGTACAAAAATTTCAACTCATTTGAGAAAAATCATTGTACTTCTCTATAAACTATTAACCTTCGTTTGTGCGTGATCTTTTAATTTCAGTATAAATAAATTATTCGTTTTCCATCGTCCTTTCGATCATAGTTACGATGGTTGGTCAACCGTCGTTGGATGTAGTTGATGAGAAATAGGTTTGATCTAAACAAAAATGATGGTACTTCCACCATGTTTGTTTTCACACTATTTGTCACGAATGATTGCTTTCCTATAATCTGATTGAGCAACTGTCTTCTTTCTACTTATCGAAAAACCTACACATGCGTATGTCTCTATACAACTGAATAGTCCTTAGCATTCTCATTCATTGATCAATAAAAAGATGAATTTCCATTGTCAATTAAACTGGGGGAAAAAGATCGATCATTCTATCTACTTCTCAGTCTTCCAGTTAAAGCAGTAGTTGATTCGAGTATTGTGGATGCTAATAGTCGATGATCTCTGCTCAAACATTAGATCCATATAGCGCTACATCAAACATCTCATTCTCTTTGGTGTTCAATGATGCTACTTGGAGATTAGAAAGGCACGTTTCTTCCTTTATACGCAAAGATTAACAAGAATGACGAATACAATTTTATTACAGATGTAACTTTTGGAAAGAAAAGATCAAGGTAGCGACCATACTTCAAGAACAAACAGGAGCTTTATTATTCAAAGCTAATCATATTGTCCACTGAAAGACGATAAGTATAAAGCACATATGTTGATTTTTTTTCTTCTCTTCAATAAAATCAGATCAAAAAGAATCAATCGAATAGTATCCTCCTTCTTCTTCAAGATCAAGCAAATCAATCAATCGAACATGATGTGCAATCAAGATAACGATCGACAGAAAAAAAAATGAGAAGATCCCTTTTTTGCTTCTGCTTATTTTAATTGGAATTAACCCTTAAGCAAAACAGTAATTGAATGAATATCTTCGTGTCTGGACAAACGACGAGTGTTGATGAAGTGAAGTGACAAAAGACAGAAGCTCTATGCAAATATATACACAAGCAATCATGTACAAATATCTTTTTCTCATCCACATAAATGACACTTTGGAGAAATAAATTGATATTTAGAAAGAGGAGAGGAAAAGAAACGATCTAATCCTCTGTATTGTCAAGATCATCTTGGAGAAATTTTCATCACAGGAAAAAAAACGATAATTAAAAAAAATACTTGACAAATTTCGAACTAATCTGATACGGATCTCTCCCGCCTTCGAATCACACTTGTTCACCTCAATTGATCATCGATCGATGACATGTTATTTTTCTTACTCTTCTCTGCCCATCGGCAATGGGAAGATGTGGTATTGAGCACATTAAAACAAGAATGATTTCTTTCGGGACTAACACCTCTGCATGTCTGAGACAATTCAATTTAATCGAATCGATCATCTCTTTTCCGAACAAAATTTTAGCTTGTTTGAAAATAAATACGAGGGTACTTTCAATGGACAAGAGAATTGATACAGGGAAATCAACGTTCATCATCATTGGTGGAGAATATCCAATAACTAACCAATTGATGAGAGATGTTTGATCAGGAAGAGAAAATAATTGTCTCTTAATCGCTTCTCTTTCAGCTCATCCAATCATTGATTAGGTAAAAGGAGAACGAACGACAAGGAAAGGTAATTCATTCGATCGAAAACGATCTCGGTTCAATTATGCCTGTTTACTGTCCATCATCTTCACGAAAACCCAATGGATTTTCGATTGAGGATATTATTAAACATGATCATTCACCAAGAACTTCGAATCAAACATCACCTTCATCTTTTCTCTCGCCACTCGCATGGCTACCATCATCTTCCAGTCTCTATCACTTTCAACGTGAATCGATGCTGCAATATCTTCGACATACGCATCCATTTCCTCGTATGTATTTCTTCACTTGAATCTTTGAAAAACCTATTTCTTCAGATCCAGGACCGACGGCAGCTGCGTTCTTTCTTCATTCATATCGTAAACCAAAACGTCATCGTACCGCCTTCACTCCAACTCAATTACTCAGATTAGAAAATGAATTTGAAAAAAGTCACTATATTGTTGGACAAGAACGGAAAGCATTAGCCAAACATCTGAATCTACCCGAAGCTCGAGTAAATATATCCGATTACGCAGGGAAAAAACATCATACAAAAATGACTCTTCTAGGTGAAAGTATGGTATCAAAATCGTCGTACGAAACATAAACGCTCAATCAATGAAGATGGGAATAGTAGCACCAATGACATTGATCATCCAAATGAATCGGAGACATCAGAAACGATCATCAAAATCGATGACGATGAGCAGTTATGGCATAACGAAGAGAATGACAATCATTTACAGCTTCCTGATAGACAAGAAAATTCTTGTTCTGATTAGGACAAATAAACCGGTCTATTCTATATTTATTGAATACATTTCTGCTTGTTTCTCTCATGTTATATTAGTTTCATTGTCTTTTAAAAGATACGAATAGATGGATTTCTCAATACTATTCGGATAGAAATTTCAATTCATATCGAATGATGTGAATGCAAGATGAATGAGAAAAGATTGACACAAGAATTTAACATATCGAAAGAGTTCTGTTGATGTCGAATTTTCCGAGTTGCATGAGACAGTATTTTGTATTTTTAATCCTGTATTAGATCAACATTTGCTGTGATGATCAGTACTAACCTCTTGTTGTCATATCAAACGACGAGAAACAGTATCATGTGGTTCTCCGCAGAAAAAGCTGCGAATGTTTGACCATCGCATTGGATAGTATATCTAATGCCTTGAATATTCAAAAACTGAAATAATATTTTATTTCGTTCGAAAAAGAAAGAACAAACGATTGTCTTTTAGTAGGATAAAATCTGAAGAAGTACCGAAAAGCAAAGAATCGATCGAGAATAGAATGAGAAGAAATAAATAACAGCATCTGATTTAGGTGAGTCGTCTTCAGACTGTTGTGCATGCGGCTTTTCTGTATCTGGAACAACGTCGTCTTCTGAAACCAGAGCGATGTCAGTCAACAATTGATTCACCTAAAATGATTTTCTTTAATCATGATCAGTTCGTTTTTAACTTACTTTTTCAGCAGTCTCATCATTATTACACAAATCAATTTGACATAAATAGAAAATTTTCAAAGCTTTCGCTGAATTATCTATTCCAAGATCGCCCATTTCTTGGATCATATTAAATCGATATTCTAAATCGTATTCTGCATCAGGATCTGCCTCGACACAACGTTGGGTTAATAAAACATCTTTCGAACGACGAAATTCACATCGATTCTCGCTTGATGTACATTCGACGTCAGCATCAGTACCACTAGCACAACTGTGCAGAAAGACAATCAAATCAATTGATATTTCCCTGCAATTCTTACACTAATGCTGACTGATGATCTGAATCACGTTGATAGAGATGCGTGGATAGTTCTTCAAATTTCTTTTCTCTTGCTTTACTAATGGTTAAATTTGATAGAAGTTCACGTAACGTATTCAGTGCACAATTGTCAGCTGTTTTACATTGAACACGTGTGACCATTTTTAGTTGACCTTTTTCGACATTTCCATTGATTTTATATTGTACTACACTTTGTATGCCTGTTATGAGACCCAACATATCATCATAGGGACTTCTTGTTGACTCCAGCGCAGAGACATGAGTCAATTTAATTTCCATCTGTTTCGTATTATAATCAATAACAATTTCTCCATAACAGGAACCACCGGGAATACTGACCGTAACGAATGAGTTTGCGTCACGTATCTGACAGTTGCTTGCTACGTTTGTTAGTTGTGTGTCATCAGGAATTGAATCATTGATATGAAGTTGAAATTTACAGTCCGATAAAAAGCCTGTCCAACCGCTACTTGCACTTGTCATACAACGAAGAGAATTCACTGCGAAATATTTTGAAAAGAAAAGAACAAATACAATGAAGAACATATTAGATGAACTGAAGATAGATACACGAGAAGAATGAATGAATTGGCGCCATTCATCAAATTCACTTATTTATTTAAGAATGGAAATTCATGGGAAATAATACACACTAGCAAGAAAAGCTTTCTTGTTAAAACGATGAATGCAACGAGAGATTCATCCGATGTTGTGGATTACAAATACAATCAAACAGAGACACCAACGAATTAGCGATTGTTTTCTGAATTCCAGATCGACACATGTATTCAGTGAAGTTCAAGAAACGATCATCACTCTCTTTCTCGTTTCTGCTCTGCCCAACCCTATATATTGATGTGC
>QQTW01001012.1_pt1 | contig 19119 bp, 17 predicted proteins | sample 1904831 | NCBI WGS metagenome assembly QQTW01 (sample SAMN09435610, study PRJNA476489) | Subsurface metagenome, whole genome shotgun sequencing project. | reverse complement strand
CATCCGGTAGCATTACAGCACTAATTGGTCCTTCCGGCTGTGGTAAAACCAGCTTTCTAAATTGTCTAAACCGCCTAACCGAGCTAACGCCAAGTTGTGAAGTATCAGGGCGCATCCTATTGGGAGAGCAGGATGTGCAAGCTCTCGATCCGATTTCACTGCGTCGTCGAGTCGGGATGCTGTTTCAAAAACCCAACCCGTTCCCGCTCTCGATTATGAGAAATATCGAATTTCCCTTGCGAGAACACGGGGTAAGGAGGCGAGACGAAATCGATCGCCGAGTCGAGGATGTCTTGCGAGATGTGGGTCTTTGGGATGAGGTAAAAGACAGGCTTTTGGCTCCTGCTTTTTCCCTCTCTGGCGGTCAACAACAACGTCTATGCCTAGCTAGAGCGCTAGCGCTGGAACCAGAGGTTCTGCTTATGGATGAACCTTGCAGCGCTCTCGATCCGATCTCTAGTGAAGCAGTAGAAGATTTGATTACCAGTCTGCGGGGCAGATATACGCTGCTTGTTGTCACCCACAACCTAGCGCAGGCAAAGAGAATTGCTGATGATGTAGCGCTGTTTTGGGTAGCTGACGGATCTGGTCAACTAATTGAGTCTGGTTCAGTTAACCAGATTTTTGCAGCGCCACAGCACGCCTTAACTGCTGCTTATGTCAATGGTAGGAGGGGTTAAATTGGCTGTTAGCGTTATCAAAGACAAAAATATAATTTTAATTATTGACTATTGAATTGTTTTGTCGGATCTTCTGCCGTCCAACCTAGTTTAGATGCATAACGCAGTTCAAAATGCAGGTGCGCTTGACTAGAACTGGGACTGCCTGTTGTCCCAACTTTGCCAATTAATTCACCTGGTTTAACTACTTGTCCAGTCTTCACTGCTATACTCTGCAACTGCGCGTAGCGGCTTTGATTGCCAGCTTGATGATTGATTACAACTAAGTTGCCATAACTTCCTTGTTCGCCAGCAAATGCGACTGTACCCGCCTCTACAGCTTCTACAGGTGTTCCCTCTGGTGCAACTAAATCTAAACCACTATGAAAAAATACTTTACCTGTACTAGGATTTAGCTGCCAACCATAACCTAAAGCTACCTCTGCTTTTTGCGCTAAAGGATAGCCCATTGCACCTTTACTAGAACTTGTAACTACAGGAGGTGGCGACCAATTTACACCAGGAATAAATACAACTTTTGGCGTATTTTGACAGCCATTAATCTCGAACAAGATATCTGCACGAACTTTGTATTTTGCTGCTAACTGTTGCCAAGTTTGACCTTTTGGCACGTTTAGGCGAATTCCATTGTAAGGCGGAATAATAATTTCGCTACCCACAGCAACTTGTCCGGTTTGCAAAGCTGGATTCATCCCAATTAAAGTCGCGGGAATAAGATTATATTTTTGGGCGATACTTGCTAAAGTTTCACCAGGTGCTACTTGGTGGCGAACTAATTTAGATAATGCTGGTTGGGAACATGACGGTTGGGCGAGAACATGGCGATCGCTATTTGCTAGCAATGAGCCGAGAAGTATTGAAAACAACATTAGCCAATAGCGTAGAGTCATAATATTGATAAATAATTACTTAGGATTATTGTCAGCACCCAAACACCCGTGTTAGCTTTGTTTCGCCTCTGCATTATTTAAGGTGAGGGTGGCTGGGCAGAAGACTTCGCGCGATCTAAAGTTTGAAAATAAATATATGCATAGCTGTAATTAGGCAGAAATACTAAATAATATGGGTGTCTCGTTTAAACAATTAGCTGTCTCTTTTACTTTACTGGCTATAGGCGGTGGTGTGGGCTTGTTGGGTAGTCGCTATCTCCCCACACCCAGGCAACCATTTCAGCAACTTAGAACAGTACCAGTAAATCAACCGCCCCTTGCGCCATCACAGAACCAACCTGGTGTAGCTGCTGGAATTGTCCCACCTGGAGACGATCGCAATTTTATCGCTACAGCGGTAGAACAAGTAGGTCCTGCGGTAGTGAGAATTAATGCTACGCGCAAAGTTGCAAATCAAATACCAGAAGCTCTCGATAATCCTTTATTTAGGCGCTTTTTTGGAGAACAACAGCCAATTCCTGACGAAAGAGTAGAGCGCGGTACAGGTTCGGGCTTTATTTTAAGCTCTGACGGTCGTTTGCTAACTAATGCTCACGTTGTTGCTGATACTGATACTGTTCAAGTTACGCTCAAAGATGGTCGCAGCTTTGAAGGAAAAGTGATCGGTGTTGATGATGTTACCGATTTAGCAGTAGTGAAAATTAATGCTAGTAATTTGCCCCAAGTGAGAATAGGTAACTCTAATAACTTGATTCCTGGACAGTGGGCGATCGCGATCGGCAATCCTTTGGGTTTAGATAATACAGTTACTATTGGCATTATTAGTGCAACAGATAGATCTAGCGCTCAAGTTGGCGTTCCTGATAAGCGAGTTAGCTTCATTCAAACTGACGCAGCTATTAATCCTGGTAACTCTGGGGGACCATTGTTAAATGCCCAAGGTGAAGTAATTGGTGTAAATACAGCCATTCGTTCCGACGCGCAAGGATTGGGCTTTGCTATACCCATTCAGACAGCCGCCCGTGTTGCTAATCAGCTATTTAGTCAAGGGCGAGTAGAGCATCCTTTTTTGGGGATTAAGATGGTGGATCTAACAAGTGCTACTAAAGAAGACATTAATAAAGAAACCAACTTAAATATTAAGCAAGACTCTGGCGTTCTGATCGTCCAGGTAATAAGAGAATCGCCTTCAGAGGAAGCGGGTTTGCAAGCAGGTGATGTAATTCAAAAAATTAATAACACGCCCGTTAAAAAGTCTTCTGAAGTGCAGCAGTTCGTTGAATCTACGACTATAGGAACTATGCTAAACCTGGAAATTAACCGTGAGGGAAAAACTCAGGTAATTGCGGTGAAGCCTGGGGCATTTCCTAATGAGAATTAGCGGATAAGAGAAACAGTAGACAAGCTGATAGATATTCAAATTACAACCGCAAAAAACTTTGAATACTCACATATAACCTTCGTTCTTTCCGCACCAACGCAACGTTAACGGTCTGGCAATAGCATACTTTAGAATTGGCACGGATCGCCTGAAGGTGGACGTAATCCAGTTTTTAGCCAAAAGCGTCTTGTTGCTCGAAACGATTTCTCTTCCATAATATCCCTCAACTATTTTCCCTTTTTCAATGAATTATCCCTGCCGCCGCTTATACCCTCCTAGATGCGTTTGTCAGTGAAGATAATAGTAGAGATATTGTTGGCAATGGACTTAGTGATGTCCCCGATAATCAATTTAGTTTGTGGACAACTTATACCATTCAACAAGGTGAGTTAGAAGGATTGGGATTTGGTCTAGGATTTTTGTATCTAGGCGATCGCCCTGGCAATTTAGACAATACCTTCACACTCCCTAGCTTTTTGCGAACTGATGTGGCTCTATTTTTCGAGTGTGACAATTGGCGATCGCAGTTGAACATTGAAAATCTGTTCGATGTCGGGTATTTCTCGTCGTCGGATGAGTCTTTAGCAGTTATTCCTGGCGCACCTCTAACGGTTTCCGGCAAGGTTTCAGTGGAGTTCTAGAGTAGAAATGATACATAGAAATAAATATTGGCGAGTTTTGTTACTGATGTTGCTTGTCAAAGCAATCCCTCACTGAGGGTTGAAGAATCGGCATGCACTCCAGTCAAACATTTTGCAGGTACAACCTGCGTACCTAATTCGTTTGTGCGCTTGGTAACGCTAGATTCAGTCGCTTTTGAAGATGCGATCGCGCTAGGCGTTAAACCGATTGGGAGTGTTTCTTCTGACCTGCCAGCACATTTAAGCGATCGTGTGATTGATGTTAAAAATATTGGGCAGACGGGTGAACCTAATTTAGAAAATGTGGTTGCGCTCAAACCCGATCTAATTATGGGTCTAGATTCTTACCAGCAAATCTACACTCAAACATCGCAAATTGCACCGACAGTTTTATTTGAGTTTGAGCATAGCGGACAATGGCAAGAGGTCTTTCAAACTATTGGTAAAATATTAGGTCGGGAAGATACCTCACAGCAGGTTATGGATGATTACCGCAAAAGGCTAGAAGAGTTCAAAGCCAAAATGGGCATCAACGCAAACTCTTCAGCGCTGAATCACCCGCCCAAAGTTTCTGTAATCAGAATTTATCCAAACAGCATCAATCTTTACTTGCGCGATTCATTTCCTGGCACAGTCTTACAAGATGCTGGGTTAGCCCGTCCCCCGCTCAAAACTTGAGTGCAGATCAGGCTCAACGCATTGCCAATAACCCAATCCAAATAGCGATCGCTCGTGAGTTATTGAGGCAGGTAGATGGAGATGTTTTGTTTGTTTGGACAGCAGAAAATGAGGCTGAAGCAGATGGAGAGGCACAGAAAAAACTGAAGGAATTGCAGAACGATCCTTTCCGGAAAAAACTTAATGTCGTTCAAAACAATAAGGTATATTTCGTTCCTAATTACTGGATTGGTAGCGGTCAAATAGCTACCAATGCAATCCTTGACGATTTGTTCAAATACCTTGTTGAAGCACCTCAATCATGACAAAACACCTATCACTTTTACGCCGATAGTATTTCCGAGTTGCAGCAGTAAAGCTGGCTTGATATCAATAGTCCAAATGGTTATGTCCAACTTCCTAAAATGCCAGGTAAATTGCGATCGCACCATCAAGTCAGGATTTTGCCTGTAATTAGTTAAATAATCAGAATCAGGATACCTGCTATCATCAACCCTGTTCCTATCATTGTCTTTAAAGTTAATGGCTCATTTAGAAATAGGGAACCAAAAATCGTCACGAAAACTAAACTCGACTTATCGATTGGTGCAACCCAAGATGCAGGAGCTACCTGTAAAGCTTTGAAATAGCAAAGCCAAGAGAATCCTGTTGTTACCCCCGATAGAACTAAAAATAGCATTGTTTTTCGAGATATCTCAAATAGGGCATGAACTTGTTGTTCAGCCCACACAAAACTCCAGGCAATTCCCAAAATCACCACAGTACGAATTGCGGTTGCCAAGTTAGTGTTCACAGATTCCACACCTATCTTGGCAAAGATTGTAGTCAATGCCGCGAAAATTGCCGAAAGTAAAGCAAAAATCCACCAATATTGATCGTCACTCATAAAATGCCTTTTCAAAGCTTAAAGGGAGACTACAAGCGCCATCATATGCAAAACGGTCGCAACTAGGAAATTTCTAATTTATTGAGTATCTATATCGGGCATAAATAGCTTCGTCGCATTCTCTAAAATTCCGTTTACACGCCAAAAAACTCCCGCTAGGAGCCAAAACTGCATTCTCAAAGAGTAGTGGCGTGGCAAGGCTAAAATAGTGCAATAGAAGAGGGGGTAACCTGATGGGTAAAGGTCGTAGGGATAAAGTGCTGCTGAATGCCGAACAAAGGCAAAAACTAGCAGCGATTAGTCGTAACGGAGATGCTCCAGCCAAAAAAATCTTGCACGCACAAGTGCTATTGATGTGAGATGAAGGCGAGGGTGCAATAAAAAAAATGGACAGATGAACAAATTAGTTCAGCCCTTAACCTGCATCGCAGTACAGCCCTTAAGAATCAGAAAAAGATTTCTCCAACTGGGAGAAGAACCAACGCTCAATCGTAGGCAACGCAAAACGGAGCCAGTAGCAGCAAAAATTGATGGTCAAACTGAAGCGCAAATCATCGCACTGTGTTGTTCCCAACCCCCAGCAGGACAAGCACATTGGAGTTTAAGACTGTTAACTAAAGAAATTCACCAAAGAAATATCATTACAGAAATTTCGCGAGAGACAATCCGAAAACTTTAGATTTCTCTACTAAGCAATCGACGCAATTAATTTTTATGTCTGCGGACAATCGACTTAGCACTATTGCGATCGCTCTAGGATTGCTGTTCGATAATCCCAATAATCATCCCTAGCTGGCTCTTAAGTCCTAATCTGTACGGGCATAATCAAATAAGTCATTTTCAAGCTACCCAAGGGTGTCAAAATAATCGGGCTAGTAGCTGTATTTACTTCCATCTGAATTTCGTTTGTAGGTAGAGCTTTCAACCCATCCATCAGGTACTTGATATTAAAAGCAAAGTCTAAATCTTCTCCAGATATTTGCGCTTTGATAGATTCTCTACCGCTACCAACATCTTGTGCTTCTACAGATAAAGACAATTCTTCCTGCAAGCTATTAATACTAAATTTGACAATATTATTTTTTTGATCTGCCATTACAGCAATCCGCTCCAAAGCACTTAGTAGCTGCTTGCGCTCAAGAGTAATCTGGCGCTCAAACTGACGAGGAATTAGTTGGCGATAAGCTGGATATTGCCCTTCCAATACCCTGCTAGTTAAGCGTTGCTCTGCCCATTCAAACACAATCTGCCCTTGTCCCTGATGCATCGTTAAAAGCTCTACAGGTTCGCCCACTCCCAACATTCTTTCTAGTTCTCTCAATGACCTTGCTGGAATAGTTACCTCTAGGGGCGTAGCAGTATCTACAGTGTTAGTAGTTTCTACTACTGCTAAACGGTGTCCGTCAGTAGCGGCGAATTCTAAAATATCTTGCTTGACGGTAAGATGTAGCCCTGTAAGAATTTGTTTGGTATCATCGCTACTAGTTGCAAACAAAGCAGCGTGCAGTCCTTCCATCAAAGCTTCTGTTGGCAAATATACAGCTTCTCCCTCTTCAATTACTGGTAGTTCGGGAAATTCCTCAACTTCCATACCGCGCACTTGATAGCGCCCAGAGGCGGAAATAAGGCTAACCCCTAAAGCCGCTTCTTTTGTTTGTTCTAGCTCGATTTCTCCGTCAGGGAGACGCGAAACAATATCGTTGAGCAACTTAGCTGGTAAGGCGATTTCTCCTCCAGTTTCTACTTCTGCACTAAAAGTAGTTTTTATCCCCAAGCTCAAATCAAAAGCTGTCAAACTTACTTGCTGCGTTTGGGCATTTGCTGAGAGCAACACGTTTGCCAAAATGGGATGCGTCGGGCGCGAAGGTACAGCACGACTTACAAGGGAAAGGTTAGCGTTTAGGTCAGTTTGACGACAAACTAATTTCATTGATGTTTGATTCCCTGTAAGAGCATGTAATAAAAAGTCAAAAGTTAAAAATCAAAAGTCAAAAACTGACTAACAGGTATATGTCCGGTTGGGTTGGAAAAATATTCTAACATTCATAGTGTATAGTATGTATGTACTAAAAAATTAAATAACAATATAGACTACTACGATCTAGATAATATTTTTAATTAGTAGTAGTAGGGGGCTGTGGAAATTGTGGAAAAGATCTCGGCTTCTGCTCTGCATGAGATTTGCACGACCTACATGCCTGTGGAAAACTTGTGGAAAAAGCCTTGAGTTTTCCACAGAGTAATTATACTTAGTCTGTGTTTTCCCCGAAAACATTAGAGTTTTCCACAGACTTCTCCCCAGGTTTTCCCCAAAAAAAAGCTGTTTTTCCACAGGGCATTTGGATTAATAATTTTTTTAACTTGGTTAAGAATTTAATAACTATCCCAGACGATCGCATTTTAAGAACGGGTAGCTAAATTAATGCGATCGCTCAACTGCCGCAAAGTTTGAGAAAGATTAGGATCGGTATTACGCATTTGAGCAATTTTTTCGCAACTATACATCACAGTTGTATGGTCTTTACCGCCAAATTCTTCACCAATTCTTGGCAAGCTAAGTTTGGTATGCTGCCGCATCAAATACATGCCAATTTGCCGCGCCCAACTAATTTCGCGCCGCCGCGAATTACCTTTAAGTTCCTCAATTGAAATATCAAACTGATCGGCGATCGCTTTTAAGACAATATCTGGCGAGGAATCGAGTTTTTCACTAGCTGGATTCAATACAGGCGCAAGATTTTCTACTGACATTTGCAACCCTGAGATTGAAATATAAGCAACAGCCCGAATTAAAGCTCCTTCTAGTTCTCTAATATTAGAAGTGTAATTGCAGGCAATATACTCGATTACATCTCTAGGCAAGCGCATATTTTCATATTCAGCTTTCTTTTGCAGAATTGCCATCCTAGTTTCTAAGTCTGGCGATTGAATATCAGCAATCAACCCCATAGAAAAGCGCGAACACAAACGCTCTTGCAAGCGCGGGATTTGATTAGGCAAGCGATCGCTTGCAATCACAACTTGCTTTCCAGCCTCGTGCAGAGTATTAAAAGTATGGAAAAATTCTTCTTGAGTAGATTCTTTGCCTTCAATAAATTGAATATCATCTACTAACAGGACATCTGCTGCTCGATAATGTTCGCGAAAGCTTTGCGTACTATTTTTACGAATTGAGGCAATCAGATCGTTAGTAAACTTTTCCGTAGAGACATAAAATATCTTTGAATCGGGGCAAATTTCCCAACGATAATGTCCAATCGCCTGCATTAAGTGAGTTTTTCCTAATCCCACGCCACCGCACAAAAACAAGGGATTGAACTCGCGCCCTGGAGATTCTGCTACTGCTAGCGAAGCCGCATGCGCCATCCGGCTATTAGCGCCAACTACAAACCGAGAAAATACATATTTAGTATTTAATTCTGAAGGTCGAGATTCTTTGTTAAGTACATTGTGGGGCATACTCGCTTCAATAGGTATTGGTTCGATAACCTCTTCCCTAAACTGAGTTACGCCTTCTCCACTAGCAACTATAAGCTGAATTTCTATAGGACGCTCTAGAATATCTTGGACTACATCAGCGATCGTTTTGACATAATACTTTTGCAGCCAGTTACGAGCAAAAGGGTTAGGAGTGCAAATTACTAAGCAATCGTTCTCCAACTGTTTAGCACTAGCAGTTTTAATCCAAGTTTCAAAGGTAGGTCTGCTTAACTGTACTTGTAAGCGTTCTAGTACCTGACTCCAAAGAGTCTCAAGCGAAAGTTCCACCTTTAACCACCTCTGCTGTTAACTGCCACAATATAGAAATACAGATAAGCAACCAATTTAGCAAAAATAGAAGCATGAGAGCGGATTAACAAATACAATACTGAGTCGTAGTAATTTATTTTTATACTTTCAGGATTTTAATTGGCTGCTAACTCGATTAACTGAGCATATTACTACCCACCAATTTAAATTGATAGAGAAATAAAGACAGATGAGGACAAGCGATCGCAATTTTCCTTTCCTAAACCAGGCTATAAGAATTTTAAAGAACCATAACAGCCGGAATAACACAGCTATCAATAAGCAGTCCCGTCAATACCTGCTAACTTCAATTGCTGGATTAGCACTATTTTTAGGTGGTTGCTCGTTACCCAATAATCCTTTCCAAAACCGACAATCGCCAACATTGCCTCAGCCAGCAATTGATGCTCCTCCTCAAAGCGAGCGCGCTTCAATTTCTGCTGTTCCTACCGATCCCAACTTTGTTGTTGCCGCTGTGCAAAAAGTTGGACCTGCGGTTGTCAGAATCAACGCAGCAAGAACTGTTAGCGCTCAAGCACCCGATGAATTTGATGACCCTGTAATGCGAAGGTTTTTTGGTTCTGCGCCACCTGCTAGGCGCGTAGAACGTGGCACTGGTTCTGGCTTTATTATCAATGCCAACGGTCAAATTCTTACCAATTCTCATGTAGTAAACGGTGCGGATACAGTCAGCGTCACCCTCAAAGATGGGCGAACTTTTAGAGGTGAAGTAGTAGGCGAAGATCCAGTTACAGACGTTGCTGTAGTTAAAATTGCCGCCAACGAGCTACCAGTTGTACCTATCGGTAACTCAAACGTGCTGCAACCTGGAGAATGGGTAATTGCGATCGGCAATCCTTTAGGTTTGGATAATACTGTCACAGCAGGCATTATTAGCGCCACAGACCGCTCTAGCAGCGATATTGGTGTTGCTGATAAACGTGTCGGCTTTATTCAAACAGATACAGCAATTAACCCTGGCAACTCTGGCGGACCTTTGTTAAATGCCCGCGGTGAAGTTATTGGCATGAATACAGCCATTATTAGCGGCGCTCAGGGGTTAGGTTTTGCCATCCCTATTAACACAGTCCAAGGAATCTCCCAGCAGTTAATTACCACAGGAGAAGTACAGCATCCATATTTAGGCGTGCAGATGGTAACGCTCACACCAGAAGTTAAGGAACAATTAGAAATAGAATCGCGCGGTCGTATCCGCGTAGCCGCAGAGCAAGGAATTTTGCTAGTTCGCATCGTTCCCAATTCGCCAGCAGACGATGCAGGCTTGCAAGCAGGAGATGTCATTCAATCGATTAACAATAGCCCTGTCACTAAAACAGAACAAGTACAGCAGTTAGTAGAACGTAGTACTGTAGGTAGTCAGTTGCAACTGACAATCCAACGCGGTCAAAAACCTACCCAAGTAGCTGTAACTCTAGAATCGCTACCTGTACAACAAGGCGATCGCTAATTCTCTTGTTATGCCGAGTTAGCAAAAGTATGGGGCGGTTTCCAACCGCGTCTACACAAACGCGCGTCCGCCTGCGCGGACTAAGAAAAATATTAAATAAATTAATTTAGATACTAAGCGCTTTTTTGCCAGATATTTAATAATCATAGGGATTCTTGGGCTGCTCAATCGGCTTGAGAGAACTTGCTTGAATTGTTAGTTGGCGCTTGTCTTGCAAATTTTCAGTAATCATTGTGCCTTCTACTTCTAACCACGCATCCGGCGAGTATGCTTGGCGATTTTGGCTAAGTTTAACTGGTAATCCTACAGGATAAGCATCTGCGGCACAGCAAGTAATCACAAACCGCGATAGTAATATATATTCTGGCGGTAGTTCTGGGGGATGAATCACAAAACCTTGCACCTTGACTTTTTGTCCAGTATATGCGTCAGGTTCGGGGTAGACATTCAGCGTGCGAACCCAATCGAGCAGACTTCGCTCTTGCGGGCTGACTGAAGCTCGGAAAGCTTGAGGTTGCGATCGCGTCGATTGCAGAAAATCAGTTACACCGCGTTGCAGTGCAGTTTGGCTAGCAAATACGCGCGGTGTCACCGTCAAACCCAAAATTGCTGTTGCTAGCAGCAAGCCACTCCCTAAACCAGGCGGAAATAAAGTAATGTGTTGAGCATCGGGAGTAATAGTACGCCGTCGGCGCAGCAAATCTAATGCTTTCAAACTACTAACAATTGTTAAGCCAATACCCCCAGAAATTACGAGCCAAAAGTAATCGCGGTGAATCAATAGATTCAGCTTGCCAGTGTGCCAGTATCTCAGCATCAAGATACCCCAAGCAGCGATCGCCAACACATCTAACCATTGATAATAGTTTTGAGTTTTGAGTTTTGAGTTTTCAGTTTTGGGCATTAATTTCTCAATTTTAAGCGATGTATAAATTGACAATCAAAGTAAATAAAAATGTTAGTTGCGCTGCTAAGGCAAATAAGTAAAATATGGCTTTTGGTTTGAATATCGATAGCATTAAACCTACTCCTTTGATATCGATCATTGGTCCAAAAACCAAAAATGCTAACAAAGAACCGCTGGTAAATATAGAAGCAAAAGAAAGCGCAAAAAAAGCATCTACAGTCGAACAAATTGATACAACTGCTGCTAGAACCATCATGGCAACAATTGATGTAACAGGACTACCACCAAGACTAACAACAAACTCGCGTGGTACAGCGACTTGAATAAACGCTGCGATCGCACTACCAATTACTAATACAGCCCCCAATTCGCGCAATTCTTGTACTGTATTGTCTAGCAATAACCGCAATTTGTATGCCAATGGTTTTGCAGGAGAAGTCGCGGCTAAATCTGCTTGCAGTACCGTAGCATCCATCCGTACAGGTTGCCCAGCACCAGCTAGTAAATATGTTCCTGACTGCAATAAAGTCGGGGTAGAATCTGCCTTTTCTATCAGAGATTCTTTTGGTTCAGGCTTAACTTGAGTTGCTTGCCAACTTCTAGAAATCGCTGGCTGTAAGATTGAGCTTAAGTCGGCTTGAGCGCTAAAAACCCAACCAACAATAGTTGCGATCGCTAAAGAAAATACCACGCGCATAACGACAATTTCTGGCTGATCGCGAAAAGCTGTCCAAGTTGCCCAAATCACAATTGGGTTAATTGTCGGTGCGGCAAGTAAAAAACCAACCGCGACTGGTGCTGGTACTCCCTGCATCAGTAACCGCCTTGCTACAGGTACGTTACCGCATTCGCATACTGGAAATAGAAAACCAATTGAACTACCCATCAACGCCCCTAGTAGAGCATTTTTGGGCATCTTTGCTAATAGTTGGCGTTCATCAACAAATAACAGGAGCAAACCAGAAAACAAAACCCCCAACAGCAAGAAAGGCATTGCCTCAACGAGCAAGCTTAAAAAGAGAGTAAAAGCATTGTTCAGTTGTTGTTGATTCATGCGTTTTGCACGTCAAGAGCGCCCTCGCAAGTGTCTGCCAAGACATTTTAGATCAATGCGATGCCAATAGCACTTGACAAGGACTGGGACAGGGGGAAAGGTTAAAGGGAAAAGGGAAGAAATAGAGCCAGTACAAAGTTTCAAAGCCAAGTTAAAAGTTGATTGTTATTCATTAATTTGCCTTTGCCCTTGTCGATCACGGCGTTACAGTCACAGGCGTACCAACATCGACTTGGGCGTACAAAGACAAAATATCTTTGTTTCTCATCCGCACGCAACCATGAGAAACTGCTTGTCCTATAAGCTTTTCTTGTGGAGTACCATGAAATCCAATAAAATTTTTCCCATCTGTCCAAAAACCGATCCATCTTGCGCCTAAAGGATTTTCTGCGCCAGGAGGAATTATTTTCCCCGTCCAGGGATGCTGCCAGGCAGGATCTCGCTGCATTTCTATTACTTTATAGCTGCCTACTGGTGTCTCCCAACCAGCCTTGCCAATCGCAATTGGGTAACTTGTTGTAAGTATATTATCCCGATATAAATAAACGCGGCGATCGCTCAACTTAATTACTAAATTTGTATTGTGCGGGGCGACTTGTAAAGATGGTGTATATACAGGAATATTTGGAGATGGGGCAATTTCTGGAGTCAAATTTTGCTCTAAGTCGATTGCTTGGGCGATCGTCTTAGCTGTAGTTTGTTGCTGCATCCCTAAGATTAGAGCGATCGCATACAACGGAACTAAACTTCTAGCTAGTAATTTAGATCTCACTATTTTCTCCTTCCACACTGTTTATAAATAATAAACAATTTGCCTAAGCTTTTTTGATTTCAAATCCCATTAAATATCTATATAGCTATCTTTTGAAAGGAAGAATTTACAATGTATTTTACATATAAACAAGTTAATAAAATGTATATATGGGTAGAATTTATATTTTGTAATTAAAGCTACAGTTAGCAAAGCAGCAAGCTACATCAATAGAGAATTCCCATAAAAATCTTTTGATAGCTTTAGCTCTACGAAAATGGTGTCAAGTGAGGATTTAGTGAGTATGCGTCAAATAAAAATGCTGACTGGGACAATGCTTCTTGTATTGACCTCTACATTATCAATTAATGCTGTAAACGCTCAACAATCTCCAGCAGGGAGTCCAGGCGGAACACCAAGTCAGACGAATATAGATGCAGGACAAACTCCAAGTCAAACACCTACGGAGTCTGCACCAACTACCGCTCCAACTAATACCCAAGTTAGTCCAAGTCAAACTCAAACATCGCCTGCCAATACTGTAACAGGTACAATTAGAAGTATTAATGGGCAAATAGTTACAGTCGACAAGGCGGACGGCACAACCCAAAGAATGACCGTTCCCACAGCCGATATTCAACGTTTGAATTTACAACAAGGAATGCAGGTTACAGCAACCTTAAATGCTCAATCTGTCGCTTCAAACATTACTGTAGCTCAATCAAATACAACAACTGGCGCTGAAGCAACAACTCAAACAGGCACAAGTCAAACAACAACTGGCGCTGAAGCAACAACTCAGACAGGTACAACTCCCACAACAACTGGTACTGAAGCAACAACTCAAACAGGTACAACTCCCACAACAACTGGTACTGAAGCAACAAGTCAAACAACAACTGACACTGAAGCAACAACTCAAAACGATGACGACGATACAGAAGCCCAATCCACTCAGGAAAATCGTCCTGTAAGAGCGCTTTGGTAGATTAGTTAAAACCAGCGTAAAAATGATGCCATTATTACTAGTGGCATCATTTTTAAGTAATAATAATGCAACGCGCGATCGCTCTTTAGCTGCATAGATTCTGTGTGCAGTATGCTAGATTGGCAAGCTGTTGTTTTTGCCGCAGACTCGCCAAGTGAATAATTCTCAACTAGTAAAAATTAGTAAATATCTTAGCAAGCACTTGCGCCATCAGCCCAAGCGCTTAGGAATTGAGCTTTTACCTGGTGGCTGGGTTGCTGTTGATGAACTTCTCAATGCGTGTGCTAAAAACGCTTTTCCAATTAGCCGCATTCAGTTAGAAGAAGTTGTAGCAACTAATGATAAACAACGCTTCTCTTTTGACTCTACAGGTACATTGATTCGCGCAAATCAAGGACACAGTGTTAAAGTCGATTTGCAGCTAGAGCCTACTACCCCGCCAGACGTGCTTTATCACGGTACGGGTGCGCATACAGTTGCAGCAATTATGCAAATGGGTTTGTGCAAAATGTCACGGCATCATGTGCATTTATCTCAGGATATAGCGATCGCGCGTGCTGTCGGTGCAAGACACGGTAAGCCAGTAGTTTTGGCTATTAATGCAGCTGCTATGCATCAAGCAGGTTATACGTTTTACTGTTCGGATAATGGTGTTTGGCTAGTTGATAGCGTTCCACCGGAGTACATTCAACCTTTAGCACTAGACAAAAGTTAGATTCTTACTTGTCTGCCACAATATAAAAGTAACAATTTATACTCTTTATTCAGAGCTTCTGCCAAATTGCTCAATTAAACGCTCGGCAATTCTACGGGCTGCGCCTGGTGCGCCCATCCGCCTGTAACCATTTTCAGTAATTTGTGCTAGGCGATCGCCATCTGCTAATAAAGACTTAATAACATCGCCTGCTTGCTGTGGCTGCTGTAATAATATTACCGATGAACCTAAGAGACGACTTTGAGCTTCAGCGAAGTTGTAGGTAAACTGGGGACCTTTACCAGGAATTAAGATTGCAGGTTTACCTAAACCGACAAATTGTTCCGTTGCTGTTCCCGCCATTGCGATCGCAACTTGGGCTAAATGCAAGCAATCGTTATAGGCTTTTTGCGTCAAAATTACAGATGCATTTTTATAGCTAAATGTCAAGTCGTCTAATTGGCAAAAGCCAGCAGCGACAAGCATTTGACATAAAGGTTCTAAACTTACACCAGGAGCGATCGCGCCGAGAAATAGTAAAGAGCGATCGCTTAAAGTTTCTACTAAACTATTTACTGCTAGTAAAATTTGTTGCCAATTAGCATAAGCCTCTGGAGTTCTAGAACCAGGTAGAAGGAGAATCTTTAGCGAATGATCAGATAATTGTAGCGACTTCTCAGGCTCTAATCGATCCATCATCGGATTTCCTAAGTCGAAAACTGGAATACACCACTTTTGCAACCTCTTTGCTGTTAACGAGTCTCTAGGAAAAACAGCTTTGCAACGAGGATGACACATTAACCAGCGTTCCCAAGGTTGGTAGACAGACTCAGATAAACCTAAAAACTTATCTAAACTAGAGGGCTTTACGAGCATTTTCAGATCATCGCGGATGTGATACTCAGATTTTGCCGTACCCACAAAAGCATAATCAACACCGCTCCACCAAGCAAACAATAAAGGTACAATATCCCCCACAGCTAAAACTACTCCACCCTGTTTTACCCAGGTGCGTAACGCTTTAGTCTGAGTCAAAGTTAGTTGAAGTAAGCCCCCCTGTAAATCGCGCACTAATTGCCGCCCGTCCATGTAAATAAAGCCACCAGAGGGCATGGCTTGTACTGAGCCAATTATCGGAATACCTGCATTAGTATACGCTCTACCTTCACCAACTATTGGTAAAGCAGCAATGTCTTGCAAAATAGAATACTGTTGTAACTCATGCAAAATACGGACAGCAATGATATCCTCTCCATGACCATTACTGAGGCAAAGTAACCGAAATTTAGAGGTATTGGACATTGAAGCAGATTTTGAGTGGGGAATTGACAAGGAAAAAATCTATGGCACATAGCATTAGTAGGTTAAAGGATAAGAATTTTCCTTTACCTTTTCTGAAATTGCCCAAGTACCTTTTGCGCATGTGTCTACTAAAGTGAGTGTTGACTATGGAGTATTAGGGAAAAATATAGTACCTGGAAATAACATCTAACAACCCTTTTTGCAAACTAACTCCCAAATATACAAATTAAATCTATGCGTGTTTCTGATCCAGCAATTTCGATCGCAGTAAGTTTAAGCCTCAATTTAGGCTGTGCGGGGATATCTACGGCGCAAATATCCCCTACCAATCCGCCACAGGCATTACCCCATAGCGATGTACCTGCTGTAGAAATACCACAAAGCGATCGCCCTACTACCGAAGACCCCAATTTATTTGTCTTAGCTACAGACGTACAAATAGTAGGAGCAAGCGAGGAGTTAGCAGAAATTGTCCGCAATACCATTAAAACTCGTGCTGGTGAAGATACAAGAAGTCTCCAGTTGCAAGCAGACGTGCAAGCTATTTTGGCTACAGGCTTGTTTACAAATGCATGGGCAAACACCACTATCAATCCAGCAGGCGTAGACGTAGTTTATACAGTAGAACCAATAGTAATACAATCTCTACAACTTACCAACGCCCAAGTATTAACTCCTGATATAGCAACCAAGCTGTTTCAGCCGCAGCTAGGGACTGTGATTAGTCCTAGCACTATCAACCAAAGTGTAAAGAAAATTAATCAATGGTATGCCACAAATGGCTATGTAGCAGCAAAAGTCTTGGCAGTAAGCCCCAGTTCTTCAGGAGTATTGACTGTGGATGTTACCGAACCAATTGTAAATAGCGTCACTTTTCGCTTTTTGAATAGAGATGGTAAATCAACAAACGCGCAAGGTAAACCGATCGCTGGACGTACCAAAGAGGAATTTTTGCGCCGCGAAGTAAAAATAAAGCCTGGAGATGTGTTGAGAGATCGCGCTGTAGAAGAAGATTTGCGCCAATTGTACCGTACAGGACTATTTAGAACCGTTAATGTAGTCTTGCAAGATAAGTCTAAACAAGTAGATGTCATCTACGATTTGACAGAAAAGTCTACCCGCAATATTGGCGGTGGCGGCGGTTATGACGATGACACAGGAATTTATGTCAATCTTGACTATCAAGACTTTAACTTTGGTGGAATTAACGATTCTGTAGGCATAGATGTACAAGCAAGCCGCCGCGAGTTGCAGTTTGCAACCAATTTTACTAGCCCCTACCGCGCCAGCGAACCAAACCGTTTGGGCTATCAAATAAATGCTTTCCGGCGGCGCGGTACATCGCAGACATTCGATGGCGATATCGATTTACCAAACGGTAGCAACCCGCGTGAAGGACGTTTTGGCGGTGGTATCAGCGTGCAGCGCCCGATAAATGATTGGCAAGCTTCTTTGGGTTTTAACTACACCCGCGTTAGCATCCGCGATCGTGATGGTAACATTTCGCCAACCGATGAACTAGGCAATCCCCTATCTTTTAGCGGTACGGGCATTGACGATATTTTAGCTTTATCGTTTAGTGCGATCAAAGACGAACGCAACGACCCCCAAAATCCCACCCAAGGATCGATAATTAGCTTTAGTACCGAGCAGTCAATTCCCTTTGGCGAAGGCAATATTGCGATGAATCGGCTGCGGGCAAATTATATTCAGTACGTACCAATAGAATTATTAGGCACAAAAGACCAAGAAGTATTAGCAATTAATCTTCAAGGTGGTACTACGATTGGAGATTTGCCACCCTATGAAGCTTTTAACTTAGGCGGACTTAATTCCGTGCGGGCTTATGGTGAGGGCGAAGTTGGTAGCGGTCGTTCTTATGTACTAGCATCAGCAGAATATCGTTTTCCCATCTTCCGCCCTGTCGGCGGCGTACTTTTTGCTGACTTTGCCACAGACTTAGGTTCAGGAGATACAGTATTAGGCGAACCTGCGATCGTTCGCAGTAAGCCTGGTTATGGTTTTGCTTATGGCGCTGGCTTGCGCATAGAGTCCCCTATCGGGCTATTACGGGCTGACTTTGGCATCAATAATCGCGGCGACAGTCAAGTGCAATTCGGTATCGGACAACGGTTTTGAAATTAGGTTAAAGGGGAAAGTGGGGTCCCCTCTGGGGATAAGGGGCAGGGGTAAGAGTTTTATCTAACTTCTGCAAGAAGTCTATTATGCCCCTTACGCAACAAGAAAGTTAGAATGCAAAGAGTTTCAAGGACAACTTTTAGCCAACAGAGCGCATGATAGCTGGTAAAACATTGCAGGGCGGGAAATATACCCTAGAACAAGAACTAGGGCGCGGTGGCTTTGGGATTACATTTAAAGCCACTCATCGCTATCTCAACCAGGGAGTGGTAATTAAAACCCTCAATGAATCGCTGCGGCGAGATCCACAGTATGCCAAGTTTCACAACCAATTTCAAGACGAAGCAAGACGGTTAGCTGCTTGCGTTCATCCTAATATTGTCCGAGTAAGCGACTTCTTTATTGAAGACGGATTGCCCTATATGGTAATGGATTATATTCCTGGGGAAACTTTAGATCGAGTAGTATTTCCCGATCGCCCCCTCCCAGAAGCAAAGGCAATTCATTACATCCGCCAGATTGGGGCAGCATTGCAAGTAGTACATCAAAACAATTTGCTGCACCGAGATGTTAAGCCGCAAAATATCATTCTCCGTCAGGGTACAGACGAAGTAGTATTAATTGATTTTGGAATTGCGCGAGAATTTACCCCTGGTTCGACGCAGACACATACAGGTATGGTTTCTGAAGGTTATGCACCTATAGAACAGTATCTTTACCAAGCACCCCGCACGCCTGCAACTGATGTGTATGGTTTGGCAGCGACTTTGTATGCAATACTAACAGCGCAAGTTCCTGTAGCGGCAAGTTTGCGCGATCGCATTCCTATGCCTGCACCCATAGATATCCAACCCCAACTAAGCAAAGCTAC
>QQTW01001011.1_pt1 | contig 19119 bp, 14 predicted proteins | sample 1904831 | NCBI WGS metagenome assembly QQTW01 (sample SAMN09435610, study PRJNA476489) | Subsurface metagenome, whole genome shotgun sequencing project. | reverse complement strand
GGGGGGGGGGGGGGGGGGGGGGGGGGGGGGGGGGGTGCGGCTCCGGGACGAAAACGCCCAGTGTGGCGACGGTCGACGGTTTTTGGGGCCAAAGGGAAAACCCACACGGCCTCGGACCGTGCCGCGAAACGAAAAACCTCCGTTGCGCCGACGACAGCGGCCTCGACGTTGAATCGGTGCCGTGGTTGAGAACGTCATGTCGTTCAAAGCTTGATGCCGTATGACTCTGCCCACGACGGACCTCGAAGCTCTGGATGCTGAAAAATCGTTTCATAGGTTCTTTCGACGTTTTTCTCTTCTTGATGATGATGATTAATTCAATTGCCCTCTCTTGATCCCTCGTCTTTCTTCTCCCGCTGATTCAGGCGAGCTTTGATCACCACCATCAACGGTCAGCACGGTGCGGTCGTCGGCTTGGGCCTCGTCATTGGCAGAGCTTCCATCCACTGGCGCTGATGGGCGTCAGCCCGGTGATGATGTTCAGCCTCCGGCTCCCTGTTCGTCATCAACTTTATTCCGCACCGACGAAGCCACAGCGACGGGGCTGAGGCTGGAAAAAAGGGTCTTGACTAATCGGCCACAGCGACGACCAACTGGTGGAGAAGAAAAAGAAGGAATGGGCTATCGGATGCTGGCCACTGTCCGCTGGGAAGGGGAAGGAGGACCCTTGAACCTGTGGTGGGGCCAGCGGATAGGGAGGATCGGAAGTGATGAGGCTTGCGTCACGACGGATCGGCAATCAATTCCCTCACGATATCCAACACACGGCCCGAGCTTCGCTACATATCAGGCCGGCGGAAGTGGGGACTTCTGAACCAACAATCCCGAAAGCGGGGCAGCTGACCAGCCGCCCCCCCCCCAACCGCATCGTTCGCCAAGAAAGAGAAAAGAGCCTGAATTCGATGGACAGAAAATACCCAGATCAAGGCCGAAATTCAGCCGGAAGAAAGAGAATCATCGTTCTCCGTGGGATTCCGTTCTGGCTGACAGAATCTTTTCATTGTTATTTTCTTTGGTGAATCGAAGCAGCCGTGGCTGCTTGGATTTTCTCGATGTCCTTGGCTGACGGATTTCGCTCTGGGTTTCCCCGCTTGTTGAGGGTCGTACCAACAGCCTTTGTCGTGCGGCATTGTTCGTCATCGCCCAGTTGATGGGCACCGAGATTGTCTTGCACCGTTCGCCACTGCATTTTCTGTCGAATGCAGCGTTTCTCTCTTTTGCTTGTGTCAACGCGGGAGAGCAAAGACAGCCGAACGAGGCCGGATGCGGAAAATCTCGTTGTTGATCGCAGCCTTTGTGTGATCTTGGGCGCTGGTCGGGTCACGGGAAGAGACTCGGGGGTGGGAAGAGGTGGTGATACTGCCGAGTTGCTGTGCGCTGTGTGCCGGCAGAGGCTTCGATGGAAGCACGTCGACAGCTGCATCGTCTCTGTAGACGTCGGCGGTAGTGTTGACGATGATGTCGAGGCCTGTGCTCCTCCTCCTCGGGGTGCTGCTCGCGAGCGTTCTTGGGCTGGCACAAGGCCGTCTGATCCCTCGAGACTGGCTTCCAAATCAAATCAATCAGACCCTGTGCTGGTGGGAGCTCCCACGAGGTGCGTGTGCGGAGTGGCGATAGTGGTTTCATGCATTCGAGACACCACGACTGACGACGACAATAACATAGCCGCGTTCCTACGCGACACGCTCTATCTTGATGGCGGCTACCAGGTGTATCTGCCAGGCTTCGCGAATGGCACCTTTGGTGCTCCCAGTCGACCAGGTCAGATATAATTCATGTCGTAAGGGCACTGGCTAGATGCTGACTTTCGAAATCGAAGAGGACCGAAAACCGTTGTATATGATCAACTTCACCCAGGCCTTTGATACGGCCCAGAATGCCTCCCTGTATATGCGGACGCTGGAAAAGACGGTCGGGGCGACGAACAATCTGGCGCCCGTCTACCTCGACGGCACCTTGGTCGCCAACGACAATGAATTCTACCTCTATGGAGGGCTGCTGCGTGATACCGAGAGCACGCCGCAGCAGCCGCCGGCCAACGCCGTGCTGGGCTACGAACGCTTCCAATATGGCCCGCAACGCGAGACCTGGGAGCCGGGCTTCTACGGTGGTCAGTTGCCCGATAACGTGACGCGCTACATCAGCGCCGGCGCCGCCGTCAATGTTCCCTCCGAGAATCTGGCCTTTTATTTCTCGGGCATGCGTCATCCCGATTGGGGTGAAATTCGAGTCTCGGGACGACCGCGGTACAATGCCACCGAGATCGCCGACACCCTGATATCGGTCGACCTCTCCACCATGCGTCAGGAGCGATGGACCAACGTCTCGCTGCCGTCAAGTGTGCCCGGACGCGCCGGAGCCGAGCTGGCGTGGGTGCCGCTGGCCGAACAAGGGCTGCTGATCGCCATCGGTGGGGTCATCAATCCCGAGTGGGCCTTTTCGTCGCCCTGGCCGGCGTTGAGAAATGCCAGCGTGAGTGAAATCATGCTCCCGAGTTCGAGACGGACTTTCTGACGGACTGCGAACAGCAAAATACCAGTCCGGGCTTCATGCGCAATGTGTCCATCTACGACATCAGGAATCAACGGTGGTATAGCCAGGAGACCTCGGGGGATCGCCCACCCCAGCTCACGCAGTTCTGCTCAGTCGTGGCGCCGGCCAGGGACAACTCCTCGTTCAACATCTATATCTACGGCGGCTACGACGGCCTGGAGGATACGAGCGTGCCCTCGGACGACGTCTTCGTTCTGTCAGTGCCCTCCTTCATCTGGACCAAGGTGTCGACGGGGACGCCGCGCCACGGTCGTCGGGGTCATCGTTGCGCCCGGCCGTATCCCGATCAGATGATGGTCGTGGGTGGTCAGACGCAGCAGCTGGACGAATTTACTTGCGTCGAAGGCGGCGTCGTGCAGATCTTCAATCTCAACACGCTGCAGTGGCAGAAGACGTACGATCCGAAGGTGTGGTCCGAATATAAAGTTCCAGGGGCGATCACGGCCAAAATTGGTGGAAAGTGAGTGGAACTTCCATCTTTCATTCAGCTGACACATTGTGGCTAACCATTGTTCAAGCGCCGACGGAGGGGCGACGACCGTGGAGCCGTCGCGATGGGATAATGACACGTTGGCATCGGTGGTGAGGGTCAGATACACCAAGACCATCCCCAGCTACTACCCGTACACCTCCGTCAGCGCCACCGCTCAACCACCACCGGGATCGACACTCGTCCCGAGCCCGTCTGGAGGATCCTCGGGCACGCCGTCCTGGGTCGCCCCGGTGTTGGGCGTCGTCTTGGGCCTCATCGCGTTCGGCGTGCTCGTGGCTGTTGTGCTGTTGTGGCGTCGTCGCCAACGGATCAAACATCATGGTAGTCGCAGCGATAGCAGCACCGCCGGCTTCAATGGTAACCGCATCATGTCGTGGTTGCAAGGGACGCCGACATCCAAGACCGGAACGGTGGCCACGGCGACCCACGGCCCGTCCAGCGTCTCCGGCGGCACCACGGCCCTTGGCTCGACCGGTGAGCTCTCCAACAAAGAAGCGACGATGCCGCAAGAGACGGCCGGAACGGAGATCCACGAGCTGCCTGGTATTTTCATCCCCTCTTTCAGTTGATGATCTGTCCGGCCTTCATCTTGCTAACCGAGGTTCTCTGTACACAGACACGTCGGGGGCGTCGGAGCTTCCAACCATGCGAGAAATTGGTTTTACCCCTACACCCATCATGCACACTCGACCTCGGGCGGTTCCCCACGCCTCCAATCCATCCTCAACATCGTCCATGTCCGCTGGTATTCCTCGTCCAGAATCGCCCACGACTGATTATGTGCCGGGTCATCGCCGACAGATGAGCAGTGTGGGCTCGTCAGGGCTGCCATCACCCGCCTCGACCCTCACTCCGGGAAGCGGCGAGCCCACACGAGAGCGAGGCAATCCGCTCGAGGAGGTCGAGCTGGTGAGTCCGATGAGTCAAGGCGGTAATGAAGATCGAGGACGGTCAGGAGTGTAAGTGACGGCGAGAAACGAGTCGGTGCGCGTGGAAGATGTATCCAAAACAAGCAGACTCGATTTATCTTCCTGGGACTAGGCACAGGCGCCTCGAGGCCGATAATTCCTGAAATTTGCAGGGCAACACGAAGCTATGGGATATGATCTGGATGCATTGATGTTGGCGTTTACGGTAGCGGAGATGATTTCCATCTCACTTATTTCTATTATTTTTTTTCACTGCTACAATCTCCTTTCTTGATGCTGTCATTATCAACCCTTCCAGAGGTTCAGTAACAAAATTCTAATCTCGATCATTTACTACCGTATCGCATATTTATTGTCCAGCTCCACAAGCCACCAGTTGACTGAATTTACACGAGCTGCTTCCTACGTATGGTTTATCCCAGCTCAAAGAGCAATCGGACCTTCATTCCAGTCAGTTTTCGGAGCTATCCCGAAGAAGCTACTGCGCACATTGATTGCCCTTCCTGAGTTAGCTTCCTTCGATCAATATCCCGCGTCGACTCGACTGGACTGCAGCACGCGGGTGACAAAATAAACAGAACAGCTTAGCAGTAACCGCTTCCTCATCTTGTGACGAAGGTAGCCCCCGTCATCCTTATGACGAAGGGAAGCTTCATCATCCTTACGACGAATAACCCGACCGTCATCATCCTGCTGATGATAGCCTCTCTTTCGTCAGACTGATGATGAAGATTACCACCCTTGATCGCGGTCACTGCTGAGCTGTTCCGTTTATTTTGTCGCCTGCGTGTGCAGTAACGCCCCAGGACCCCTCCCCCCGGCATGACGTTATTCCGCAGCCCCACCATGATCCTGTAGGGCTCTCCGGCGGGGTTTTTAAATCTGACGATTTTACCCCTCATCCGCGTCCTTTACCACACACAACTCCTCCGCATCAATATCTTCAATTGAGCGACTTTAGTCAAGTGAGTGCTCCGTAAGCTTCTTCTCCACCTTTCCCAGTACTCAAGCTTATTACCCACTTCCAGACTTCAGTCAACCAATTGCTTAAGCTTGCTTCATCTCTCAAGTTTGTCTCCTCATCCACCAGCTACTCCAATTCTCACCACTGACCACTTTTCAGATCATCAATCATGGCTCCAACCGCAGTGCACTTCGGAGCCGGCAACATCGGCCGTGGCTTCGTCGGCGAGAAGCTCTCTCTGAGCGGCTACGAAGTGATCTTTGCCGATGTCATGGACAAGCTCATCGAGTCGTTACAAAACACTCCCTCGTACGAAGTGAAAGAGATTGGAACGGAGGGTGAAAAGACCACGAAGATCACGAACTACCGGGCGATCAATTCCAAGACGCACGAATCGGACGTCATCAAGGAGATCACGAAGGCAGACATCGTGACCTGCGCCGTGGGACCCAACATCCTGAAATTCATTGCGCCGGTGATCGCCAAGGGGATCGACGGGCGAGAATCGGGCAAGAAACCACTGGCCGTCATCGCGTGTGAGAACGCCATTGGCGCCACGGATACCCTGGCGGGATTCATTAAGCAAGAGAACAACACGCCCAAGGACCGACTGTCGTCCATCTCGGAGCGAGCCCGCTTCGCCAACTCGGCCATCGACCGGATCGTGCCCGGTCAGGACCCGAACGCGGGTCTGAACGTGACGATCGAATCTTTCTACGAATGGGTTGTTGATCAAACGCCGTTCAAGCCCGACGGACCCCCCAAAATCAACGGGGTCAAATGGGTCGATAATCTCGAGCCGTACATCGAGCGCAAACTGTTCACGGTCAACACCGGCCACGCGGCAGCCGCGTACTACGGCTACAACCGAGGCAAGAAGACGATTCACGATGCATTGAGCGACAAGGAGATCCACGACATCGTCCAGTCTGCTCTCCAGGAGACGAGCAAGCTGATTTGTTCCAAACATGGCATCGCCACCGAAGAGCAAGCCGAGTATGTGAAGAAGATTGTGAGTCGGATCAGCAACCCCTTTTTAGAGGATGTCGTGGAACGAGTCGGACGCGCGCCCCTGCGGAAATTAAGTCGTAAAGAACGATTCATCGGACCGGCGTCGCAGTTGGCGGAGAAGGGAGAGAAAGTCGATGCCCTGCTGGGTGCGATCGAGATGGGATTCCGGTTCCAGAATGTCGAGGGGGACGATGAGAGTAAGGAGTTGGCCAAGATCATGAAAGAGAATGAGGCCAAGGAGGTGGTTAAGAAAGTGACGGGCCTCGAGGAGGATCATAAGTTGTTTGGAAAGGTGGTGGAGATTGTGGAGAAGGTGCAGAAGGAGACGAAGTAGATTTCATGATGACCGGATTTGGTTGCCATACGGCCTAGCTAGCTGTGTGGGATTTTTGACAAGATGAAAATCGGCCGGCTCCAGGGGATATAGACAAGGGGAAGAGTACGAAATTGATGACTGCATTGCCAACAAGGAGGTAAGGTAGTATAGGGAATCTCAGTTGTATTCAACTATAGAAATGAAAAGTGGAAAAAAGTTGATCGATTGAAACTCTACCATCGTGCAATTCCAAAAGATTGCTGAATTGCATTTGAATTGCATTGTATCGAGTCATTGTTACTCCTTCCTCCAATCTAGAGTAGAGTAGGATGGGTATCCATCTATATACGCCGGCATAGCTTCCTTCCCTTCCCTTTCATTCGAGTAATGATGGAATATACAAATCTCGTTTCCTCGAGCGAATCATCCCTAGAGCTACTCAGCCCAGCTCTGTCTATCTAATTACTATAAAGCAAGATGCTGTTTATAATGATTCCTCATCATATAACCCTTCACATCGGACGATAGCATAATATAGCATGGTATATCCCCCCCTTTGTATCTTCGAACTGATCGATTTAGCCTCTTTGATTGTGATGTATCTATTTACTTGCCTTACGTTACATCTACCTCTAGTCTATAGAGAGCATGCTAAATCTCCACTTATATACCCCGGATAGTTGGTTAGTTAGTTCGTACCCTTCCATACAATCCTAGTAATCATTCAGATATCCCATGTCAGTCATAGATATGTTCGAGGGAGTTTTATTCAGTTCTATTCTATTCATTCCAGCTAGAGTACATCTATTCAGCATTACTCATCATCGTCACAACGCTTTGGAGTCCCGAGATACTTTTCCTTGCCCTGGCCTTCTATCCCTGGGAATGAGGGAAAAGTCATACCTCCGCTTCCAATCCCCAAGAGAAATAAGCCATAACTCCCTCCCTCTTCCATCCCCGAAGAGAGACAGGAAATATAATGAAGGAAGGAATCAAACAATCAATCAATATTCTTCCCAAATCTCCTTGACGTAGGCTTCCGTGAGAGCTGGATCGGTGCCGTATCTAGATTCCACCCAACCCACATCAACATGGTCAGCATTGCTTCGAATAAACCATTCACTCGATCACTTAATTATCCTCAAATATACCCGCTTAGCTAACGCGTCTAACTCATCTTTCCTTATCCTTTTTATCTTAGCGTTTGCCCTCCTCGTCCTCCTCTTCTTCCTCCTCCTCCTCTTTCTTCTTCTTTTACTCTGTCCCACACACACCCCGTCGTTCTCCATCCCAGTATTATCTTCTTCAACTCCCGTAAACCAAACCAAACCAAGCCAAACAACACGACGATAGATGAGACAAAAACTGAAGATGAATAGAAAGAAAGAAAGGAAGGAAGAAGAAAAGGGAGGAACTAACTCTTCCTGCCACCCAACAAACCCTCTATCAAGCACGTAAACCTCCTGCTTCCCCTTCCTATCATCACCCTCCTCATCCTTCCCCTTCTCCTCCTTCTCCTCCTTCTCCTTCTCCTTCTTCTTCTCCTCCTCCTCCAGCAAACCCCCTTTCAATAATCTCTCCCGTTCCTTCATATAAGCCAACGCAGCTTTCGGACCCCTCTGCTGACTTAATGCGCAATGAAACACCACAATATCTTTATCTCCTAATGTCTTGACTAATTCAGGGAGATGAGCATCGAGGGATCGACTCGGCATGTGGATCGAAGAGTGGATATGGCCGCCGATGTGATCGTCGTCTCTTACGTCGATTATTGCGATGCTTTTTTTGTTCGTCTCTCGGCCTTCTTCGGCGGATTGTGATTGTGAGTCATGTGTGGGAGGTAGGATGGGGATGGGGATGGGAGTAGAGTCATTGGAGCTACTCGAAATGGGAGTGGACTTCTGCTTTGCATCTTTGGGGAGAGCAGTAGGAGCGCTACTGTTGTTGTTGGTGGTGGTGCCAGCTTGTTGAAGAAGAAGAGTAGAAAGTTCTGAGGAAGTCATCCGCGGGAGAGAGGCGATGGTGATGTTCGTTGACATTTTGGGGTTTATCTCTGTGATTGTTTCTCTTGAAGTTTTTTAAATGAGTTGATTTTCTGATGAGGATCCTATTGAGCTAGAGGCTGAGATGAACGAGGGTTCGAACAGAGCCAGGGGGCCGAGATGAAGCTCTTGATTCAAGATAAGTTAGATAGGTAGGTAAAGAAGGAAAGATTTGCAAGTTAGAGGTCTAGGGAGAAGATGAAGAAGCGGAAAGTGGGGGAGGGGCATAAATACTGCCCCACTATCAGACCCTTGATGTGAGAGACGATGCGGAGCACGCAACCAGGGGACGATATTCAATGTTGACTCTACCGGTAGTCGTCAATGAGCCTAACAGCCGAGTCTAGGCGTTCCAATATAGCTTACTATAGAGCCGCGTGCGAGCGAGCAACTACCCGCGCCGGACTGGGGCGGCTAGGTGAGCTCCGAGCTCGACTCAAGATCTCGAGTCAGCGTCTATAAGGGCTCTTAATTCGTCAATAGAATAGCTAGAATTCATACAGCGAATTCTGCCCTCCTCCTCGCCTTCTGACTAGCCCCAAGCTAGCCAGTCACGTGCCTAATAGACGTCTAGCTGCTATATCAAGCATAGACGGGGTAGATGAGGAGATAGTATGTAATCCCCACGAAGATCTTCATTTGCGACTAATTTTCTGCTGTACTCCAACTACAGTAGTTATCAGCTCAGTGAGGAAGCAGCAGAGAGATGGTCGATGTGGTCCAAGACCACGACCACGTCCTAGAATCAACAAGCGCTATTAGAGCCACCCCAGATAGGAAAACTCTTATGAACTGGACAACGTCGCTAACCCAACAAGACAAACGCTTAGAAAGGAGCAGACGGCTCATCTAACCCGTCAAGAGAGTGCTCATATCTGCAGTAAATTTTCGACGAGACGAGAATGAGCATGAGCACAGATCGGTCGACTTTCGTTGACTCTTTTTGTTTTATATCAGAATATGGTTGTCTATTCGTAGGGTGTACCAAGTAGCCCTCCACGAGTGCTCTGCTCATCGCTGAGAAAGCCGCCTGCACACAGTTCCTTCCTTGATCGCTTTCTCCTCCGTCCCTCCCCGTTGCCCATCCGGAGCCTGTCGCCCGCAGTTTACGCAGCGGAGACCATCCTCCCAACGCCGGGGGTATATAATGATCCGCTATCAAGTACATTCGAAGAGCCACCACCCCTTGAATCAGCCTTTGGAGATCCACCCGCTATTCACAAAGAACTCAAACAGCCGCGAGGCCTTGTTCGGGTCAAGCTATAGATCAATTAGTACATCGTGATCCACATAGATGCCGATATATATATCGGTGTAGGTATAACTCACCCGACAGATCTCCTTGACGGCCTTCTTCTTCATGGCACCCCCCGTCTTCATCGCCTCCTTCAAGACCTGCTCTTTGATCACCAGGTACGGCTTCGGTTGCACCCGCAGCGTCGAGCACAGCTGCTGTTCGTCCTTGGTCAACAAATGCCAGTCGGCTGGCGGCTCATCCCCGAATCGCGACGGGTCGATGTTCGGCAATGGCGGCATCGTCGTCTGCTGAGAGGGCGAAGATGTCCCATTCGTATGTCCGGCTCCACCATTTTCCTGCTGTTGCTGCTGTGACGCAAACAAGCCCCCGGCACCATTCACCCCCCGCGATGGTCGATACGCCAGCTCCGATGAGGTGAGCATCGCCGTCGCGCTCGGAGCTTCCACCGGCGGCGTCGCCTTGTTTCCCCTCGACGACACCAATCGATCCAGTGGATTATTCGACGTCTGCGCCCGCTGCATCCGCTGCTGCTTCTCACTCTCGTACTTCTCTCCGCTCTTCAAATCCGACAAACCCATCTGGCGCCATTCCTGTAGCTGGGCGATCGCCTGTCGCAGAGCATGCTCCTGCAATAGTCCCTGGGTCAACTCCTCGTAGTCGGCGTGGTTCATCATGCGCGCGAACGGCTTGCACTTGTTCACCAGCTCCCGTTCCTCCTTCGTTCGCTTCTTCTCGAGTGCCATGTTCTTCTTATACTCGAGCAGGTGATGCTCGAACATGACCTGCTTCCGCTCCACCCGCGCCGTCAATCGGGAGTTGTAGATGTCCATGACCGTCAACTTCAGCTCCATTTCCGGGTCCAGCTCTTGCGTCCGCGGGTTGACGCCATCCCCCGCATCGAACTGCATGTGCTGCACCGCATCTTCGGCGTCGTTGGCGTGCTCGATCTCAAACTCCCGTCGACCAGGCATGTATCCCTGGATCTCGTGGCAGGCGGGGACGCTTGCCGTCGGCTTGGTCTTGGGTGTGGCTGGTTGGGCCGTCTTGGCCGCTTCCTTGCGCTCCTCGATCCGTCGTTTCTTTCGCGCCTGGAACTCTTCGCGCGAAATGACTTCTTGGAGAGACGTGTCGTGCGGACTGGCGCGCTCGGGGAGTGGGAACTTGGATGACTCGATGTAGGTCTTGATGTAGTGATCACGGACTTCGTCCTTGTTACGAAACCCTCCAATATGGTCTGCAATATCCGCCCATGATCCCAGACCGTATAACTCAGCGCCTTCTAAAAGCAGTATCTCTTCGTCGGCACCCCAGTCTTCGGTGAATATCGGCACCGAATGCTGCTCAATCACATGGTAAGGGTGAGTGGGTGGGTCATGGTTGTGCGATGAGGCGCCATCGGCGAAGCAGGGGACACATAGGTCGTAGTCATTACATGCTTCATGCGCACATCTGATATGAACCTACGATATATGGCATGAGCTTCAACGGTCCATCTTCACATGATATATGCACTTACTGTTGAGGTGATGTCGACCGAGCACACATCGCAGACGCACTTAACCCCTCCTTCCGTGCCCGGTCGGGCAGTCTTCTTTCTGATGACTCCCATCTTGAACAATCGGATCCTCTGTGATAGATATAGCAGGAGTGTCTCAGAGGGTTGATCTTGATGCGCGCAGTGAAAGGAGAATTGATGTCTTCTGTTTACTGTCGGTCGTGTTCTTATTTCATTCGTTCTGACGGGAACCTCCACATCATTGTGTGATTGATAATAACACTGCCGTTTGTTGTTGAAGGTTACGCGGGCGTGATATGTCCCAAGTCGAGGAGTTGTCCCGACAAACACATGGACCTGGTGGTGATATCACGGCAAAGCCCATTCACACACTCAGTGTGCAAACGAGGGTGGCAGAGCTAGAACACAGCTCGAGCGGACCAGAGTAGATGAGTTGGTCATATCGTACGCGTCACTTGAGTCCGCTTACATATTCACTTACATATTCACTGTGGGTTTGTCGTGAGCATCCGCCACCCTCGTGATGGTGGTGAGTCGTAGATTAGATTGTTAATGTTCTGGCCAAAACTCAACGTCGACTCCGCCCCGCCGAGTGTTTCGTTTCACTCCCCTCGACTCGATGCTGATGACCTGATATCCACCCATCGGTCGACCTCAGACCTGCCACTGCCATTCACCTTTGCAGGACAACCATCATCTCATCTAGCCTCTTGATCGTCATCATCAACAGGCATCATGTCGTGGAAGCTGACCAAGAGTAAGTCTCCGAGAGATGTGGCATTCACTCCTCACATGGTACCCCTCCCTCTACGGAGATAGTGCGCCACGCAGAACATTACGATGTGTATCTACTCACAACCCACTGGATCGTTGTCAAGATGATACTGGTGACCATTGATAAACGATCGTAAGGATATCAGCTGATAATGAGATATCAGAGCTCAAGGATACCCATCTGGGTCCGCTTACCAACACCTTCACCCGCTCCTCCTCTACCTCAACTGTCCTTGCTGAGGGCGAGAAGTCGACCAGCGGTGCCGGCAATATCAGCGGCGAGACGACCCCAGGTAGGTGGTGAAAGTTCTAGCAAAATGTTGACATGCATCACTAACCGTAAAATTAGTCGCCGCGGATGCTGATCCGGCCCCACCGGCAGCCCCTACGAAGCCTGGCATCCTTATCGTCACTCTCCACGAAGGCAGTGGCTTCTCGCTCACGCCAGATCAACAACAACTCTTAGGGTCGCATGCCCAACATGCTGGATCCGTCAGCAGCAGCTTCGTCGGTGGGTCGATGCGTCCCGGTTCTTCGACATCACGTACGCCCGGAACCGTCGGCTCCTACGCACCCAGCGGACGACCGCAGTCGGTGCAAGGCGGCATCAACTCCTTCCCAACCAATCATGGCCGGTATTCGTCCAAGTATCTGCCGTACGCGCTGCTCGACTTTGAAAAGGTGCAGGTGTTTGTGAATGCGGTATCGGGCACGCCCGAGAATCCGTTGTGGGCCGGCGAGGGCACCGCCTACAAGTTTGACGTCTCGCGCGCCACCGACCTGTCGGTGCAGATCTTCTTGCGCAATCCCAACGCCTCGCCGGGATCCGGCCGGAGCGAAGACATCTATCTGGGCGGATGTCGCGTCAAGCCGCGATTCGAGGACCGGCGGGCGCTGGCTGAGGAGTCGAAAGCAAGTCGCAAGGACAAGGAGAAGAATGCGCTCCAGAGTCAGCAAGATCGGAGTCAGGGTCAATGGGGCGAGGAGTGGGTCAGCGTGCAGAGCGGCACGGGCCAGATCAAGATCGGAGTCGAGTACGCCGAGAACCAGGCTAAAGGGCTCACGATCGATGACTTTGAACTGTTGAAGGTTGTCGGCAAGGGCAGTTTCGGCAAGGTCATGCAAGTCATGTAGGTTTGATAACCTCGAGGTGACGATCCGCTCCACTGATATTCGTTTAAAGGAAGCGCGACACCCGCCGGATCTATGCTCTCAAGACAATCCGCAAGGCGCACATCATCTCGCGCTCCGAGGTGCCGCATACCTTGGCCGAGCGATCCGTGCTGGCGCAGATCAACAACCCCTTCATCGTGCCGCTCAAGTTCTCGTTCCAGTCGCCTGAAAAACTGTATTTGGTGCTGGCCTTTGTCAACGGCGGTGAGCTCTTCCATCACTTGCAGCGCGAGCAGCGATTCGACGTCAATCGGGCTCGATTCTACACGGCCGAACTGCTCTGCGCATTGGAGTGCCTGCACGGCTTCAACGTCATCTACCGCGATCTGAAACCGGAGAACATCCTGCTCGACTACAGCGGACACATTGCGTTGTGCGACTTTGGGCTCTGCAAGCTGGACATGAAGGACGAAGATCGAACCAATAGTAAGTTGAACGTCGATGATCGTAAATTTTCATTCAATGACATCTAACACGTGATCAGCCTTCTGCGGTACGCCCGAGTACCTCGCCCCGGAACTGCTCATGGGTCAGGGCTACACCAAGACAGTCGACTGGTGGACGTTGGGTGTCCTGCTCTACGAGATGTTGACCGGTCTGCCACCGTTCTATAACGAGAACACCAACGAGATGTACCGCAAGATTCTCTCGGAGCATCTTCACTTCCCGGGACCGGAGATCGTTCCTCCCGCTGCCAAAGATCTGCTCACCAAGTTGCTTGACCGCGATCCCGAACGACGTCTTGGAGCACGAGGCGCCGCCGAGATCAAGGCGCATCCTTTCTTCCACAGCATCGACTGGCGGAAGTTGCTGCAGCGACGATACGAGCCGACTTTCAAGCCCAATGTGGTGAGCATCTCGCATGACCATCTTTCTATCCTTCTATTGTTCGAGTTTTCCCGCTCATTACTTTCCGCAGGTGGACGCTCTGGACACCGCCAACTTCGATCGGGAATTCACGTCCGAGGCGCCCACGGATTCGTACGTCGATGGTCCGATGCTCTCGCAGACGATGCAGCAGCAGTTCGCGGGCTGGTCCTATAACCGTCCCGTGGCCGGCCTGGGTGATGCGGGCGGCAGCGTCAAGGATCCGTCGTTTGGGAGTGTGGGTAGATGAAAGGTGAGTATGGGACGAGATTATCAACAGTGACGAGAAGGGAATTGGGCGGATCGCCACATTCATTTGGGAGAATGCATGAGGGCTGCTGATGACTTCGGGGTGGTCGTCAACCGGGGAAAGGGGGCAGGGGCAGTGCTGGAGCAATAAACTCTTTCCACAAACATAGATCAGGTCATTCTAGGAAATGTTATTTCATTCCCGTCCTTTTACTCTTTTCAACCGAGTAACTCAATAACTATGACGAACGACTCTCAGACTTGTACGACTTATAGGCCGACCAAAACGCGGTATAGGCACAAAACTCCGCAGACAATGTATCCTCCAGGTAATCCAGCCGCAAATGACCATCTTCGAGAGCAGCTATGAATTCTTTCTAAGTTCGCTCGATGTCGTCCGGGATTGGTATCTCTCCGATGTACTTCATCGTAGCGTATGCTGCGAGGAGGTTGATGGTTTGTGGATGACCTTCTATGTAGTTATAGCTGTATTTAGCATTCATAATGCAACCATATTGTTCTGTTGGACTTACTGTAGTGGAGTACCTCCCTGATCGATAGCTGATATATTCCCAGAAATATCCGTTCATCATGCCGACGTCCTTGCTTGTAGAGCGTAGCATCAGCAATGGGATCCGCTCCCTGCCCAATCCAGTTGCCATCGCCAATGATCCTCCTATCAACCTCGCTCGTCTGGCCCAGTTGATCGCGTCTGTAGACGGAGATACATCGACTTCGCATCTCCAGATAACCGTCGGAGGATTGCTGCAGAACGATCAAATGTTCATGATCGGATTTCATCTGCGACCGGTGGGTTTGGTAGTTACGACCTTAGATTTCGATGTCAACCGGTCAATGAACATTCGTAACCCAGCTATAATCACATGACACCCTTCCAATGTCTTCATCGTTCTTACGAAGATGAACAGCTGGTCTTCATCACACTGACGGTGATGAACAGCGAGTCTTCATCGCACTGACGGTGATGAACAGCGAGTCTTCATCGCACTGACGATGATGAACAGCGAGTCTTCATCACACTGGCGATGATGATATAGTTTCTTTCACCGCCCTTACGACGTATGCTGCCTCGACGAGCTTCAAATGGGCACCATCTTCTTGGAACCCATCGGTTGAACTCTTGACGCATAGCTCGCCACGCCTCTTGCTATATTCCCCATATCGAAGTTGACCTGAGGTGGCTGATACCCTGCAACGGCGCCTCTCACCAGACTCGAAGCCTGGTCGAGCAATCTCGATTCGGAGTGTTGATCGTTTGATTTCGTTCTCTTTCCTTCCTTTGCGGTTCCCTCATCGTTTGTTGCCGTCGTCCGAGTGTCTGTCGATTGTCCCTGACTCGTCGACGCTCGTTGCCGCTGTTCTTGCTCATGTCGCTGGACACGCACGGCGTAGTCACATTCACTCGCTATCCGCAACTGGGCGTAGAAACGGGGCGAGAGATACATTTGATCCGGGCCATCGTAGGGAAACAATTTATCCTGTGAATCGTTTCAGCAATAAAACAATTTGATTCAATTCCACCTTCGATGTTCCCAGACAATCGGGCAATCAAGAGAGACCGTCCGACAGATAACGAGAAAGGAGACAATGAACTTACCGCCATACAGCGCGCCACGTCTGGATCCATCCCCTCCAACAACTTCATCAGGTAATACCTTTTTTTTATCGAGCGGCGTTTTGCCGGCTCAAGAGGTGTCTGCAGACTAGGAATTTGATGTCGGAGATCCTTTCTCCAAACGTCACCCAGCATCACGGCCGCTATGGAGGCTGCCGTCATCGACATCAACTGTGGCGACGCTGCCACACCGGACAATGGTTGAGAAAGCTCGACTTGTTCATCTGTTGGGGTCCGCTCCAATGGTATGGCAAGGACAGGCCCCGACATTATCGAGCAAGAGATGACCACCGCAAGGAGGAGACTCGGAAAACGCATGACCATGAACGGGCAAAGTAGTTGAGTTGAGATATCGGTCGTGCATAGGTATATCCAAAAGGCATAGGGATGTCCAAAGGAAGAGTGCTGGAGATGGAATCATCTCTGATATATAGAGGCCAGTCAAGTGTTGCGTTGATATACATAACGGTGGGATACGGAGAACTCTTGCGGGGAAAAAAAGGTATACGGGATTTTGGCCTATGCGAGGAGATGCGACAGTCGGCTAGCTCTATTAGAAAGTCGGTTGAAAATCTGTTACACATCAGTATTCGATAGTGAGGAGTTCGTAGTACAGTACCTCGAACTGTTCGGAATGGAAATATGAGATCATGCTTCGTGTTTCGTTCTTGACCGAGGTCGATGCCGTAGCCAGGCGAATGCAGGCTTTAAGCGGTAGCCACGACCACCGCCGGGAAAGAAGCTTAAAGACCAAAATATGCTCACAAGCAAGAAAGAACCCCTCACATTAAGATGAACCCACAGCTTCCTGTTGATATCCCAGTCTCTGGCACGCGAGTGACAAAATGAATGGTGTAGCACAGCAGCAACTGCTTCATACTTGCCCAGCATTCCCATCATACTGATGGGATTGACGAGGTCGTCTTCATCATCCTTGTGTTGAGAGATGGCTTGACCATCATTTTGGCGAAGATACCTGCATCGACCTTGCCAGGGTAAATTAACCTTCATCACATTGATGATGGTGACATAACCTATCTGTATCACCAGGCTCATGACGAATGACCCAACTTTCACCACACCGATAATGGTGGTTTAAGCTACCCTTCATCAGACTTGGGACGAAGATGGCCCGAATTTTCATCAGAATCATGACGAAGATGCCCCAAGCTTCGTCAAGCTGATGATGATGATAACGAAATGACGAGCGAGCCTCTCCTCATTGGCAGTTACTGTTGCGCTGTCCCATTTATTGTGTCACCCGCGTGCCTGGGTGCCTTTAAGACAATCTTTTAAATAGGCACCATCTTCAATGGCATTTTTGGACCCATCGGTCGAATTCTTGAAGCGTACGCTGCCGCACCCCTTGCCATATTGCCCACATCAACCTTCAGCTGAGCTGGTTGATACGCCGCGATCGTGCCTCTCAGCAACCCTGAGGCCTGATCAACCCATCTCGAATCGGAGCGATCACTGTCCGACTTTGTTCTTTTCTTCTGTTCTTGCGCCGTCGCTGTTTCGTCCGATGCTACCGTCTGCATTTCCGGCGACTGCCCCTGACCCGCCTTTGCCTGTTGTTCTTCTTGTTGTTGTCGAAGTTTCATGAGGCGATTACACTCTTGCATGTGACTTAACCAGGTCCATGGAGCGTTGATCACGAGTCGACCATCATCTGGATACATTCGATCCTGTAATACGACCAGATGGCCAGCCTCAGCCTTGAATCATCCCCTTCCGGGCAGAAGAACTGTCCGTATTGGGCTCAAAAGGTAAGATGGACCGCCAACCACGGTAGGACTGGCTTGGTGATCCAGAGGCAGAAAGGTGAAGTGGAAATACAAGATAACTCACTGCGATGCAGCGCGCCAGCTCGGAAGGTAGCCCGTCGGTCACGAAGCCCTGGTATAGATGCTCTTTGTTCCGCTGGCGAACCTCCTCGAGCTCAATCGTCTTTTCCATATCCGGCACTGCTTCCCGGGACGTCTTTCTGAGCAAAATCCCACCCAACGTGCCGGCGATGAGGGCCGTATAGGCCGTCCCCAAGTCCTGCATGTTCGACACGCGTGACCACTCTTTTGATGGTGGGTTTTGAGCCACCGGGAGGGCTTGGATCGGTGTACAGCAAAGGAGGATAAGACCGAGGACAGAGTGAAGGAAATGCATCGTTGATAGGATAGCCGGCAACGATGAGAATGTCCGTGGGAAAGGCAGCCACATGAAGAAAGGACGGAGATGGGATTCATCTCCTATATGAGAATGAAAGCTCAACATGAGAAGAAGAGCTCCTCGTAAACTCCCGGTAGACTCTATCGTCCAGTTGCCAAGTCCGTATCGAGCTCCAATCCTACTCGTGTTCATAGATCGCGAGGTGTCACAATGGACAAGCTTCTTAGACGCCACGACCATGCAGTGCCATCGCGTAGGCGTACAAGTACGAGGCGAACGGTTGCCGATGATCCTCTTCGTTGGAGACGGGGGTTGACGCTGAGGTGTTTCCCACGATCCTCCTTCGGCTACGAAGGAAGAACGAGGGATTGCGAAATCTCGGCGTCTAACGCCATCAAGGTTGTTTGTTGGGATATGCAATCCGGGCCGGACACCGGCCCCTGCTTCAGCTCAAAAGACTTGTGGGGAAAGTAAATGGAATAGCTCAGCAGTAACCGCTTGAAACATCACTTGCTCGGCGTCTCATCACACTTACGACGGTTTTATCTTCATCATATTATGATGGAAGGTAGCTTCATCAGCCCATGCGGGGTGACCAAAAAACTGGACGAGCGAGCAGCGACCGCCCCCTTAAACTCGACCTCTTGACCACAGACTAAAACAGCATCAACGACTTCAACACAGCCTAGTATGCTCAACCTGAGTCCAAATAGTATGATGTTCAGCTTATTGTGAACCCTCAACAATGTCTCTATTTTCTCTCTGCAAAGCTTTTTGATCAGGTTGCTGGAGAAGTCTAGAATACGACGCCAAGGGGTCAAGACCGATCGGCTTGATTGTTCATTGTTTGGTCACCTATGTGTGCAGCCTTACGACGAGAATGATCTAACCTTCATCGCACTGATGACGATTGTATAATCTCCCCTTCATTGAACTTGAGATGAAAATTACTTAATCTTCACAGTAACGATGACAGTGGTTTAGGTCCCCTTTGTCGGACTAATGACGAAGATACAGATCTTTGACACTTCCGGACCTGTCCTCGTTGGCGGTGACTGCTGAGCTATCCCATTTATATTTGGGATAAATACTCCCATGCCCCCCGATTCGAAAGTAAATACAGCGATGCCCCCCATTCCAAACTAAAGACTCCCATGCCCCCTGTGCTCTAC
>QQTW01001010.1_pt1 | contig 19123 bp, 19 predicted proteins | sample 1904831 | NCBI WGS metagenome assembly QQTW01 (sample SAMN09435610, study PRJNA476489) | Subsurface metagenome, whole genome shotgun sequencing project. | reverse complement strand
CGCCATTGCAGCCGCCCCGCCTCCTCGCCCCAACACGATCACCGTCGACGTAGACGCAGGGCTGGATACACAGTGCATCCCGCCCAAGGCCAAACCCTCGACGACGGTGTTCTGGAGCACCAAAGGATACTGTGTCCAGTGCAAGAAGGGCATCAGGGCAAGGTATTGGTCGTATTATAGGGTTGACTGCCCCGCTGGTGTGAAGCCAGCAGGCGCAGCAGGGCGGCCGTCAGGTGCAGACAAGTCAGGAGATGAGCCGGTCTATGATCGGTAGAGGAGCCAGAATATGAGCTGGTAGGGCGCAGGAGGATTGGAGCGGCCGAAATTGTGGCAGTTGCGTCCACGCTGGCATCTTGAGTACTGAAGAAGCATCACTGGAACTCGATTAGACTCTTCCCTACCACTCAACAGTTCTCAGTAATCGGATTGGCTTGCTAGCGCCAGGTCGGCGCAAAAGCTGCTTATCGCCATCTGTCTCTAGATTTGACGCAAGAAGTACGGAGTACTCGGTATTTGATAGAGGTATCAAGTCGTGACTGTCTTCAATGATACTCCGTTGCTTATTTCACGGCCCCAAGTCAACTGTAGAACAAGAGCCAAGACTATAGTTATCTCATTACATTCCTACGAAACCCGAAGGGATTGCTAGCCCATACGAGCCATGGGGATTTAATGGGATATAGGCTTTCAGTCTCAAGCCGCATGCAGACTGGTCTCTATAAGCCTGTAAGTGATGGAACTTCACATCTGGGGCCCGGCCTTCGGGCTTCCATCAATCGACCCGGACTGCCTTGCTGCACTCGTCTATGTCCAGCAGATTGTACCAGCCGGCAGGTGGAAGCTCATCGCCAACCATGACCCATCATTCAGTCCGACAGGTTAGCATTCAATCCCTTGTACAACACATCTGACGAGGCTTATTCTTCCTGGAACTCAGACGACTTCCCAGCTTTGCGAGATGGCTCTGTCTGTGTCGGCGGCTTCGAAGCCATCGTCGACCACCTTGCACGGCGGCCTTCAGAACAGTACAGCTTAGACACCGTGCTGGACCCTGAGCAAGCTGCGGACTGCATCGCGTAAGGTCTCCAGGCAGCGCGAGGTCGATTGCTTTAGGAAGCGCCGCTGACGGCTCCAGCTTCAAAGCTCACCTTCAAGCTAGCGCGCTTCCGCTGCTTGATTTGTCTCTCTACGCCTCAATCGAGAACTATTACCATGCCACCGGGCCGGCTTACACGGCTCTGCTCCCATGGCATGTCAACTACTTCATCCCGCCGGGGCGTCGCGCGGCTGCCAGGGCGCGAACGCAGCATCTCGGCATTGCCGGGGCCGACTTCGATCAGACGCAAGAGGAAAGCCCGCGGATACACGGGATAAGCGCAGCGTATGAGAAGGTGAAGAATGCCGCTGGCCTGGGCGACGTAGCTGCAGCGCCGTCGAGGACGCACAAGACGGGTCCTCAGCGCCTCCAACTCGGACTGAGGCGGTCCGTCACTCAGACGGTCAAGGACGCCAGCTACTCGGCGCGCTTCCGGTTGGATGCTCTGGCGACATCGTGCTTTGCTCCGCTGCAGGAACAGCTGGGCGATAAGAGGTTCTTAGTCACACGGGATCGACCTTCGAGCGTCGACTGCCTCGTCTTTGGGTTTCTGGCTCTGGCGCTCTTCCCGCGCTTGCCCAATGGCTGGCTTTCGAACACGTTCGAGACCAAATTTCCTCAGCTAGCAAACTATGTACGCGGTATGAAGGTTCTCTTTCTCGGTGACGATGGCTCGGACGAACGGACACCAGCAGGTGATACGCGCCTACCATGGAGCGCAGCAAAACCCCCGAACTTCTACGACACAACCACGCAACTGGCCTCAGACATTGTTGGATCTATTCCCTGGATTGGGGATGCCTTTGGACTGCAAAAGCATAGTTACATACTAGACACGCACGAGCAGAGCGTCGACTCCAGCGGCAAACGCATCTCCCAACCGTCCGCCCTCGGAGCTAGCTCGTCGTTGACCTGGCCGGCAGCATCGCTCACGGCATGTGCTGTTGCGGGATTGGGCTACGTGGCCTTCTCTATGCAGAGCCAGGAGTATGATCACGTCTTCCACGCAGAGCGACCGACTCGTAACGGCTACGGCGAAGCCGGTGCCGCCCTCGCGTTTCTGAGTAATCGGATGCGACTGGATGCGGCAACGCAGCCTCTGCACGAGGAACGGCTGCAAGGCGCGCCTGTGGTTGAGGTCGAGGCCGACATTGATATTGCTCGGAAGTCATGACCATATATACTGCGGCTTCGCTGAATTAGAGACGCGGTCACGGTGGAAGGGGATAATAGTCAGGATCCGCATGCTCAATGGTCATTAAGTCGATAGACATGCCAAGGACATCTGCCTTCTTCAGGCTCTTCACCAAGCGACACTTTCGTTAAAGTACGTGTTGGAAATGCCAAATCCTGAGACAACCGACACTACTTCGTGCGTGCCTGCAAGGATCACCATGCTTGATATACGGTCTTTGCGGTCCATAGTACTCAGAAGCGACATCACAGTTGTGCGATGCACAATTCAACCGACTTAGAGACTGCAAGATTCCTTCGGCAGCTATGGAAAGGCATAACTGTACATTATCTTGTAGATTGAGTGAGATTTGGAGGTTGCGCCGCAACAATCTTGGAAGCTCGAATCGCTCAAGTGAGCAGCGCAATGACCGCGAACTGCAGCATGTGAGATTTCTGGTGATCAAAGCTGCCGAAATAATAGTGATACCACTCCAGGATGAGATTCTGCTCTATGTCTTCAGAATCTCTGCGGCACGTAGTATCCCCCGTGACGTTTTCGAAACCCACTCGGCGGCAAGGCTGAGATTACCTGCCTGAACCGCTTCAGTGATACCCGGATACGTGACCGGCGCATAGCCTGGAGCAAATGTCAGCATTCAAGGCGAAGAACTCGTTGCATGAAGCATCAGCAGTCAATCAAGTACAACCGTTCAAAGACAGACAAGTGTACGTACCTGTGTCGACGCCGGGCGCGAAAATGACATGCTGAAAGAACTCCCTAGTGGGCAGACCTCCTTGAGAGGTAAAACCGCGTTGAAAGTCACGGAGCTTGCGATTCACCACTCTTATAAGTTCTTCGTCGTGCGATTCGGTGGCTTTTGCAGTCAGAGCCACGATCTCACCAGCCCGGACCTCAAACTGGGCCAGCGCATCAGAGAGCTCGGTCGTATCCAGTTGAGCGTCGGCACCAGCTATCACTTCAAGTAGGTCCTCATAATAAGACCGCATCTCCGCGGTGTAATTTGGAATGTCCAGAGGCAACACTTCGTCATCCGCGAGGTGGTATGCCAGCAGTGCGAGGTACTGGCCCATAGCCGTGTGGTATCGGAATCCAGGGTCGCCGTAAGTGGCCATCCAATGGTACGTGTCATACATGGTATGATAGGGGTAGACCGGGTCGTTGGGTCCGTTGGTGCAGCCCATGTCAACCTAGGCTTGTGAGTTAGCAAGCTCCACGCAGTACGAGAACTACTGAGGTGGACTCACTGCTCCGATGCCTCTGTGCACAAAGGCCGTGTAGTCACTGCCGCTTCCCAGCACATCGATATCACCCTCGCTTTCGGCTTGATACACATCGTACAACGTCTGGTTCAAACTCTCGCCTTGAGGAAAGAGCACTTTTTTCATGACGTCCTTCACTATGCCATGCAACTCTGGGGTCGCGGCAAAGCCAGGACGGGGCCCAGAGACTGCGATGTCAATGTTCAGATAGGATATAGCGGTCTCGGTAAGCCAAGGGATGTACTCTTCGACCCATTCGGTGGAGCCGACAAGACCATACTCTTCGGCGTCCCAAGAAGCCAAGACACTGCAATCCAGTTAGAGACTTCAACACAGGTCCCGTGAGTCCGGGAAACAATCTTACATTGTTCTCCTTGGTCGCCAACCGGTCTTGAGAAGCTTCCCAAACGCCTTTGACAGCTCGACCAAAACTGCAGACCCCGAATTCGGATCGGCTGCGCCTCCAATCATCCAAGCGTCTCTGTGGTTGCCGATAATGATGGTCTCGTCGCTGTTGGTGCCATTGATGATCCCTATAGTGTTCCAGATTGGCGTAATCGCGTCCTCCATTACGTTTGACATTGATATAACTGCGCCGGGAGCGGGTCCAGTGCTGTAAGTGACATTGAGCCCTCCAATCCAGCCGGTTCGGTTCACAACGGAGCCCCGCGTCCCGAAGCCGTCGAGGGCGGCGAGCAAGGGTACGGCCTCAATCCAGGAGATGGGCAATGATGGAATCTCTGGCGACACTGGTGCTTTGTCCGCTCGTGGGACACCTTCCTTTGAAGGATAGCCAGGTGTGGTGGGATCGCCAGGGTATGTTGAGAGGAAAAGGACGGAGCCCCGCTGGATCGCAGTTGGATTTCGTGCCGGTCCGTCTGTAGTCGGTACGATCAGTCACTGGCTGTGAAATGACTGCTGAAGATACGGCCGTGGGCATACCGGGATACGCAGCAACCCCCTTAGCTTCCGTCACGTTACCGTCATCTCCAGGGTCGGTGAAGATGACACAGCCGATCATTCCATATTCTTGAGCGTTCTTGACCTTCAGTCCTCGAAAAGGACCTCCATACTTTGCCAACGCTATTTTACCCTCCAGAGGAACACCCAGCTCCACCAATCTCTTAAAATCCACCTGCTGGCCACGCCTTCACGCTGTCAGTCCATGATGCTAGCAACCTTACGTAAATTCCCGATGTAGAGACCTTACCCAACGTAGACATATTCGCTCTTAGCGCTCCCAGATGCAGAGTAGCCATGGAAACTGGGTATCCTGTTTGGAGAATTGGTAACATCGTCCACTGGCAAAGCCTCCTCGATAAGGGTAGGCTTGTAAGTGCTACCATTCCGAAAAGTAAGCTCGAGCGACGTCCCGCCCTCCGCCGGCGGATAGTTCAGATAGACCATATATTCCGCCAGCGTGGACGGCACCCCGTTCTCGCTCCACCTGTCGGCGGTCCACTGGGCCATTGTCCGGTTGCGGCCCCCGATGTGGTCTCCATGCGTGTAGAAGTACGACCAGTCGCTGATCGAGGCGCTGTCGAAAGAGTTCACCAGAAGTGACTCTTGCTCAGACAATACCGGTGGGAAGTCTGCCGCTCTCCTGACGTGTGGAAGGGCACTCGCATGCCTCCGATGGCGGGCGCCATGCTCACGCTGACAGGCGGTGACAGAGGCCACGAGCGTCCACAACACAGACTGAGTCGAGACGCGCATTCTGTCTTTCGAGATGGCGATGTCTAGCCACTGGGCTCCGATTCAGACAGGACGATAAACCCCGCATCTGACAGGCATCACAGCAGCGGTGTCGTGCGGGCTGCGTGCTAATATACCGAAACAGCGCGGCCCCCAAGCGAGCAGACGCGGTCGTAAGCGTTCCATTCTTAACATGGCTATGCCGTCACGGTGCAGCGATAGGAGCGCGGGGCTCTCCAAGGGAAGGTGCAATTTAGCCCTGGAGAGGTCGCACTGGCCGCATGCTGTGCTCGCAGGTGATCCCGTCCCGCTTTGGTGTTGAGCCGGGGAAGAAGAAGCTTCGGCATGCCGACCATTGCTGCCATCCATGATAAACAAATATTTTGACGAAGCAGGAAGGTGGAAACTACCTTTACCTTTAGCCCCGCATCTAGAAAAGGATCATGACCCGGGGCTGCCGGTGCTGCACTTTAGCCGCCGAGAATAAGAATATTATCGCTTGCCTTCGATACTCGGGATGGGCGGTTTCTCACAATTAGACGTTGGCGGTCATTATGCCGGGATCCTATCATCCGGTCGGATACGAGGGGGAATATCTCCAAGCTTGATTCCAGGTCCTTTGACGGATATGTTGTGCAGTATTGATATAGGAATGCAGAATAAGTACATAAGACGGTTCAGTTGTCGCGTACGTACGATGCAATAATGGCGTGATGCCAACGGGCATGCATATCCATGTGTCATCACAATTACTTCGCAATGATTCGCGAGTCTTCGATTGCCGCGTCGGATGCGGACTGTCCGCAGGTAGGCTGAATGTGGCCTCATCCATGGATAGCCTACGTGCCTGCGTGCCTCCGATCGACTCTGCTGATAAATAGCGAATCTCTTTTTGCAGTGGACGAGTGGGAGCCGAACAATTTCCTCAAGCTGCACCCAACATGCCAACCAATCTTGGACTATCTACGATACCTAGGTATCAATTAGCATGGATGAGTGACCTGCTAAGACGAGGATCATAGCATATACGTTCGAACCGTGGCTTGACCTTTGGTATTCTGCCAGAAAGTAAACATGCTTTCAGGTTCTCTGTACGAGCCATGGAGGCTTTGCAAGTCCAAGCATGTAGTGACCGAGAGTCAAAAGCTAGAATCTATCGAAAATCCCTGCTGCAATACACAAACACGCTGAAATGAGAATGACAGTCTGGTATGAGGAGAAGCGGAGTAGGTGTAGTCACCGCGTTAGATTATCGATATTTGTAAGAGCAGAGGAAAAGCCAGTCTTCAGGGTTTGGAGAAGACTAAAGGCAGACGGCGCAGTTTCAATCAACGCTAGTGAACCAGGAAACCCCACGAATACAAAATGAACAGGAACCAAAGCCGGTGGCAAAGGTGCCCGTGAAGCCAATAACGTTGATTCTCGGTATCTCCCAACGACAAACAGACCGACTAAGGTTTTTTGTCGCCCGTGACATTTGACACCACAACTCCTACCACGATCCCAATGATAGCGAGGAGGATTACTAGATAATCGGTTAGCCCGGCCATGCACGGAGAAAGCATGAGAAGAACGTACTGATTATCAACAAGCACCACCACTTTTTCCGATTGCGGGCTCGCCCCGATTTGATCGCTTTATCAACCGCCACATTGCCCTTGGTGACATTTTCGTGTACCTCCTCGCCTTTCTGTTCGATGGTTTCCACCATGGGCTCTTGTTGCACCACGATGGCGTCCAGGTCGAGGAACAGCTGAGACAGTTCGATCATGGTCTTCTCGATGTTCTGAATCGCGTCGTGGCGAGCTCTGACAGCCCCCAGGGCCGATTGCGCTTGTCCGCGACGATCGCTGTTCAGCAGCTGAGGCAAGGCGGATCAGTAGAGTCACAGAATCTGCAGAGGGGCATACGAACCGCTTGCTGGAAGATTTGCTGGTTCGGATCTTCGCACGCCTGACGGACTTCCTCCTCGGTGGCCTCGGGCCGCACGATCCTGTACTGTCTCTCCTGTTGCTCTCTGACCCGTCGGCGGAACTCGCTCTCGACCGTTTGATATTTGTTGATCGCGCTCTTCAGCCTCCTGTCGACGTTCCCTACCTGAGGAGCATTCCGAGGATTGCCGGACTCTGGCTGAGACTTGAGCTTCTTGACCCTCTGGCCGAGAGCTCTGTACGAATCCATGATATCGGCGCCCACCGCATTGATCTGGCCGCTGTTGAGGTCGTTGCTTGTGGTGAAGCGGCGCTGCATGGCTTCCAACTCCTGGAGACGGCGCTCGAGATCGTCAATTGATCTGTTTACCTCCCGGCATTCGTTGAGAATGGCATTGGGATCCCCGCCGAGGCTCTGGCCGTTCAGGTTCTGCATCTCCACGTCGTTTTCTTGCCAATCCCATAGTCAGCAAGGTCACCGTGGCAGTGGGCGTCAGGATAACTGACGATACGCTCCTCCCTGGATCTGGTTGCTGTAGCCGCCTTGCTGTGCCCCATAGCCATTCCGCTGATCATAGGGGTTGGGCTGGCCGTACCCGCCCTGGCCATATCCACCCTGGTCGTAGCCTCCCTGGTTGTAGCCTGCGTACTGTGCGCTCATGGTTGCAAGTCAGCGATGTAAGCGGTATTGTGCGCTCGGTGTGGTTGTCAACAGCGGACGTGGCCATTCGGCGGAGGTGAGATTGACTTACGCTCATACTGCGACAATGAGCGTATCGAGTCTAAGGGGGAGTCGTCGGCATAAGCAAGTATACCTATCAGCGGAGGCTGCTTGAGACACGGTTCAGAGCGCAGTGATCGAATCGATGGGGATTATTGTCAATGTCAGAGGGTAACACAGCGAGATCAAACTTTTGAGAATGGTGAATGCCTGGAAAGAATGCGGAGAGGGAAGCTGAGCAGGCTGCGGAAAGGGTTGTCCTTGGCGACTCTCGGGAACGGGCTAGCGTGATCCTTTACCCCCAGATGTCAGCCTGCGGGAGCCAATTTTAACTCTGTGAACACTCGTCTCATATCTTTATCTGATTCGCGATTTACTATGATCTCGCTGAATTGCAGTTGATTACATGCATGTGCGGAGTACTTCATACAAGCTTGTTCTATGACACAGTCCACGAGCGTACTTCTCGCCGTGGAAGTACGCGTAATAAGATGGCATCGTACGTTGCGAGTCTCCACGCGGCAATTGATGCGCTACTCCGCCACAGCAGCCTCTTTGGACGCGTTGCGTGCCGTGCAGCTTCTCACGCTTGGGTATATAGGCAGCCAAATGCGCACTGTGTACTCGTATATAGCATCGTAGCACTCAATGCTGGTTATGAAGGCGGATTGGCCATATCATGAACCCCAGCGCATCCTCTCATCGCCGCCCGTCCAGTCCCGTTCCTCGTATCCTAAGATCTTCTTCACTTTTGCCACAGTAGCCGCGTCCCCGGTGTTTTTGCCGATGTTGTCGCTAATCTTCACCGCGGGCCTGCCAGACGCCGAGGCGAGCTTGATGACAATGTTAAGGGGAACCGAGTGTTTGCCGGTGGAGAGCCGGACAAAGTCATCTGGAACATCCATGAGCCCTTCGCAGATCCGGTTGCGCAAGGGAAACACTTACTCGTCAAAAAGGTTCCCACACCAAAAGTCGGTTGGAAGCCAGCACTCTCCGCTGCCGCTTTGTACTTGAGACATAGATCGATATTCAAAGAGTCAGAGAAGACCAAAATCTTCTTGTCGTGTATCCCTTCCCCGTCATAGAATTGCCGCATCATTTTCACAAAGCCTTCTGGGTCGCCCGAGTCTTGCCTGACGCCATTGAAAACGTGCGCATATGTTGGCACCCTCTCTTTGGCGTTTTCATCGTCACCGGCCTCAGCATGCGAGGTCGATTCAGTCCCGTGGACCTCCGCAGTAGTAGCTGCTGCCTGAAACGGGCCTGCCGAAGGCCCATTGGCATGAGAAATCGACTCGATAGCGGGACGAACCGGCTTTTTGAACGCTCGCAGGAACGCTTCCGTCCCAAAAGTATCTGTCAATGCGATGCCGAGGACCTTCAATTGTGAGCGGGTTTCGAATCTGTCAGAGAAAAGTTTATCATGGAGCTTACACCGGCTCCAAATGTGTCGAGCCAATATCGCAGGGCGACCTCGCTGGCATCCTCATAATTGTCGATAATCGCCGCGATGCCCATGAACCACTCATGAGCGACGGTGCCTATGGGTGTCAATCCGAACCTCATTGCAAAATGCACGTTGCTCGTTCCCGTCAATTTTCCGGACCATCCCTCACCCTTCGCCTCCCCTCGAGCTTGAATCAGACCCTCGAGCACCAACTCTTGGGTGTGGTAATCTCTCCGCCGCCTTGTTCCGAACTCGGAGAAGAGACAGCCTGCTTCCAGAAGAGTGCGAGCCTTGCTGCAAGCCTTTTGTTTCTGGCCATTGTGGTTCCAATTTCGGTCACAGAACTTGAAGTAAGCTTCACTGGCCAGCGCAAGAAGAGGAATCTCATAAAGAATGGTCTCGACCCAGAGGCCTTTCGTAAGAAGCTCAACGGCACCAATGTCATCGTCAGCTCCTGTATCTTCAAGAGGCCGAAAGGACATTGTGATGTGCTTGGTCGGCTGCAAACGAAAGCCAGACATGTATTGAAGATATGGCTCCCCAAAGTAGGTGCAAGTTCTTCTCAAGTATTCCAGCTCGTCCGACGAAATACGGACATTGCCTAATTCTACACCATGGTCATATCAGCGTCTGCCGTGAATTGAGACTTCAAGGCACGCTAACTCTCTACCTGGTTTTGGAGCCATATGTATGCGCCCCGAGTGAACATCATGTCCTGTGTGCGATTGGTGAAGTTATATGTGACCTCTGATTTCGCTATTAGATCCGCCTGGTCCTGATGTGAGGGACAAATTGAGCGACAATCATACCGACATTCGGAAAGTATTTTAAGACGCAACCTGATTCAGCTGTCTCAGCGTCATTCGTAAAATTTTATGGAGGTTTAGGGCTTAACTTGCATTGCATGGTGAGCTTGTACAGATCCCTGGGCCGCGTCTTGTCAACTTGTGCCAATTCAATTGTGATCTTTGCAACATACGTATCGAGCAAAGAGAAGACGCCCTCCTGATTTACGGAGTCGCCGGCCATGATTGTTCACAAGCTTGGTTGGATTCTCCTGCTCAGCTTCGTGCCAGTTTCTTCTTGAGCGTGCTGAAGATTGCAGACGACGTTGTCGCAGTGGCACGAGTGGCTACTGTTCCGCCAGGTATAAATCGTCCGGCAACCACTTTCAGACTGGAAACCTGGATGATGTGTATAGAAGGAAACGGTTCATGTTGGACAAACGAGCATTGATTCCCATGGCTTCGGCAACTGGCATGCCGTGCCTACCTGCCTCTTATGACTATCGACCGTGGTCAATGATGACATGGTTCCGTTAATTAGCATGAAAGGCCTAATCTTACCTATCTTACCCACCTAGGTAGAGACAATAAAGAAGAATTATATGAAGTTCAACGTTCATATAGTAGTGTTACTATTAGCGCTATCTGAGTTTAGGCTAGTTTAACCGGTCTTCGCTAGTTGTACAGAATTACATTCTTTTGTTTATCGCACCTGGTGTAGCAGAAATTTCTTCTCTCAGCTTCCCTTCCACTCGATCTAATCCGGACTTCGAAGCTAATATGTGGCCTAGATCTGTCTGGGCCACGTGTTCTCAGAAAGGCGTATGTGGCTCGTATGACACGCCTAGAGGGAAGATGAGGACTTGAATACCCTCTCGCGGAATTTCTATTTAGAGAAAAGAGTATTTTAACGTCGTTTGTGGATACTGAACAGACGTCTCTGGATGCTCGTGGATGACACCCAGCCTGAGCAGGCACTTATGGAACTGCGAACTGAGCAAGCATAGTCCGAGTGCTATATACTATGGATGTTCGTAACAGTCGACTCACAACGATCTGCATCTGGGATAATGCGAAGCATGACCAATCATATTGACTCGCAGTGATGCCAGACACATGGATGGACCGGAGTTGGACGAGACGGGTGCGATACGTCAAGCGGAAGAGAAGCTTCAAGCCTGAACTGGTCTATATATTGAGATGATGGCACTGGAAGAGTCAACTAGGAGGCAGATTCACACAACGGCGAATGCGCTACAGTAGCTGACGCTGCTATCCTTAACACTGACGCAGTCACTGCTTCTTTCGTACCGTACAAACCTGAACCGACCTCTTTTGCTCTTGTACGCCGCATCGGCTTCTGACAGCGCCTCGATCGCGGCCATGACGACGCCGATGGGATGCCTGCCGCATACTGTGTTGTCCGTCTCGTCGAGGACGTCGAGAAAGGCCTGATGCGACATGGACTCGATTGCATCCATGCATTCGCCGTCGATGCTGGCGATGCTCTCGTGGATGCGCGGTTTGGTCGGCGCTTTCTCCCCGGACCTGAGCGAGTATGCCGCGCCCGAGTCTGGCTGGTAATGCGTGTACCTGAAGCGGGTTCCCCAGTGGCAGAAGTCGGAGCTGATTATGAAGATGGAGGTGGGGTCGGCCAGGTATGGAGCGAGGATGTCGCCGTACCGACGCTCACTGCTCGGCGAAGTCGACCCAACGAGGATGGGTACGAGCGGGGGAAAGAGCGACTCGTCCGAGAATGATCTGTCTCCACGCTCAGCCCATGGGTCTCAGATCTGTGAGACGCGGCGGCGTGCCGCACCTCGACAGGATCTTGTAGATGTATGGCAGATGCATCTCAAGACTGTGCTCCGCCTCGTCCACGGACTGTGACATTGTTTCGAACTTGCCCGTATTGCGCAGTTCGGCGACTGTGGCCTGGTCGATCTTCAACTTTCCGAGCGGCGTGTCGTACTCTTCACACTGGGTCAAGGCGCAGCCGGGCAGATAGAAGTGATGCGAAGGCCCGAGTAGAAAGACGCGTTTCCTGCAGATCTGAGTCCCTCATTCCGGTATCAATGGATAGAGCCGCCTACGCCTTGGAAAGATCCAACGCCTGATAAGCCCAGGCGGCCGCGGGCCCTGAGTATGCATAACCGGCGTGCCTGTAGGATTGTTTCAGCTCTGGAAACCACAGCCAAGAAGAGAGCGAGCGTCGTACGGGGCTATGATAACTCTCGCTCCTGGCTGAGGGAGGCTTAAATCGAGTCCATCTGAAGCTCCTGCTGAGCGGATCGCGTTTGTCTTTGGAGGCACTTGCCCCAGCCACTGGTCGAGCTGCGACGATAGCTCGGCTTTGCTGGACGAATACCACGATCCCGCATGGGTAGCCTTGCGAATCGACATTGTGCCGGTTAGATTGATCAATTGATGCTCGTAGAGTGCTCGTCGTGGTCACAGTGTAACCTCAAGCCGCGAGACACATGGGCGGGGTATACTTTCTCTTGCTGCGGTTCCACCGCAATTCAGCTCTGATCCGTCTCCCAAGGCTCGGGATGCATAAGCAGACCATGGTGAAGCATGATGCGCGCAAATAGGATGAAAGTCACGGTCTGAACCCCGAAGTTCAATCAGTAACAACTTGAATCCATAGATGCGGGAAGTAATAACGATCATATAGAATTATCAGGAAGAAGCCCTGGAGTGGCCCTGGTGGCCCGACTATTCTTAAAAAACGATCCTCGCTAGGCTTCCCCCAAGTGTTTAATAAGAGTTCAGAAAAGTCGCAAATCCGCGTAAATTCACATTCGTCCCACAATTATATGGATTCCTGCGGAATGCAGAACTTTCGTCTTCCAATATCAGTGCAATATCGGAATCTCCACATCCAGGTTATTTCGGGTTCTTGATACCATCGGGCATGGTTCGCGATATCAACTTCATACTGAGTTTCAGGCCCCTGTTCCTCCAACAAAAGTTACCTTGTCCATCATGCGCAAGCAGCAGCCCAACAGTATGATGAGAGAAGAGCAAAAGGACAAAAGTCTTGAGCGAGTTTCGAACTCGCGACCTTCGCCGTGCAGGATGAAGCGTCCTACAGCTTGTAAAGGCGACGTTATGACTGGAGATGATATCAGCAAATTTGGTTATCCCAAGGATGAGAATTTTACTCACCCACTAAACCACCAAGACAGTCGTAAAAATCGTAAAATGATAACATACAATGCTAAGGCTTGGCATGAGTGCCGGGGTCGCTTACAGACTGGGCGAAGGGATGGGACATCTGGGGGCCAAGAGGCCAAGTCAAAGCAGCTTGTTTGACACGAAAGCTCATCAAGAAGAGAGAGGGAGAGCCGATAAAATGTGATAAGTGATGAATTGACCAGATTGTTGTGCTAGTGTTCTGTGTGGCCTAAAATCCAGATGTGAGTTCACTGATTATCCACACCTCACAGAAACTAGACTAGGCATCTGCCCAGTGGACAAATTGACAGGCCAGTGACACTACATACTATATGCAGGCACCAGGGGTTGACCAAGAAAAGTCACAATCATGTCTTGTGCGGGGAGCATATGGTAGTGAGACTTAGTTTGTTAAATTTCTGATTAGCGGAGTATATCCCTTGTGCTTCCCGTTGGCCGTCTCGGACCTGAAGCCAACAAATCGGATACAAACGCCATCCGCCGTCCATTCCACATCACATCATGTAGAATGGGAAGTGACCCCCGTGGACGCCTTGTGCCTTGCGGCAGCTTCTAAAGTGACGCCGACATAGTAATGCATGATATCCCCCAAGAAAAAAACCCCAAAATGACCAATCATGAACGCTAAAAACCATCCAAAGAACACCATGAGTCGAGAGAGAGTTCATGCGGGAGGGACGCCAGTGAGAGCCCGGCAGCGTCAATGAAACAGGGAGGTAGAGGCCGGGTGCCTGAGCGATCCGCAGGCGCCATTACTTCCAGTAACCGTCGCTGGTGGCCGAACTACTCGACGCCCCGTATGTTCGGCCGCCACCGTTGTGCACGACGGGCTTGCTGCTGTATCCGCGTGACGAATACGTGCTTGACGAAGCGGTTGCGTAGTGAGATGACGAGTTGCTACTTTGATAGCCTGTTCCCGGGTTGCGAGTCAGTGACTGATTGCTTTGATAGAATCGATGACTGGGTAATGTCTCACTTCGATTGCTCTTGCTTGAGTAGGTAGTGCCGGCCAAGCCAGCACCCGATTTACTGTAAGATTTATTCGCCATCTCGAGTGCGACGGTGAGATGGAGGTGTAGTTGGTAGAGTAGAGGCGGGTAAAGTGAGAAGACTTGATATGAATGACTGAACAGCGAGCTTCAGATGGTATGAGTGTTCAGAAGCTTTTGTCAGACTGGAGATGAGTGAATGAAGAGAACGAAGAACAGGTCGGAAAAGAGCGACCTTAAAAAGAGAGCACATGAGCAGACAAAAGTCATAATTGCCTACAAAGCCCTCGATACTACCCGATTGAGGAAGTCAATTCTGGCTGCCTTAGAGGTATGACTCTTTCCAGAGCCTTTGCTGAGGCGGAGCTGGTCACGTTCAAGGCAGAACCGTCTGGCCCAGGCTACAAGAACAGGCCGACACGCTCCATGATCCAACCTGGAGCCTCATGAGAGGCCAATTTCAAGAACTTGTCGCGGCAAATGGGAGTCACAGCGTTCCTGACCGTTCACGGCCGCGTACGAGGGCTTGCGGATTTGCGCCATACCGCACCCATGTCGGCGGGCAGTACCCCAGTGCGCCTCAGGCGGTCCCTGCGCCATCGGGGCCGAATCCAAGGCTGTCGAAGCCGGGGTGGGAATTGCGACTTGAAGAAGGCAGCCGTCAGGCTCCATGCAAGGATGGACGACTATTCGCTGTCTCAATCCATCGAGAACAAGGGCCACGCACGCTCTCACTCATGAGGCCGAGTGACTCAGGACGAGCCCGGGCAGTCACTCAGACTCATTGGGGGCGGTGCGCTTGAGATCGCGGCAGGGCTGAGTCTGAGGTTCTGCCTGCGGCCCAACTTCGGGACCTGAGGCTCAGAGGTTTGCACGGTTGGACATGTCACATCCTCCAGCGCTCGGATGGTGATAAAAATACAAGAGATCCTGTGCAAAGAATCCTCGACCCTCGAAACGTCGAGGTGTTTGAAGACTGTGCCGGTTTGAAAGATCTTAATGGTCGGTCGCAGATACCTTCCTTAGGACATCTTCTGCCCTTCTCAGGAAAAGTTACAGCACTCATACCCGGAGTAGCCCTTTTCGCAGAGGAAAAATCTGAAAGATTGAAAAGCTGCGAGGGCGATCCCTAAGCTACCAACCATCTGGTGTGCTTCAGACCACAGCGAGGTATTACTGCAGTGTTCTCAACAGACTTGTGTCAAGTACCCTTTCGAGGCTGCCCTCAATAATGCCGCGCACGACATAGCCTGTGCGCTTTGCCCGTGCCCGGGGCCACGCGTATTGCGAGCTCTATATACTTCTGCAGAAGAAGCATCACGAGAGCAAGACGTTATCGACTGGCGTCGAAGTCCAAGACTCTTCTGCATGTGTCAGATCTCGAGCCGCTCGGGTTGTTCCTCTTTGGCTCAGACGAACGGCGCTGACGTCACCGCCTTCTTCCCCGCATTGTCCACAACTGACTTCATTCTCCCTGAGCTCTAAGGACTCACTTTTAACCTAGGTCTTTCAATAGCTGCCCGGCTTCGAGCGTCACTGCAAAGGTATATAGAAGTGTACTTCTGGCTCATAAGCATACGGAACACCATGATAAACATACAAATCCTCACCTTGCGCAATCCATGGATGGGTGATCATGTCCCTGTTGATGTTAACCAGGCCATGACTCTATCGAAGCCTCGTCTCCGCGATAGCCGTCACCAGGTAATTCTGGCTGGGACGTCATCGTCCGGAATGTCGGCCGGCCGCTTGTCGCTTGAGCCGAAAGAACTTTGTTTCTAGATCGGCAACACCATGTACCGTAGCTTATGAGCGATGCACACCGATTGACGCTGGCGATCAGAACCATCATGACCAATCTCTTCTCGCCCGGAACTTTGCTGCCATACCATCAAATGCCGTCCCTTTTGCCCGGAAAGCGGAGTGAGGGGCATCTTCACTTCCGCTCCGTGTTATATTAGATATGTCCCACTCTGCCGCGTATTGGAGCAGTGAAACCGTCCATCTTCTGCAACTTTGACATTGTCGGGGGAAGACAATTGCTGCAAGACTTTCTCGCCTTTAGACTCGGTTTCTTAACTCGCTTCGATACTCGTCTGTCTTGCTTCTTGCTCAGTTCGAACGTCCATTTAGCAAGTCATGGCTACAAACGGTGTTCCCAATGTATGCAATTCCTCTGAGGCTAAGATCAGCGGTGGCATTGCTGATATCATCTGCAGAACCCTATCCAGGGAGGCTTGCAGAAGGAGGAACCATACGGACATGGCTCGTACGCAATCGCTCGCACTTGCGATTCGAAGCACAAAAGCTAAATATGAAGCAGTGCAAACAATTCGAACATGCCATGGGAGGCCTTGCGGTAGGGATCTTACACGTCTCAGGCGTGGCTGTCACTGATCCGAGTAGCCCGCAACACCGCAAATTCGCCAACCCAGCTCCTCTGGGTCTATCAGCCTTCGCGTTGACGACATTCGTCTTGTCTCTCATCAATCTCGGAACGCGCAACATTGCTCATCCCAACATTGTCGTCGCCATTGCCTTCGGCTACGGCGGTCTTGTGCAGCTGCTGGCTGGGATGTGGTAAGCAGATCCCCTCAGACTTCGCCGGTCCGATCGTGCTGAAGGATTTGCAGGGAAATGGCAGTTGGTAACACATTTGGCGCTACTGCGCTGTCCTCATACGGCGGCTTCTGGCTCTCTTTTGCCATCATTCTCACTCCGGGCTTCCAGATTGAGACAATCTTAGAAGAGGAAGGCATAGCACAGTTCCATCATTCGTTCGGCTTGTTCCTCATGGTAGGTTTGACATCTCAAAACCCTGCAAAGAAGATCTGCTTACCTAGTAACCAGGGCTGGTTCATCTTCACCTTTCTTCTCCTTCTCTGCACACTGAAGACGACGGTGGCTTTCTTCTCGCTCTTCTTCACTCTTACCCTGGCGTTCTTAATGCTGGGTATTGCGTATCTGGAGACTGCCAACGGGGCGCCGCATAAAGGTCTCGTCAGGGCCGGCGGCGTTTTCGGCCTTTTTGCGGCTTTCCTAGCTTGGTACGTTGCGTTGGCCGGTATCGTGGATTCCAGCAACACATTTTTCACAGTACCTCTCATCCACATGCCCTGGTCCACCAAGGGTAAGGAGCAGAGAGGTAAAGTAGCCAATGGCCACCATACCGCCTAGAGTGATGCCCTAGATTGATGCCTGGATTCATCGCAAAACTCTGGATCGCGGCACATCGTGCAGTTCGTGTATGTATTACGACTTTTGAGTGGCGTGTTGGATGGATTTTGCCAATAAATGATGAAGCGAGCCTCTGGTCGCAGCTTCAGAGCTTGAGCATGTAATGTTCTCATATGGGAGGTCTTATTGTATGTACCACTAGCGATGCCAACAGTTTAATTGAAGATAATTCTGTCATCTCTCCTTAACGTTGAACGGTGGCATCTATCAACTCACCTTGCCCTTATTCCCGACATTAACCTGTTGCTGCTCTTGGTCCCAGAGTGCCACTTGTCTTGATTGTATTGGTACAGATTTGAGTGCAGAGATATCCGTCTATGATGCGCTGGGCAAGGCAGGCGTACTGCCAATTTCTTGCGCAGAAACCGGATGGTGCCCAGAGGCGCACTGAAAGCTTCCAGCAGAGGAGAGCAGCAGTCATTCTCTAACGTTATGTGGTTCCGGACGACGAGTCTGCCACTCGAGCTCTGCGCTTCTCCTCCTCTTCAGGCGTGCGGGTCTGCAACTGGAGGGCATGTATTCCCCCGGCCTGCGCCAGCTCATCTTTCAGGATGTTGTAGACCATGCGATGGCGTGCCGGCTGTAGTTTGGAGCGGAATGCATCAGACGTTATCAGCACTCTGAAGGAGTAAGCTGTTGAAAGGGATGCCGGGTTGCGCAGATGCCTCTCACCGGAAATGGGTCTGTTCAGCTTGATCAGCGTCTTAAAACCATCCCGAGTAATTTGAGAACTACCTCTTTCGAGGTGCTTCCCTGCATAGCTTCGTGATGAGAATGCATATGCGAGTCGTTGTGTATTTCCAGCGTCGTCGGCTTGAGGCCTTCGGTGATCTACAAGAAAACACTCAGCAGAGATGAGACGGATCGTACGGTTTAGCATGCCTTCGCTCGCACTGTGTCCTCCATGGGAGTCGCTGATGACATGACGGTGGACAGAGCCCTTGAGTGCCGCAACCTCCAGACAATTCTGAGCATTGATCGAGTAGCTTGCTTGGGGAGAGATGAGTTCCGTGGTTTCAGCGTTTTCGGTTAGATGTCAGACGCTGAGGTCGATTATCCGAGCGATGAATATCAACACAATTCAAACAGTAAATTGACGATTACAGAGTACATGACTGTGAACTACAGACCATGCCAGACTTCGATCGCGTCTACCGGCGGGGAGCTTTTTGCTGGAATCCGCGAGGAGAATTGGATGGTCGGAGACAAACGCGCTAGGTAGATTTGAGCGCTAGGTAGATTTGAGCGCTAAGTAGATTTGAGCGCTTGGCAGTTCCGATAGAGCCAATCACGATAACACCATGGTGATAGTTCGCGACTCAACGCGCCGCGTCCAAATAGAATCCCATGATCCCCAACGACCACGCTCAAACATACCAAAAGAGCACAATCGAATACAGTCACCCATTTCGCACAGCTCCTACCCTCATCGCATCAATTACTACTAGCCATGGCACTCAAAAGAAAGCGGTCAGATTCCAACATGTCACCCTCCTCGACCGCAAGCTGGAATTCCCCGTCGTCGACATCATCGAGTCCAACACCAAGACCACGCCTTAGATTC
>QQTW01001009.1_pt1 | contig 19124 bp, 11 predicted proteins | sample 1904831 | NCBI WGS metagenome assembly QQTW01 (sample SAMN09435610, study PRJNA476489) | Subsurface metagenome, whole genome shotgun sequencing project. | reverse complement strand
ATGGAAATTTATTTATTCCGGAATCTTTATATGAAATTACCAGAGGCTATACTACATTACTGTTTGCTATTTCGTTATCAACTAATTTAAAAGAAAACAATACTATTAAAAATTTAGGCTCATGCTCTTTTGGAGTTTATCTTTTACATTTACTACTAGTTGAAGTTTTTCAGAGCTTGGGGAATAAATTTTATGCTGTAACTAAAATTCCGGTATCTACTCTGACTCTACTGACATCTTCGGTTTTAATTTTTATAATTAGTTGGGCAGCTACTAATTTATTGATGAAAAAGAAATCAGTAGCTAAACTCATGTTTGGAGCTTAAGTTAAAGTAACTAAGGAATAATTATCATGAAAGTGGCAATTTGGGGTTCGTATAATTACGGAAATTATGGCGATGATTTAATGGCAATTCAATTTGCTAAAGAATTTCAAAAACTCGGAGCAGATCCTTATGTTTATCGTTTAGATTATCAATTAGCGAAGCGATATGCAGTCAACACAACAAATTCGCTAGAAGAACTTTTTGATCGTACTAAGTTTTGTATCCTCGGTGGCGGTGGAGTACTAGGGGGAGGCACTACAGTCTTAGAAGAAGATTTTCGGGAATTACAGTTAATTAGTTCGAGTCACAAGTGTCCTGTATTTCCCATTTCTGTGGGTGGAGATGGTGGTGGTACAGATACGATTCTATCGACCTCACGGCGAGAATTTTGGCAGGGAGATACTTGTCAATTATCCACTGTCAGGCTTAAAGAAGATGTAGCTCTGATCGATAAGCTAGGAAAGAAAGCTGTTTATTATCCTGATGTTTTGTGGACAGTATCTGATTTTTGGCAAGTACCACCCAAATCTCACTCTAGCGAGCAACTTCAGGTAGGGATCAATATCCCAGATTCAACCAGCGGTCGTTTTCTGGCTTTTCAGCTTAGCGCTCTAGCCGCAGCTAGAAAAGATATTGTTTTTCACTTTATTCGTACCTATCTGCCAAATTACTCAGTCAATTATGAGTTACTTCCTAAGATAAATTCTCCCTACATTAAACATCATATCTACACCGATCCAGATGCAACTCTAAAATTTCTGGCTTCGCTCGATTTGGTAGTTTCCTACAAACTACACTTAGGACTAACGGCACTTGCCTTAAATGTGCCATTCTTTAGTGTAGGTGGGCAAGGCAAAACCCTCGCACAGATGAAAAGTATTAATGCCGATCGCGCTATCTTACCTGCTAAAGCTAAAAATATTAAGCTGGGTATGTTTTTTGCCAAAGCTAGTAATGTTCGCAATGCTAAAACAAAAACTGATTTTGCAACTATCGAGCAACACAAACAATTAAGTTGGGGTCATATGCATCAGCTAGAGAAACTGGTCAATCAATATAATTAACACATTAAGATGAATACTCTAGTTCTTAGTACCTCTGATATTGAAGGTGGTGCTGCTCGTGCTGCTTATAGACTGCATCAAAGTTTGCGCACGATCGGTGTAAATTCCCAGATGTTAGTGCGGTCTAAATTTAGTGTCGATCGCGCTGCGATCGCCCACAGAACTACTCTAGCCAAGTTAGGCCCCAGCTTAGATAGCTTACCATTAAAGCTTTATCCCAACCGCGATCGCGCTATGTTTTCGCCGCAATGGTTTCCAGATGCGATCGCGCCTCAAGTAGCTCGGCTTGCTCCCGATCTAATCAGTTTACATTGGATTTGTAACGGATATCTTCAAATTGAAACCCTCGCCAAATTCAATAAACCTATAGTTTGGACTCTCCACGATATGTGGACGTTTACAGGCGGATGTCATTACAGCCAAGAGTGCGATCGCTACACTGCTTCCTGTGGAATATGCCCACAACTTAAAAGTAATAAACAGCGCGATTTATCTCAATGGATATGGCAACGCAAACAACAAGCTTGGAAAAATTTAAATTTAACCCTTGTCAGCCCTAGTAATTGGTTAGCTCAATGTGCTAAAGAAAGCTCTCTATTTAAAGATGTCAGAGTAGAAGTAATTCCGCATGGTTTGGACATAGAAACTTACAAGCCAATCGATCGCCAGGTAGCGCGAAGATTACTAAATCTACCACAAGATAAACAAATTATTCTTTTTGGTGCCGCAGGTGTAGCTACTGACGATCCAAGGAAGGGGTTTTATTTATTGCAATCTGCGCTACAAAAATTAAGCAAGTCTGGATGGCAAGATAAGGTAGAGCTTGTTGTTTTTGGTGCAACTGAACCTGAAAAACCAGTTGAGTTGGGATTTAAGACTCACTATCTCGGTCGGCTACACGATGACATATCCCTTGCGCTTGTCTATTCTACGGCTGATGTGATGATAGTTCCCTCGATTCAAGAAGCATTTGGACAAACTGCTTCCGAGTCACTTGCTTGTGGCGTACCAGTAGTAGCATTCAACGCCACTGGTTTAAAAGATATTGTCGATCACGAGCAGAACGGCTATTTAGCTAAACCGTTTGAACCAGAGGATTTAGCTCAAGGTATTGCCTATATATTACAGGATAAAGAGCGGCATCAAAAATTGTGCGATCGCGCCCGCGAAAAAGCCGAAAAAGAATTCACTCCAGAATTACAAGCACGGCGCTACTCATCTATTTTTACTGAAATTGTAGGTCGAGGTAATTTCCAAGACCACAAAGCTTGAGTTCTTCAGCTTTTAAAAGCTATATAGGCTTTACATAAGCTCCCTGGCTCTTATGAGTTAGGGACTTTTTAATGTGCAATTTTGATAGTTTATTTTAAAGATATTGTGAATCAATTGTGAAGTTGCCTATTCAACATGGCGGTTTATTTTTTTTATTGCTTTAATTTATTTAGCACATTATCAAAATAAAGTACAGGTGGTGCTTTAATTTAATTTAACTTTATATTTTGCTAAATAATTAATCATTTATTTCTTTACTAAATGTAATCATAATACTTATTTTTTTACTCTTTGTCAACACACATAATTAAATGTCCCATGCAAGCTCAAAAAGTCAATTTGATAACTAACGAAATGAAAATCAACAGCGATCGCAAGCTCATGCTGTTCGATCTTTCAATTTACGGACATCATCCCAGCTACATTCAACACTTTATCAATTACTGGAGCCAACAAGAACTACCTGGTAGTTTAGATATTGTTGTATCACAAAAGTTTTTTAAAGAACATTTTGATGTAGTGAAACAATCTGCCGAACTTAAGCGAGAAGACATTAATTTTATAGCAATTTCCCAAGAAGAAGAGGCAAATCTCAAGCCGAGAAACTCTAGTATAAACCGTAATATTCTTGCTTTTCAAGAATGGGAATTGTTTTGTAAATATGCTGATTTACTGAAAACTACTCAAGGTTTGATCATGTACTTAGACCCTTACCTGCTGCCCTTAGCGGTAGGTATGCAGTCACCCTGCTCGTTTTCTGGAATTTATTTTAGGCCGACCTTTCATTATCCTAGTTTTAGCAGTTATATACCTTCTTGGAAAAATCGTTTGCAGCAGTGGCGAGAAAAATTTATTTTAAATCGTGTTTTGCATCATCCCCAAATTAAAACATTATTTTGTTTAGATACTTTTGCCGTAAAACATATCAATAACTTTGAGAGCGAAGCCAGATCGATACACTTACCCGATCCAGTTTCGTTACAACTTAAAGATGAATATCAGCTAAATAATTTGAGAGAAAGACTAAAAATAAAAGCTGGCAAGAAAGTATTTCTTTTATTTGGAGCTTTAAATGGACGAAAAGGTATATATCAACTATTAGAAGCTATTCAGTTGCTACCGTCTGCTTTGTGCGAACAAATGTGTTTAGTATTTGTAGGTGAAGCAAATCCTACAGATAAAGCATTAATCCAGTCTAAAGTAGCAGCTACTTGTCAAGCTCAACCCGTGCAAATTATTCAACATTATGAATTTGTGCCCGAACAAGATGTTCAGGCATATTTTCAACTAGCAGACGTAGTTTTAGCCCCATATCAGCGTCATGTAGGTATGAGCGGAATTTTACTATTAGCTGCTGCTGCCAACAAGCCTGTTTTAAGTTCAAATTATGGATTGATGGGGGAAATGGTGCAGCGTTATCAACTTGGTATCGCAGTTGATTCAACCGTACCAGAGGAAATTGCTAAGGGACTGCAACATTGTTTAGTCGCATCTCCAGAAGAAGTGGGCAAGTGCAAGCAAATGCAGTTGTTTGCAGAACAAAATTCGGCTGATAAATTTGCGCAAATCCTTTTTCAGGATGTGTAGATAACAGTGAACAGTGCCGATTATCTTTCTATCTACTATTTCTTATCAATTAAAGCTGACGTAAATTAAGAAATGTCTCAAGCTAATAGTAATCCTAATCTTCGTATTGCTTGGCTACTGCCCTCAGCATTTTTTTACTGGCAACCTGCCATTAGTAAGTTAGCACAAATATTTCCACAAACAACTGTCTTTACAGGACTTTGGCAAGGATTTGCTCCAGGGTTTGAAAACTCATTTGCAGTAGAAGTTCTAGAAAGAAAGGTTATACAACTTACTCGTACATCTACAGGTTACGGTAATAACTTCACTTACTTATCTTTGAATATCATTAACCGATTACTCCGGTTTAAACCACATTTAATTTTTACCAGTTCTTTCGGCGTATGGACTATGCTCGCGCTGCTGTTAAAGCCTTTAGCAAAATGGCGAGTTGTGATTGCATATGAAGGTAGTTCGCCAAGCGTAGACTATCGCGGTTCAGCACCACGTTTAGCATTACGACGGGCAATGGTAAAGGCGGCGGATGCCTTAATTACTAACAGCAAAGCCGGAAAAGCTTATTTAATAGATATCCTCAAGGCTAATGAGAGTAATGTTTTCCATCAACCTTATGAAGTTCCTGCTACAACAGCTTTAGTTGGATGTACTAAAGAAGATAAACACAGCAATCTCCACCAGTCACAACGACCAGTTTTTCTGTTTGTCGGTGGTATCATCCCCAGGAAAGGGCTACATCTGTTGTTAGAAGCTTGCGTTGTGCTTCAGAAACAGGGATATCGCAACTATACATTACTAGTAGTTGGTGATGGAGCGCAGCGCCAAGAACTCGAAGCCTTTAGTCAGACGCATGAGCTAGCAGATTGCGTCAAGTGGGCGGGCAGAGTCAATTATGGCAACCTGGGGGCTTATTTTAACAGTGCTGATGTTTTTGTCCTACCCACACTAGAAGACACCTGGGGTGTAGTGGTACTCGAAGCAATGGCTTTGGGCAAACCCGTGCTGTGTTCCAAATGGGCGGGAGCGGCTGAGATGGTGATTGAAGGGGAAAATGGATACCTGTTCGAGCCGCAGCAGCCGGAGGAACTGGCTAAAGTGATGCGCCGTTTTATCGAACAGCCAAACTTAAGTAAATCTATGGGTGACAAATCGCAACAGTTAATGGCACAACATACACCAGAGGTAGCAGCCCAATTCCTTGCCAAGGTTACATCTTTTGCTGTGAGCAATTAGTAGTGCGATGAAAAGTAGAAAAGTTTTGATCTCAGCTTATGCTTGTAGACCAAACCAAGGCTCTGAGCCTGGAGTGGGCTGGAATGTAACCAGAGAGTTGGTTAAACATCACAAGGTATGGGTGATTACGAGAGAAGATAATCGCCCGTCTATTGAGGCTGAGTTAGCCGAAAATCCGATTCCTGGGCTGGAATTTGTCTACTATGACTTGCCCCAATGGGCGCGTTGGTGGTATCGAGGACAGCAGTGGGGAGTGCAATTCCACTACTATCTCTGGCAGATTGGCATCTACTTCTTAGTCGGCCAGCTCCACCGTGAAGTTGGATTCGATCTCATTCATCACGTTACCTATGTAAAATACTGGTCGCCTAGTTTTATTTCACTTCTGCCAGTTCCTTTCATTTGGGGGCCAGTTGGCGGCGGAGAATCTGCACCAAAAGCTTTCTGGCGAGATTTTAGCTGGCGTGGTAAAGCTTACGAAACAGTAAGAGATGTGGCTCGCTGGTTGGGCGAACGCGATCCATTCGTGCGTATGACCGTAAACCATAGTATCTTAACCCAGTCAACAACAGAAGATACCGCCAAGCGATTGCATAAAATTGGTGCCACAAATGTGCAGATATTTTCTGAGACAGCGTTAGCCAGTGAAGAAATAGCACGACTAGCACAGCATACACTGCTTAATAATTCCCAAGTCAGGTTTATTAGCATGGGTCGGTTGTTGCACTGGAAAGGCTTTCACTTAGGGTTACGTGCCTTCGCCCAGGCAGATTTACCTGAAGATGCTGAGTTTTGGCTTTTGGGGGATGGGCCGGAAAAGCAGAGGCTTCAAGCTTTAGCTGAGCAGTTGGATATTGCCCACCGCGTCAAATTCTGGAATAGGCTACCACGAGAAGAAACTTTGCAAAAGCTGAGTGAATGTGTAGCACTAGTACACCCCAGCTTGCACGACTCCGGTGGTTGGGTGTGCTTAGAAGCAATGGCTACGGGTCGTCCCGTGCTTTGCTTGGATCTGGGTGGACCCGCTGTCCAGATAACACCAGAAACTGGGTTTAAAGTAGCAGCGCATACACCAGAACAAGCGGTACGCGACTTGGCTGAGGCAATGACTCGTTTGGCTCAAGATTCACAGTTGCGAATCAAGATGGGTCAAGCAGGACAGAAGCGGGTTAGTCAGACATATAGCTGGGAAGCCAAGGGTAATTCCCTAACTCAACTTTACGAACAAATCCTGGCTCAAACTGCCCAAGGAGCATGATATGTCTAAACCTTTAGTATTCTTCAGCGGTCTATTGCTTCCCCCATCTGAGACATTCATCCGCGCCCAAGGGGAAGGGTTACAACAATTTACTCCATATTATGTAGGTTCGCGCTTGGTAAAGGGTTTATCCTTACCAAGCGATCGCACCTTTGTCATTAATCGAGGTGGATCTGTAGGTGCAGCAAAAGAAGTTTTATTCAAGCAATTAGGTACTGCCCCAAGTCTATATCATCAACTACAGCAGATCCAACCCGCTCTCATCCATGCACACTTTGGCGTGTGTGGAGCTTTAGCCTTGCCTTTAGTACGTACCTTGAAACTGCCTCTAGTAGTTACCTTCTATGGTCTTGATGCCACCATGAAGGATGATTATGCTCGGCGTAACTCTATTACTACCAGAGTTTACCTCAGACGCAGAGAGGCACTCAAGCGTGAGGCTACGCTGTTTATTGCTGTCTCAGATTTTATTAAAGAAAAGCTCCTAGAACAGGGTTTTCCGTCAGAGAAAGTTGTATCGCACTACTACGGTGTGAATACAGAAGTTTTCCAACCCGATCCAGACGTACCACGCGAACCAGTAGTGCTGTTTGTGGGGCGGCTAGCCGAGAAGAAAGGGTGCGAATACTTGATTCAGGCTATGGCTAAGGTACAAGCACAGATGCCAGAGGTGGAACTGGCGATCATTGGTGACGGGCCGCTCAGAGTCCAGTTAGAAGAATTAGCCACCAAATCGCTAAAACGTTACAAATTTTTGGGATTACAACCACCGGAGGTAGTCAAGAGTTGGATGAACCGATCGCTTTTGCTTGCGGCTCCGAGTGTCACAGCCTCTACGGGTGATTCTGAGGGGCTGCCTACGGTTGTGGTTGAAGCTCAAGCTATGGGTTTACCTGTTGTAGGTTCGGTTCATGCTGGTATTCCCCAAGCTGTAGTACATGGAGAAACTGGTTTCTTGGCAGCTGAGCGTGACTGGAAAAGTCTAGCAGAACATATTTTGCGACTACTTCAAGATCCGATGCTTTGGCAACGTTTTAGCCGCAATGGACAGCAGCGAATGCGAAATTTATTTGATCTGCACAAGCAAACTCAAGCTTTAGAAAGTATCTATAAAGCTGTTTTGCAAGAAGAAGTGCGAACTTAGATGTTTTAGGGTGAAAAACTCCCAAGCTATTTCAGAGGCTAGGAAGAACATTTTTTCTCTATTGAGATAAGTCTATATCGTTTTTTATTTTTTGTTGCAAGTAGGTTATCAGGGCGAAAATATGCAGACTCGTAGCAGGTTCGAGCAAAAATCTCAAGAGCAAAAACAAGCGATCGCTCAGCAGATGCTGGAAGAGGCAATGCTTGCCGATCCGTCCATTGAAGATTGTGTGGTACTGAATCGAGCAAAGGAAACATCCGCACCAGAGTTTGTTGCCTACGTAGTATCTGCTGGAAAGTTCTCTCCCGAACAGATTCAATCCCACTTGCAAGCTACTCTACCCTCATATCTGTTGCCGATCGCCTATGTCCCCTTGTCTAAGCTACCGCTTACTTCCACAGGACAAGTGGATGAGCAAGCTTTAGCGACTATAGAGGTAATTGATTCTGACTTAGTACAAAGATGGGAAACTCAACTGCAATCTCTTAGAGAAATTGAGCAAGCAGCAGTAGTAGTTCAAGAATTTGTAGAAAGTTCCTCATCGCTTCATCTATCAGATTTGCTACCCGATCTGAAATCCACCCCAAGCACTAGTGCTGCAACTGCAACTGCAACTGTCAATCTGGATAGTTTGAGCAATGAAGAGTCCGCACCGAAGCAAAGCGCGATCGCTTCTGGTGGATCTTTGCCTGAAGAACTTGATGCTCCCACCACCTTACCAGAAGTCTTGCAACGAGCTGCTCGTCAAACAACGGGAGATAGCATTGTCTACCTTCAGCCTGACGGTTCCGAAATTGTTCAATCTTACGGCAATCTACTAGAGGAGGCAGAACGGATTCTAGCTGGACTGAGAAAGCTAGAACTCAAACCTCAAGATAAAGTAATTTTTCAACTCGAACTCAACCAAGATATCATCCCGGCTTTCTGGGGTTGCATCCTTGGCGGTTTTATTCCCGTAATCATGGGAGTAGCACCGACATACACTACATCGAATAATGCAGTCGATAAGCTGTGTAATGTCTGGCAGTTGTTAGATAGTCCTTTAATTTTAACCACTGAGTCATTGCAAAAATCAGTGCAATCTTTAACTCAATGGCTGCCAACTGAAAATTTCAAAGTTAGTGCAATTGAAGGATTAAGAAACAACGAGCGCGATCGCTCTTATCACCCAAGCAAACCGCACGATCCGGCATTTTTTAACCTGACTTCTGGCAGTACGGGAATGCCAAAATGCATCAGTTTGACTCATTCTAATCTCGTTTATCGTGCCAGAGGAACTAATATTCTCTCTCAACACAACCAGAAAGATGTAATTCTAAATTGGTTGCCTTTCGATCATATTGGTAGCATTTCAGACTGGCATATCCGTTGTGTTGACTTGGGATGTAAGCTTATTTATGCAACTAAAGAATATATTCTCGGTCGCCCATTAAACTGGTTAGATTTAATCGATAAATATCGTATTACTCATAGCTGGGCACCTAACTTTGCCTATGCTTTAATTTATGATGCCCTGAAACAAGAAGCCAAACACAAGTGGGATTTATCCTGTGTCAAATCCTTGCTTACGGCTGGGGAAGCAGTTTCCTCGTCTGGTGTGAAGGATTTTCTTGAAAGTCTGGCAATTTATGGTTTCAAGAAAACAGCAATCAGACCTGCTTTCGGTATGGCAGAGATGGGGTCTGGAATTACTTACTATCAACCAACAACAGAAAAGCCTTTACTCTTTCACACGGTTAACAAATCTTCCTTAAATGGTTCGATTAAAAGAGTAAATCCAGAGCATCCAAATTGTTCGACTTTTACAGACTTAGGGGCGGTAATTCCAGGCGTAACTATTCGGATTGTAGATAAGGATAATTCAGTGTTGTCTGAAGATACGATTGGCTATCTACAAGTCAAGGGAGATGCAGTATTTTCCGGCTACTACAAAAATCCAGAAGCTAATAAAGAAGTATTTGTAGAGGATGGCTGGTTTAATACCGGAGATTTAGGATTTATTTCTAACAGTCACTTAGTTGTTACAGGGAGGGCGAAGGAAACCATTATTATTAATGGAGCCAATTACTATAACCATGAAATTGAAGCTGTAGTAGCAGAAATTGAAGAAGTTGATGTTTCTTATACTGCTGCTTGTGCCGTGCGGGATGCTAAAGGTAACACAGATAAATTGGCAATATTTTTCAGTGCCTCTAGTGTGGATGAGAAGCATTTAATAGAACTAATTAAGCAGATCCGGCAGATAGTTGTTGCTAAGGTGGGGGCAAATCCAGATTACTTGATTCCTGTCGAGAAAGAAGTTATTCCCAAAACAGCAATAGGCAAAATTCAGCGATCGCAACTCAGCAAACTTTTTGAGAATGGTGAATTTAATTCAACTATCAAAAAACTTGACATCCTGCTGAAAAATGCTAATACTCTGCCAGACTGGTTCTATCGCCAAACTTGGCAACCAAAAGAAGCGGTTACTTTATCAACTCAACCGCTGACAAGTTCAACTCTGGTATTCCTCGATCGCTTGGGTTTGGGTGAGTCAATCTGTGCAGAATTAAGCCGCCAGCAGCAGCCATACATAAGTGTTGAGGTTGGATCTGATTTTGCCAAACTGGGAAGCGATCGCTATCAAATCGATCCTCAAAACCCCGATTGTTATCGACAACTATTTCAGCCTTTCTCAAAAGAGAACTTACAGATTGGTCAGATTCTGCATTTGTGGAATTATGACAACTATAGTGGAGAAATCTCTAGTCCTGAAGCCCTGGAACAGTCGCTGGAACTGGGAATCTACAGTTTGCTGTTCTTAGTACAGGCTTTGGCTCAAGAACAAGGTTCAAAGCAGCCAGTTCGCTTGTTAGTTGCAGCAAGCCACACCCAGCGAACTTTGCCATCTGACAAAGTTGCGCCGGAAAAAGCGCCGATATTAGGTGTAGTCAAAGCAGTTTCTCAAGAATTGTCTTGGCTCGATTGTCGTCATGTAGATTTATCTTTAGATTCAGTAGAAATTAATGCTGAGCGAATCTTGCGCGAGTTACAAGTTTTGCAGCGATCGCCAGAAGTCGCCTATCGTCACGATCGACGTTTGGTTCCCTGTTTGGAGAAAGTTGACTGGAGTCAGGAACCAAAGCAAGAACTGCCATTTAAGCAAGGAGGAATATACTTACTCAGCGGTGGTTTAGGCGGTATTGGTGTTGAAATTGCCAAGTATCTACTGCAAAATTACAATGCTCGTCTGCTGTTGGTAGGTAGAACTCCCTTACCAGATAGAAGCGAGTGGGAAGTTATTCTCCAGCAAGGTAATGTCGTTGCTGAGCGGATCGAGGCTTATCTCACTCTAGAGCAACTGGGAGGAGAGATTTCATATCAGGCTGTTGATATTTGCGATCGCACACACTTGCAGCAGGTAGTCGATCGAGCTAAGTCCTTTTGGCAATGCGAACTAGATGGAGTAATTCATCTAGCAGGAACAGCGCCAGAACGGTTGTTAGTCGAAGAAACCCGCGACAGTCTAGCAGCAACTCTACGTCCTAAAGTTTTGGGTACTTGGGCGTTACATCAACTGATTAAACACCAACCTAACAGCGTTTTCATCAGCTTTTCTTCGCTTGCGAGTTTCTTTGGCGGTGCAACGATTGGCGCTTATGCAGCTGCCAATAGTTTCCTGGATAGTTTTTCCTACTATCAGCAACAGCATTCTTTGCAGAGTTATTGCTTTGCTTGGGGAATGTGGGAGGCTATTGGTATGAGCCGGGATTCCCAAGCTAAGGATGTACTGCGAGCAAAAGGATACCAAGCGGTGGCTTTAAAGCAGGGGATGCATTCACTGCTGGTAGGTTTGCACCACAATTGCGGACACCTCTTAATCGGTTTGGATGGCAGTAACCGCAATATCCGACGGTATGTAGAACCTCAATTAAATTGCCGCGTCCAATCGCTGTCTGCTTATTTCACTGCTAACACTGACTCAGTATCCTCATTAGAAGCATTATTATTGCGCGATCGCTTTGGCACGGAAATTACTTGCACTTTCCGTCAACTGAAGGAAATGCCGCTAACAGCAACGGGTGAAATCGACCGAGCGCAGCTTGTCGCTATGAGTCGTCCGGGAGGCACGCAGGTGAAGCCGAGAACTGAGCTTGAAAACCAATTAGCGAACATCTGGCAGCAAGTGTTGAGTGTCGCCCAAGTAGGCATCCATGACAACTTCTTTGAGTTAGGTGGTAGCTCCCTGCAAGCTGCAAGGCTATTTGCGGAAATTGAAAAAACCTTCGGCAAAAATCTGCCCTTAGCTACACTTCTTGAAGCTCCAACAGTAGAGCAACTGGTAACATTTCTCAACCAGGAAGACGAGTCGGATTTGTGGCCTACACTGGTGCCAATTCAACCTCATGGTTCCAAGCCACCTTTATTTTGCGTTCACGGTGCGGGTGGCAACGTCATCATGTATCGCCAGTTAGTGCCTTATTTAGGTTCAGAACAACCCATCTATGGCATTCAAGCAAAAGGATTAGATGGTAAGGCAACCCCGATTAGCCGAATTCAAGAAATGGCAGAACTCTACGTGAAAGAGATTCGGCAATTGCAACCAGAGGGCCCGTATTGTGTGGCAGGTTTATCTGCTGGTGGTTTAGTTGCGTTTGAGATGGCTCAAGTTCTCCACGCACAAGGTCAGCAAGTATCTGTGTTAGCCTTGTTCGATCCTCACGCCCCTGGTTATCCCAAACTCTTACCTGTAGTACCGCGATTGTTATCCTTGCTACCTCATGCAGTCTATCATGCAGCTAAAAAACTTCCACATAGGATAAGTAAGCTTCGACAATCCAAACCTCAGCCAGATAATCAAAATCTAGTCCAGATAGAGGATCTGTCAGATACAGAGATTTCTATCGATCGCCAAAGAAATTTACCCCAAAAAATTAACTCTTTTAGAGATCGACTGGAGTACTTCAGCCTCTTGCTACTCAAGATCACTCCTTGGGCTTTCCTTGTCCCCAGATTTTTCTTGGATGAAGGGCGTTCTTTGCCTATCCAACTTCAAAAAGTCCAAGAGGCAAACATCAAGGCGATGCTTTCCTATCAACCGCAAGTTTATTCAGGCAAGGCTATTCTCTTCCGCGCCAGCGCCCAGCCACCAGGATGTTATACCGATCCTCAATTGGGATGGGGAAGTTTCGTGGCTGGAGGACTGGAAATTTACGATATCCCCGGCTATCACAGTGAATCCTTACTTTATGAAGAACGAAGTGTTCGAGTTCTCGGCAAGCAATTAAAGGTTTGCTTGGAAAATGCGATCGCCAACGATTGAGGTGTTTAGGCGGTAGGTGATGACTGTTCAACCGGACTTGGGAAAATAATGCAACACCAAAAGCTACAACAAATTGACCGTGACTTGATTAAGCTACTTGGGGAAAGAATTTCAGTCTTAGCAGAATCAAGCATACCTCTAGAGGAGCAAATAGCAAGCTGCTCGACCTACGTGACTGAGGCTGGTGTACCAGAATCAGTATGGCAACATCTCGTTACGGGTTGTATTGCTGCTGTGACTACTGTAACCTCAGATCGAACTCAAGTTCAACCACGAAACGTTACTGCGATCGGTGGTAGCGGTATGATGGGGCGCTTCTTTAGCGATCGCTTGCGTGCAGCCGGACACAACGTTAGTGTTCTCGAATACAACGATTGGGATAATGCAGAGAAATTGCTGTCCCAGGCAGATTTAGTATTAATCTGCGTTCCCCTCAAAAGTACATTAGCTGTAATTCAAAAGGCTGCGAAATACCTGCGTCCAACCACTGCCCTAGTTGATATTGCCAGTATCAAAACTCCGATAGTGCAAGCTATGCTAGAGCAGCATCAAGGGCCTGTATTAGGTTTGCATCCGATGTTCGGCCCTGGAGTGAAATCCTTCTTGTCGCAAAAAGTTGTAGTCTGTCCGGGTCGTGGAAATTCGTCATTCCGATGGTTCTTGGACTTAATCGAAAATGATGGCGGCGAGTTGATTGCTTGTACTCCAGAAGAACACGATCGCCTGATGGTTGCCGTGCAAGTAATCCGGCATTTCTCTACGTTTAGTCTTGGCGTGTTCTTAGCCGAAGAAGAGATCGATATTGCCCGCAGTTTGGATTTTGCCAGCCCGATTTATCGCTTGGAAAGTAACATAGTCAGTCGCTTATTTGCCCAAGATGGATCTTTGTATATGGACATCATCCTGGCTTCCGAGGAACGCACTCAGGCAGTTGCAAGACTGGCACAGACTTATAGCCGTTTAGCAGAATTGGTGGTAAAGCAAGATCGAGCCGCGCTGATGCAAGAATTCGCCACTGCCCAAAATGCTTTTCAACTTCAGTGCGATCGCGCTTTAGAAGAAAGTAATTATATCATCAACGCTCTTAGCACCCTCCTGGCGGCAAGCAAGGACAAAGCTAATCCGATCCCAGCGACACTTAAACTTACTCAAACTATCGGCAAATGAATCTACGACAAAAGGCAGCTAAAGGTGTAGCTTGGTCTGCGATCGAAAACTTGGGTACTCAGGCGATTTACTTTGTCGTCTTTTTGGTGCTTGCACGTCTGCTGCAACCAGAAGCATTTGGTTTGGTTTCCTTAGCAGGTGTTTTTATCAGCTTCATGATGGTCTTTGCCGACCAAGGGTTGAGTGATGCCATCGTCCAACGTCAAGAACTCGAACCAGAACATTTAGACACAGCTTTTTGGACGAACCTTGGCATCAGCGCTTTACTGACAACAATCACCTTTGCTGCTGCCGAACCAGTAGCTATTTTCTTCAAACAGCCGCAGCTAACGCCAGTTATTGCTTGGTTATCTCTGAACTTCTTGGGAAGTGGCTTTTGTAGCGTCCAGCAGTCACTCTTACGTCGTCAACTTGCCTTCAAAGCCTTAGCTATGCGATCGCTTGTGGCAACATCTGTCAGCGGTATCGTCGGTGTGGTCATGGCTTATCTGGGCTTTGGTATCTGGAGTTTAGTAGCTCAGCAATTGGTCGGTCGGCTAATGACAATTCTTGCCCTCTGGTGGGTGAGTGATTGGCGGCCGGGGTTAAGGTTTTCCGTCAAGCACTTCAGAGATTTATTCTCGTTCGGTATCAACATCTTAGGCGGTAGCATATTAGTTTTCTTCAGCGTCAGATCTGATGATTTTTTGATCGGGTACTTTCTCGGCCCCGTAGCACTCGGTTACTACACCATCGCTTACAGGCTGTTGATTGCAATGACACAAATACTCAGTGCTACTATCCGCCAAGTTGCCTTACCAATGTTCTCTCGGTTACAGCAAGAACCAGAACAGTTGCAACGTGCCTTTTTCAAGGCAACTCAGTTAGTCAGTTTTATAACTTTTCCTGCCTTCCTTGGCATGGCTGCCCTTGCCCCGGAAGTGATTCGGAATTTGTTTGGAGAACAGTGGCTACCAAGCGCCCCTGTGATGCAACTTCTCGCCCTCAGTGGCATTCCTCAATCAGTTTTCACCGTCAGCGGACTTGTCTTCGTAGCGATGGGAAAGCCTTCTTGGAGTCTGGGGATTATGTTTCTCAGCACTACGATCAACGTGATTGGTTTTCTGATTGCAGTTCGATGGGGGATTGTAGCAGTAGCAGTATCGTTTGCAGTGCGGGCTTACCTAGTCTCACCTGTTCAGATTTGGTCAATTTACAAGCTACTTAGAGTCAAAATTACTACATATTTTTGTCAAATTATCGCGCCACTAGCTGGATCGCTGCTCATGGTTATTGTCATTTTGGCAGCAAAATACTACCTCAGTCACTTGATGAACGCGCAAACATTATTAGTAGCTTGTGTAGCGATAGGGGCTGCAATTTATACACTAACGCTTCTATTAATTGCACCCAAACTTTTTTGGCAAATTGTTGATTTTGCCAGTTTAACTTTAGGCATTTCAAAGTTGAAAAAAACGTAAAAGACTAGAACTAGCTGAATTTAATTAATTACATCGGTTGATTTATTTTTTAGTTACACAGTAAATACGCAAATTGCTGATGAAGTTGGATTTTTACTGACAATTGGTAATAGACTTCACATTCTATTACCGATGACCCATTATCCATTACAGCGTCAGCCTTGTTACGTAAATTTAAGCATTGCAATGTAGGTTATAAGGCACTTCGAGGAAATTCACAAGATGCAAGTTCTAAGTATTCATAACAGCTATCAGATTCGCGGTGGAGAAGATGAGTCGCGGGAAGCAGAACAAAGACTCTTAAGAGAAATGGGTCATAGCGTTGAAGTTTATGAAGAAAACAACGATCGCTTATCAAGTCTCAATGCCATCCAATTGGCTTGCAAAACAGTTTGGTCTAAAGAGGCTTATAAAACAGTAAAACAGCTACTAGCAAGGCAACCCCATGACATAGTTCATGTTCAGAACTTCTTTCCCCTGATTTCACCCTCGGTTTATTATGCAGCCAAGTCTATGGGAGTTCCCGTAGTCCAAACCTTGCGTAACTATCGTCTCCTCTGTCCTAATGCGATGTTTTTTCGTGAAGGGCGCGTTTGCGAAGCTTGCATAGGGAAAGCAATACCTTTGCCTGGGGTGTTGCATGGCTGCTACCGAGAAAGCCAGACAGCAAGTGGGGCTGTTGCAACGATGCTCACTGTCCATCGCCTTATGCAAACTTGGATGCAGAAGGTAGACCTATATATTGCCTTGACTGAGTTCGCGCGACAGAAGTTTATTCAAGGTGGTTTTCCAGAGGACAAGATTGTAGTCAAGCCTAACTTTGTTAACCCCGATCCAGGAATTGGGGAAGGGCGTGGAGGATATGCCTTGTATGTAGGAAGGCTTTCAGTAGAAAAAGGATTAGATACACTGCTAGCAGCTTGGGAGAAATTGGGCAAACAGCTACCCCTCAAAATTGTTGGGGATGGACCCCTAGCAAATCAGGTAGTTGAAGCGACTCAGAGACTTGGCAATGTGGAGTGGTTGGGACGCAAACCAGTGCAGGAAGTCTACGCCCTTATGGGGGAAGCTAAGTTAGTAATTTTTCCTTCAAAGTGGTACGAAACCTTTGGCCGCGTGGCGGTAGAAGCTTTTGCTAAGGGTACTCCAGTGATTGCTGCCAATATCGGTGCAATCGCTGAAGTAGTTGAACACGGGCGCACTGGGCTGCACTTCCAACCAGGTGACGCGGTGGATTTAGCCGCTCAAGTAGAGTGGGCTTTGTCACACCCAAGCGAACTTGCCCAGATGCGACGAGAAGTTCGGGCAGAGTTTGAAACTAAATACACAGCCAAGCAGAACTATCGGCAGCTAATGGAAATTTATAACCTAGTCTGTAAATTGTAGTTCTTAGCTTGTAGTAAATAAGAATATTATTTAATCAGCAGTAGCCCAGTAATTGCAGATTAAATTTAATTTTTATCAAAGAGTAATCATGAACCTTAAAATTAGCAAAATTAAATTTTTCTTAATTAAGATTAATTTTTTCCTCCACTAAAAATACTAGGTAAAAATTTTGGGAGTAGTTATGTATGATCAGTGCGATAATGGCTGCCTACAACGCTGGAAATTTTATTGCTCCAGCAATTGAAAGTATATTAAATCAAACTTATCGAGATTTTGAGTTCATTATTGTTGATGATGGCTCTACAGATAACACCTTGGGAGTTGTCAAGCATTATCTTGAACGAGATAGTCGAATACGAGTTATTCAAAGCGATCGTGTTGGTGCTGCTGCTGCTAGAAATATCGGAATTAATCAAGCCAAATATCCCTGGCTCGCTGTCATGGATGCTGATGATATTGCAATGCCTGAGCGATTTGAAAAGCAGATTAATGCTGCCAAAGCTAATCCTAAAGTGGTGGTCTGGGGTACATATGCTAATCATATAAGTGCAACAGGGGAAGTCTTAAGCCTAATTCGACAGGGAGCAGTAAATGAAAAAGAATTTTATGATTTGTGGAAGCAAGGGCATATACCTTTTGTGATTCATCCTACAGCTTTGATTAAGAAGGAAATCTTCTTGCAAGTAGGAGGATACTCTAAAGATTTTTATGCTAGTGAAGATTTTGAACTATTTGCACGCATTGGTAATTATGGACCTATTCTTGCTATTCCAGAACCATTACTTTTATATCGCGTACATTCAAAAAGTGAATCTATGACAAACTTTTTTTCACAAAAAATATTAGCAAGATACGTATTGGCACGTCATAGACATCGTATAGCAGGTCAACAAGAACCAGAGCTAAATCAGTTTATTGAAGAATATAAACATCAACCAATATTGTCACGTTTAAAACGGGATATACCTACTTTAGGACAATTTTGGTATAGAAAGTCTGGCTTATTTTTCGCTGAAAAAGAGTACTTAAAAGCCAGTTTATATTTATGTATGTCAATTGCTTCAAACCCCTCATATTCTCTCCCCCGCGTCTGGAAACAGAAACTTTCTCCCAAAACGCGCGAATTATTAGGAACAGTCAAAAAGGTTGGGTAATAGCTCGTATTATCCTTAATTATAATATAGTCTGCTATGAAAAAATATCGTGTACTTGCAATCAGTGCTGGCGCAGCCTTGAGCGTTTGTTTGATCTTAGTTAGTACGATGCAGAAGCGAACATTATTTCACTCCCAAGCAATTGCTCCTTTATCGTCATACAGTGCCACACTGGCTTTATCAGCTGCGGAAGTGACAACAGAAAATATCGTTTTTCCTAGCGATGGAGGAGTAATTAATGTTAAAGATACTCCTTACAATGCTAAAGGAGATGGTGTTACTGACGACACAGCAGCAATTGGGCAGGCTCTAGGCGCTTATCCAAATAAAAATAAGATTATATATTTACCAAATGGGACTTATCTAGTTTCAGACCAATTACAGTGGGCAGCTGGTAGCGGGGGTCAGTCACAAAAAAGAACAATTTTGCAAGGTCAAAACACTGGTAAGACTATTATTAAATTAAAAAATAGCGCTCCTGGCTTTACTAACCCGTTTTTTCCTAAAGCTGTAATTTGGACTGGCAAGGCTCCAGCTCAACGGTTTCGTAATGCGATTCGGAATCTGACGGTGGACACGGGTACTGGTAATCCAGGTGCGATCGCTATTCAGTTCATCGCAAATAATCAAGGCGCAATACGTAATGTCACCATGCGATCGAGAGATGGTCAAGGTCTTGTAGGTCTTGATATGTCCTACACCAATGAAATTGGTCCTTTATTAGTCAAAAATGTTAAAGTTTATGGCTTCAATCTTGGCATCAAGACAGTCAAC
>QQTW01001008.1_pt1 | contig 19133 bp, 21 predicted proteins | sample 1904831 | NCBI WGS metagenome assembly QQTW01 (sample SAMN09435610, study PRJNA476489) | Subsurface metagenome, whole genome shotgun sequencing project. | reverse complement strand
GAAGCAGCTCTTCACTCGCAGCCGCACACGCCTCTAGCCCCTCTCGCTCGCCATTCTCTCCTCTTTCACCCGCTCAGCACCTCCTATCCTGCCCTCCTGCGATTCCTATATAATCCCCCTCCCTCCCGCCGCCTTTTCCTCTTCTTTTGCTCTTCCTTTTTCTCCTTCATACTTACCTTCTGAAAACACAGGCGCTCAAGTAGACCTTGTGTTTGTCGGGACATCCTGCATTGCACGTCGCGGTGGTGGCCCGGCATAGATCTCCTTTGGGGGCTCTATTCGGGCAATTTTTGTTGGCTTGCCTCTGGCTTTTGCTTTTCATTGATGCTTTCGCCTCTGGCGGGACTTTGAAGAAGAGCGTTGGTGAGGTCCTGAAGACACGGGCGATCAAGAAGACCCTGTGTTTGTCGAGACACCCTGCATCATTGCAAGTCGCGGCGCTTTTCATTAATGCTTTCGCCTCTGGCGGGACTTTGAAGAAGAGCGTCGTGAGGCTATTCCCACTCCCATCCTAAAGCGTGTGGGTGGCGGCCTCTGCTGACTGCTCATCCGCCCGCATGGTTTCCAGCGGGCTGGCCAAAGTCACTGCTTGTACCCAGGTACGTAGTTCCCATGCCAAGCCTCAGAGTCGATCATTCCTTACAATCTGCGCTGACTTTTATATTTTGACTTCCTCGAATTGAAAAGATAGATTTTAGTTTCCAAAGTTTTGTTTCTCCCACTGCAGCACCTGTGCACTTATTGCTATTCTTAGAAACATTGTCTCTAACTGGATCTTATATAATTCAGAATCAGCAGTGGTTAGTTTTTAGATTATGTAAATTTGCATTCAGGGAGTGCTATTTTCTAACATCATTATTTTCCAATTCGATCTTCAATCCTAAAATTCTCAGAGTGTTTAGAAGAGTTTCTTTGGATACCTACCTCACGTGAGTTGGCTCGGCGGCTTAGGCTGTAAGTGTTTCCTCCCACTCTTTCCCGTCCACTCGAGGTCACTTTCCCTACGGTCTTATGCTCATATCGCTTCACGATGTCTAGCAAAAGAGCGGAGCTTGCTGCCTCTCGAGGACTAGTAGCTAGTGTGCTTGTGCAACAGCAGTATCGACGAGAAGTTAGACCTGTTGTGGCATCAACTCAGCGAAACTATCGGGGTACGAGGAAACTACTACTTGAGTCAGTCAGATACTCCGAAGCAGACCGGCATGAGGAACATCATCGGCGTGATAGCTTACATCCAAATTGTTGGTTTCTATCCTTCATCGGCTACACCGCTCGCGAGGCCGACGCAACTCTAGAAGATGGGAGCCCTTTACTTCCTACGGTCATCATCAAAAGATTTCTCGATTGGTATGTAGCTGGCTCAAAGGGCACAATTGGGGACTACGTAACCAAAGTTACGTGTGAGAACACATGGCATAAACTCGCCGCATATATGGCTCGTTGTACCGGCAACGAGTATCCTAGAGTGGCTGAGAATGATATCATGGGAATCATCAACGGGACTCTCCGGTCCAAATACCCAGTTGAGCATGTTATCAAGGACCCTAGGTACGCGGATGAAGTGGATCTCGACGTACTTCTAGACCAGCTCTGGGTTTTTGACCCAGATGACGGGCTACATCCTCGTCGGCGTGTTTAAACCGGCCTCTTACTTCTACTACACTTCTATTTGGCTGCTAGCTCAGGATCTCTACTAGCTACGCAGGATTATCCTGATTTAGGTCTCTATTATAGAAACCTAGACCTCCGATTGGAGCTTCTAGATAAGGAACGGACATACTTCGTCCTTATCGTCGTTCAAACAGAACATAAAAGCCAGAAAGACGATCCCTAAATTGCGAGTATGTCATGAGCTGCCAGTTCTTGCTTCCGGTTAAACTTCCGATAGTCTAAAAACGATTGTGCTCGAGCAGAAGACTTTCAAGCTCTACCGAGTAACTCTTTTACTGGCCCTCGCGTCTACGGATGACGCACTTAATGGTATATCAACACCAGAAGAGCTTTTCATGCTAACTATTAAGCACAATGATCATCCGCGGAGGATACACTAGAAGCCTAAGAAGCTAGATGAGCCGGTCTTCAAGACCTACGATAGAACGCATCCGGGTCCTCTCCTCGATCATTCATGGTGGGGAGGATCTAAGGCAGTTAAGCCTCCGAGGCGGCTACCCGACTCCCATTCGGCCTTACGAAAGTCGTCATGGAGTCGACAACAGGTTTAACAGTAAGGCGAGTAAAAATTCCTGATTTTCAGCCGCTAATGCTTTGCAGAGAAGATTCCCCGGGCTGAGTTACAACGGATATTAGGGCATGCGAACCCTAGGATATTTAACAAACGTTATGCCAGTTAGCTTTCTTCCATCGACATCCAAGAATTATCACTCAACAACGGAACCCAGGAGGATTAGTCGGTTGCAAGATTCCGCTGTGAAACTATCAGGCCCCGGCCCGCTCTGAGCCTTCCCTTTGAGTAACAGCGCTACATTCATATGAAAATGCAAAATATCAGCGAGCCATCCACTCCTCTTGAGTATAGGCCTGCCTGTGCGAATTTGCATATTACCGCATGGAAGGAGGTCCGACAAAAAGGTCCAATCGAAGTCGCTTGGACGAGAAAGCTGTTGTAGAGAGGCCCCCGAGTTGTGAATCAATGATCCCAAACTCTGTCGAGAAATTAGGGGATCTACGAACAATGGGAATCAGGAGTCGGATACTATTTCGTTATAACGGAGATCGACAAAAAGCCGCGACCGCTTACCTTACTCAAGGGTCTGCCCTACGATACCCTAGCTCACGACAGCCTCATTACCATGGTCTGACCTTCGGAAGTCTGCCCGTGGGTTATATTATCCGAATGAACAACCCCAGAGGGTTATGCGTAATCACCGTGTCTTCGATCTGCTCTGCAAGCAGTGTAACACGAGCCTATATAAGTAAAGCCCCTTCACTAAGAAGTAAGCGTGGACTAACTCCGTCAATAGGATCAATACGACCAGCAGGGCTGCACACACGCATGCATGCAAGAAGACATCCGTTACAGTCTCCATCTACCCCCCGTCGACACCGCAGTAATGCTACAGATGTAACGAGTGGTATCCAATCCGGGCCAGGTATCTTGAACACTGCCGGCATCACCTTGTCGAGTCGGATATGTTTTGCGGCTCGATCTCCATGAGCGGACTTCTTGTCCCCAGTAAATGTCCCTTCTGCATGGGGGACTCGAACATTCATCGATGGGACCTGAGGATGACTGAGTTTCTTCGAGGACAAGATCTTATCCGACATGTTACAAAACCCGTTCTTCAGTTGAAACCGCAGCAGCAGGTTCGATGCCCACACCAGCCTGCTCTGAGCAGAATCAAACGCCAGCGTGCATAGTGCCGCCCTGCAACCTCCATCTCGCTGGACATTTAAAGTGCTTTCGGCGATCCTGAGGAAATCCTGGAATGAATAACACAACATGCCAGCCCCGGAACGCTCTCCGGGGCTTACATATGTACACGCAGTCGCCGAATGTAATAAATCCTGCAAAGGGTATGTGCAAATGAACTTACCCTTTACGGAATCACACCAACCACACCCCCACCTCGAAGTATCACCACGCCAACTGAAGACCGGGCTTTGCCGCCGGAGAAGAGCTTCGGAAGGACAGCTGCGGAGATATCTAGCGGAAGGGATAATCCCCTCTTTTAGACCCAGCTCAGCATCGTGCCCAATCAAATTATGCCCAACAATCCAACCCAGGTAGGGCATCAGGTCCTCTCAACACATCCCGAACTCATCCCCAGCGATAGAAGGGTGGGAGAGCATGGCTGATGCATGCCTTGGTTCATGATGGAGGTAAACTCGCATACAGCGTCTTGGCGCCTACCTCTTCACATATACACCCTTCCAATCATTCTGTGAACATATCCTCCTGGTTAGTTGCCAATAGGGCGTACATGCATGAATACAACATACATGACTCATGAGCTATGAGACTCCCAGCTGCCGGGCCAGCGTGAGAGGGATGACTTGCTGACTCCCGACTAGTGCCGGCTGATCTTGATTAATTCTTGATCCTGCAATGACTGCACGGACATACTTTGGCAAGAGCTCCTGCAGCCAGAATTGAGGTCTGTTCCAACGGGACAGCCGGGCCACGTCAAGCCCTCGGGCTCGACCAGGGGGCGAGATGACACGCTCGGCCGAACGTGTGTGGTTTCTTAAGAGGATGACCACTATCGCCTCGCATGCTGCCGTGGGGCATGTGTGTCAAGGATGCAGAGTTTACGCAGAGAGTGTTGGTGTACATAATACTGTTATCATGTCAGTGGTTTTTTTGCTGCTCCCGAACTATGTAATACACGAGCTGAAGACTTTATGCCTGCTCTTTGCTTACCTGGGCTTCATTGACTTTGCTGCCTTGTTTGGGTTAAGATTCAGCCGCTTACAAGAACGCTCCACGGCTCAATTATGAAAACCAGGTTCGGGAAAATCCTTCGATCTCAACTGACCAAATGGTTGGCTCCCGGGAGCACAATGGGCACGCATAATGCGAGGTAATTTTTCTCAAGTAGAATGTTGAGCGGTGCGGCCGGCTGATAAAGAGCAAAATAGGGAGCAGATCCGAGCTCGAAACGCTCTGAATGCTCAAGATGGATTTCCGGAGCCACAGTTGGTAGGTCTCAGTTGCCACCACAATCTCTAGATGCTGATTTAGGCCTTGCGTAGCAGGTACTTGGACAGGAGCACCAGCACCTTGGGGCAAACGATGGCGGCCAAGGGCAGTAGATGAAGTCTAACTTGGAGGCGGCAATAGTGAAAAGGGGCACGGGATGGAGATGGACAAGCACTTTGGTAGAAGAATGTTGTGGCTACTGTACCATGTTGAGCAGCTAATCACCGTGCCACCCGTCGAGTAGAACGAATTTTCCAGACCGCACAGACAGACCGCCGTTCCAGTTCCTTGACCGAGTATTTGCTGTCCATCAAAATTAACAGACGCCTCTGCTCTGGCCGTTGTATTTTGGGATCTGAAGCGCGCAGTGAAGGTCCTAGTCAGGTTGTTTCGTAAGACCGTAGTCGCCTCCACTTTCGTCTTCCAATGTTCTGCCTTACAGATACCGCGTAATAAAACTGCTGCTATGTCGACACGCGATCGTCCTTCCGCTAGGTAGCCGCATATAGGTATTGTGTCCTCCGCTATGTAGTCGAAAGCGCTCACCAGGGTCATCGTTCTTTTATACGGTGAAGCCGTGCCTGCTGGGACAAATTCCACGTAGTACGGCCAGCCATTGATCCCGATCGAGACAGGATATTTCTCGAATACCGGTATTGCAAGGATCGGTTTCTGCGGATCTGCAAACGAAAGCGCTCTTTCATAATGCTTCGCTTTCGGATTTTCTAAGGAGGTAGCAAAGAAGGATCGCTGACTCCGGGCTTGAACAAGTATGCGTTGGTGCGCTGATACGAGATATAGCATGTCGCGGCCGATAGGGAATGAGTTGGCAAGCGTATCTGGAACTGAAAAGTGACTGTCTTATTCAGAGAAGCTGACTTCTACCCTGACGCTGAAGATTCTGTGCGAGACGTAAGAACTTACAGCGCGCTGTTGATACGCCTACCTAGAACTACAAACGGTAGAGATATTGATTGACTTACGACAATCTGCTGAGACGTAACTCGCCCATGCTAAGATTCTGAGAAGCTGAAGGGTCGACTCGTAGCCGAACGTAGCCCCACTAAAAGTTCTGGGTCTCCAAAGGAAAAGCCTTCCGGGCAAATCCTGGAAACGCCGCGAAAGCCGAGCGTGCCCAATGTTAGATTATAAGCCCAATAGCATAGCTAATAGGGCCGGACTTTTTAGTTTAAGATAGCTCGCTCTAGTGCCGATGTTTTTCTGGCGGCAACTTGTTATATCCTACCGCGGTTATAATCTAGTGAGTAGAGCCCCATCCGTACGTTCTTGCTGATGAACTACGACCTCGCATGTCGCTGTGCTCATATAATCTTACCTTATTGATGACAGCGATGACCGTGGAACACACCGAGTTCTAATCCCTTAACTTTTGACACATCGCGGCTGCAATTATGGGACGAATGAGGCGTCGTTGGAGAATGTTCAATCAAGAGGAGGTTACGGGTTTCATAGGCTAATACAAGCCCATCTCGAGGTTGAAGCGGAACCAGTATTATGCTAGCTGTATGGAACGAGTCGTTTATCTGGCCAGTCGGTAAATCGTTTTAGTATGTGCGCCCACGTTTAACCCGTGGTGCGGTTTACCAACGAATATCGTGATTCGAAATTCAAACCCGCTTACATGAGTACCAGACACAAGCCTATCCGCCTTCATCACATTATAATATTATTGAAGAGACAAGCTACCAATAAAAGGAATTTCAATGTTATCAGTCTACTCATCGCCAGAGTCAACCTCGAGAGTTTCCTCCACCTCATCTTCGTCATCGGCGGTCATCAGCTCGGGATCAAAATTCATAATTATGGTGCCGGTGGCTGCTGGCAAAGCGACCAGGGATCTCCTTCATCGGTCGTTGGAGCCGCCATGGTCCGGTATGAGCAGAAGGTTATGAGTGAAAGAGCACGGTCGATCAAATATATTGCGACGACGCCAGCATTGATTCTCGCATTGGATACAATCGCATTTAGTTTGATGTACGTGACAGGCGTCACAACAACGGGCTCTGCCAGCCTTGGAAGCTCTCTGCTCTCGAGTACACTCCGGGGCCCACCCACGTTCGTGAGGCCGAGAGCTTCCATTTGTTCTCTCATTTGGGCCTGGGATCTCGTCTCGTTGCCGGGCACATGCCCTTGGAAGGGCGGAAGCTCGCGGCTCAAGACCCATTGCTGAGCGAACCAGTCAAAAGTCACCTTCCTCATGCGCGCAACACCGAGGATTTTCTCCCAAGGACGGGGGCGCGCAACAGTTTCCCGTCGGCAAACAATGGACCATGCCGATGGCCCAGGAGTAACCAAAGTTCGCTCCGTTTGTGTACCCTTTTTCCGCATTCTCCAGATGTGATCTCTGGAGATAGACAGCCTTGGGTTCGCCGTCCGCGGTGGTCCATGCGGCTCTCACCGCAAGAGAGTTCGCTCTTGCCCAATCCTCAAACCGATGTCCGGCAGCCGGGTCCAGCACCGTGAGTGCGGGCGGTCTCTGGTGATCTCAAAGACCATGTTGACCATGACACCGGTCGCCGGCTCCTCGTCTTTCTTCTGGATCCGGAAGCCGACCTTTTGCTGAGGTCCCTGGCCCATCTTCGTGGTGTGTTGGAACAGCAGCCTGGGGCCCTTCGGGCTGGTGCGTCCGACTCTGTTCTGGGTTGATTTGCGGTAATTGTCGACCATCCCAAAGTCGGGGATCTCGGCTTCTGACTAAAGGCACAAATTCTTTTCGCGCTGATTGGCGACCTCCAAAAGCGGGCTGCTGACGTTAAGGCCCTTCTGCACGCCAAAGGAGTCTCGCAGGCGGCCCTCTGGCCAACCGGTCGCCGTCTGGGCCTGGGCGGCTGCTTGTGTTAGCAATACGGCCATCTCCTCCATGCGGCATTGTCCCAATTGGAAACTGACAGAGCCGAGATCGAAGCCTGTGACACGATCGCTGTAGGTGTTGAGGAGGAGGACGAAGACCTGTTCGGCCAGATACAGGAGCGGCTTCACGACAGTCGTGTCCTTGTCGAACAAGCAAACTGCCTTCGTGCGCACATTTGTCGCTCTGCAGATCGTCCTGTAGTGGGACACGGCCGAAGCTGGGTTCTTGATGGTGCATTAGATTGCCGAGTCGTGAGACAGGGACCGGCCTTGTAGGTCGGTCGACTGGCCAGTATAAAGGAAAACGGTGCCCGGATTGGCGGGCTCGTCCGAGTAAAAACGCACAGAGATGCCGGTGGCTCCATCGAACTGGCCGTCGTCGAGGATCTCGGGAGTCTCGCTGCAGATGTCCTCCCAGGTGAAAGTCGGCCCATTGAGAACCTCGCGGGCACCCGCATTTTCTATGGCCCTGACGATGCGGCGCGTCGTCCGTTCGATCTTCTCGCCGTTCGGACCGAACAGGCCGAGAGTCCACTCGGGGATGCTATGGAAGATGGTGATTCTCTCGCGATGGAGGACCGTGGGGATGCCCGAGATGGCTCTGGCAAGGAGACGGTCATTGATCGGAACATACAGTTTGTGTCGGAAACTTGCTCTAAGCATGGTCGTGGACGACAAGGCGGGTAACTGCTGCGAGGGCTTTCTGCGCAGGTACAACTCACGGAGGGACGCTGTAACTGTGCAATAGAACGAAAGTCCACGGGCGCTCCGGCTGGAGCTCCAACTTCAAAGCAAAACAAGACTCGAGCAAACATCAAGCAGCATCTGGCAAGTCCTGCAACAAGCTCGGCATACTTGCAACAAGCCGGCAGAATATAAGGCGTTCGCAGACGACATCTTCGTTGGGCCACCGTTCCTGGTCAAGGGCATTGGAAATCGAGAGAGGACACCCGGGTGCATGTGCAATGACGCCTTTGATGGTAGTTCAACCCAAGGGAGTTGTCCAAGTTCACTGTCGAGCTCGTTGTTCATCCGCGGAAATCACGTTGGAAGTCTAAGAAGCTAGATGAACCAGTCTGGGGCTTAACAGACAGACCTACGTTGAAGTCGGCAATCCGATCAAAACCTCCCAGCCTGTGTGCAAGTCGCCAATCAGGTCCTCTCTTCTATGTGGCGACCTGTACTATCCGAAGAGTTCGCATCAGAGCTGGCTATCCAACCAACAGGGTGGAGTGTACGACGGGAAAAGCGGTGACAGACGGCCCGATTCATGTCCAACAGCTAATGAGCCGTAGGGTGTGTTCCTCGGCCCAGTCACAGCGTATCCTAAAACACAGCGAGAAGTTGTGAGATAAGTGATGCTAGCAAGCTTTCTTCTATGGATATCCGAGGCCGATTTCTGAAAGACCCCATCTTTCCAGTTGCGAGGCTTCGCCATGAAGCAATTGGGCCTCCGCCTTGACAACTTCCCTTCGAGATTATGCGCCATGTCCGAGCGGAGTTACAGAAGGTCAGCAGTGGCTCCCAGGACTGGCGATGCATGAGACTACACGCCGACGCGTGGGACGAGGTCCGACGGGAATCCAACAACCCCTACCACCCGCGTGAGAAGGATAGCACGTATCCAAATCGGAGTCGGGATGCCTCAATTCGTCGAGAACCTATGGACCTTCGGGAAATGGAGAGCAGCGGTCAGATTTTGCTTCGCTAGGACACAAGCCGACGGAAAGTCGCGAGTGCTTGCATGCTCAGCAGCGTACAGCCTATGACACCGTAGCTATCGTTTGGAAGCTATATCGCCCTGTCTGATGCCGAAGGGTCCATAACTTGTACTATCCGGGTGAATTTCCGGAGACGGGTTCATTCATCGCCATGTCCCAGATGAGCGATGCTAACATCGCAATCGAATCTCTACAAGTGAGGCTCGTCGATTTCAGAAGTACGCTCCACTGATACCAATGCAGGTCTAACAGCATCACCAGAGACATGAGAGCTGCAAACACATGCCAGCAAGAAGAGATCTGTCACGCTCTCCACCTATCCGCCATCAAGCCCACCTATGGCCATAAATGACTCAATGGCTTCTAATTGAGGATACCATCACGAGCGTTGCCGGCTGTACCTGATCGAAGCAGACATGGTCTGTGGCAGGATATTGGTGCGCGGCCTTATCATGGTGCCCGATATATGCCCCCCTTGGGTGGCGCAAACATTCATCGGCGGTGGGACTCCAGCTTGGCTCACCCCATTCGGAGATATGACTTTATTCGACATTTCACCAGATCACTTCCACCACCAATTGCAGCAGCAGACATGCTCACATTCGGGCTGTTTCGAGCACTCAAAATCCAGCAGCTCTTCTCGCTGATTTCCATGATGGCGTTCAGGAGGCGCTTCGTATCCCGCTGGAGTCCGCACAGATCAATCAGCCAGTGTCCCCCCAACACCGAAGCGGAGACGTGCCCAAATGTTGTGTATGAGGATGAGTTTTTCCAGTTGAAGACTTTGAGAAGCATAAACCCTCTGAAGAGCCTTTACAGCAGCTGTTCCGACGTCTGTCACGGCTAGCAAAATGCAGGACAAACGAATGGCAGGAGAGCAGGCACGAGGCGAAAGGGAGCCACAAAGCAGAAGAGAGGTCATACGAACTCAGTAGGTCTCCCACGTCTGTTGCGGCTAGGGAAGATGAAATCAAGACGGCTGGCACGGCAAGGGCACGAGGGCTGAAAAGGATCTGACAGGGACGTACTTGATGGTGGTTGGGCAAGAGCAGAGATCACGACGGAGATCACGATGTGGCTAGTCTTCAACACTCATCTATGCTGGAAGCTTGTGCATATTTGTGCTAGAAAGCCTCTGCCATATCTTCTGCAGCTGGTGAACATGAAATAGAAGCAATATGGCATCGACTTATGGAAACGCGAACTTCGATGCGCATGTCCGCCCGTGTTAAGTTAGTCCTCACGATGGCTTTTGCGTTTCTTCGGATGCACTTTGCGTTTTGTAATTGATATTTGAGGGTAGTGTTAATTCTACATGTCAAGCAACCCTCTGGGAACTCACGAGTCAGGTCTACTTTGATGTTTCTTCTAGGCCCGAAATCAAATCTGAAGCGGCCATACAAGAGAGACCTTGGAACCCAGGCGTGTGCCTCCATCACCAAACAATTATTCGCTTAGTCTTCCCCTTCTACTGACGTGTTCTCCTCTGTATTCTCCTCTGTCGTTGATCCAAGTAGAGGGTCTCTTACCCAGCCTCCTGTCTCCTTTGTAGGTCGTGAGGATTCAGTCTGCCTATCCACATTCTGTCTCTTGTAGTGCTTTGTGTACCAAATTTCATGTTGTATTCGCTTTCGTAACTCTGAGGGGCTTACCCTTTGGTCCGGATGCGGGGTCAACATGTCTCGCAGGATGCGCGCGAGGCTGTCTTTGTAATCTAACCCTCTGACAACAGTATCAACTTCGTCAATCCACGCTTGCATGTCGATTCTGGCGGGCGAAGTAGAACCGTCTCTCTGATGAACTTGGTGTATTTGCCAATATAATCGCTTTGCGTTAGCTCTTACCGCGCCCCTTGCATCAGGCAGTGGTATGTGGTGGAGAATATAGAGCATCGTGACCCCGAAAGCCCATACGTCAGCCGGGGGATTGCGTTGCTCTTTGACGAGGAATTCTGGCGGTACGTAAAAGGGAGTGCCACCGGTCAGGAGTCCTGTGGGTCTTGCCTCTGAAGCTAGTCCAAAGTCACAGAGCACGGCACCGCGAGCGGCGCTGTAGATAATGTTTGCCGGCTTTATGTCATTGTGCTGCACGCTTTTGCCGTGAAGATACTCAAGAGCGCCGGATATGTCTTCCCATATGCGCATTGCGTCATTCTTCACCCCCGAGAACATGTCGTCTGGTGTTCTCCAAACGGCGCTGGTTGAGAGATCGTTTCCAGCGACATACTCCAAGAAGAAGGTGAAATATCGGGCGTCCGCACCGAACATCCTTACAATTGAGCTCTGCCGCGGTTAGTATGAGGCCAAGGATTGTCGGCGCTTACTCACATGATCCAAGTTCCGGTGGTTCCTGTACTCACGAGCCCATGTTTGAGCTTGCTGTACTGTCGACCGTGTTCGCTCCGGGAGGCTATCTCTGTTAGGTTTCAGGACCTTGACTACGACAACGCCTTCAAGGTTGCTGTGTCGAGCGAGATACAGTAATGATAGCCGTGAGGAGGCTAGCTGCTGAAGAACGCTGATCCGATACAGGCCACCGGGGAAGTCTCGTGGTATATCCACGATTTGACCTTCAGTCAGGGTGAGTGGGAGAACGACACCACTGTCGGGATTCGGTGGGCGATCCTGTTGCTGGGCCGACTTGACTAACGATTTGCCTCCTGCGTTGGTCGCCCTTCGCTTGATCCGAACGAATTCCTCCTGCGAGACTGACCGTTCACGTTTCGAAGCACCGGATGTTTCTGCGATAGCAGCTCTCACCGAGCACAGTTGCAGGCTAATGCGTGCGATGATACGGATGTCAATGGAGTGTGACTCGGCAAAAGTAAGCCGGAATACCTCCGACATAATCATACGGGAAGAAAACTGTCTTAGAATCTTCTCGGGCTGCATGGACTGGCCTGCCCTGTCCAGTTGGAGTATCTTGATAGAGGCTGGTGAGGTGTTTTTGAGGGTAAGGCAGTCGTTAGCCGGGTCGAAATAGACATCACACAAACTTTCATTGCAGTCTGAGCCTCGAATGCAGATTCTGAACTTGGTATCAAGCTCAGTGTGTCTGACAAGGATCACTTTATGCATTGTGATGTTGTCCTGTTGGGCCTCCAAGGGACGGTGCGTCCCGACTGAATCGTCCAAGAAGATGTCGGAGTCAGGAGCTGCTCGTATGAGGACTCGACCTCCTTCTTCACGATAAGACTCATCGATGGAAATATCTTTCAGACCCTTCAGAATGGATGTGATAGACTGTTCGGCCATACTGGTAGAGCGGCCACAGGTTGGAATAGCCTCTAATTCTAGGCAGCTCGTGGTTGAAAGATTTGAATGTATGAAGTTGCTTGTGGTTGAGAGAGGTGGATGTTATGAACTTGCTGGATGTTAGGAACTTGCTTGTAGTTGAAAGAGTTGGATATTATACTTGCTCGTGGCTGAGAGAGTTGGATATTATGAACTCGCTCGTGGTTGAAAGAGTTGGGTGCTATGAACTTGCCCGTGGTTGAGAGAGTTGAATGTGATGGTTCGCTCGTAGTTGGGAAGACTGGAGGTGATGAGTATGATCGTGGTCACAGGTATTGAATGGCGTGAGCCTGCTTAGGTGTTGAAAAGGTTGGAAGTGATGAGTTTGCTTGTTGTTGAAGGAGTTCAACTTATGAGTTCGCTCAGTCACGCTTGACACGTGTATTGCTCTCGTGTTGGAACACAAATAAAGGGGCTCGTTCACTCCAACAACAAACGCGAAAAACGGCATAGGATCTGTGCCCCTTTGGAATTTGAGGTTTGATAATGCCATGAAAGAGAACGTATGGCTTAACTAAACAATGCTTACCATCACACAGAAAGAACTATCCCGCATAAATCCTCAGAAAGAGGCAACGCTCTAATAACAAACCTTTCACCACACCATAAGAGAAACTCATATTAGAACTTGTTATCCTCCCTTTTCCTACTATGTTGTTGAGGAGTAACATCACGTGTCAAAGTCAAAAGCCCTCTAAGCATCGGAGAAACCATTTCCCGCCAAGCAACATCCCGAGGTCCTGATCCCGAGGTCATTTTAAGCTTTCACCTAACCTGGAAGGTCAAGGTTCGGTGACCGCAATCTGCAGACTCGAATAAACGATTGTTGACCTCGCAACCCTTCAGAGGCCTTGCAACATCCTTGACAGTCACTAATCCCACTTCTTTGAGCCTTCCACTTATATCTCGACTCTGGTTAACATGCCTAAGATCACGACGACGCCACGGATCGTGCGTTCCAGGCTATCCGGATTGAACTGGAATCACGACAAGTTCGGACTCAAGCCCGATGACCTACACACCACACTATTTGATGAGTTCAACACATTTCAGGGGTCTCTTCAGTCACCAATAGCCTTTTATCACGATGTCCTCGAGATCTCGAAGAAGGCAAAGAATATCGACGAGCTACATCATATGCTTCGGCAGCGACAGCTTTTTCGAACAGAAGAGCTGAACGAGGCTGCAGAAAGCGTATTCACCCATCTTGCCTGGAGTCGTTCCCAGCATGCCTGCGAGCATTCCGATAGACAAAACCTCGCCCTGTCTCTTCTGATCTCCAGATCGTTAGACACTGTGGTGGGGTACGTTGATTCCTTTCTCCGGGAAGACTACAAACAGAGACACCGAAGGTGCACGCCTGAAGACCCGTACGACATAAAGCCAACGTCGTCTTCTGCCTTTCAATCCGCGGGTGACCCGGGTGAACCTCTTGATCCCGTCGGCTCAAGCAAAGGTGTGGGAGAGAAAACACAGCAGCGATCATCATCGCGCACTGGCACAACTGGACCCGACCCCAGTCAGTGCTCCGGCGGGTCTCACTATCAAACTTCAAAGTCACAACGCATGAACAGCAGGAGGTTCGCACAGAAGCAGAGCGAGGCTGGAGCGAAGAAGAAAACGCTGCGGCCATCATCGTTGCGGAGAGGCACGACCACATCCGAAACCGCTCAGCGCTCTGACGAGTCTGGACAACAAACTTCAGAGTCACGAAGGGTGAGAGGCAGGAATGGGGGAGGAAAGAAGAGCGAGAGTGAAGCGAGGAAGATAACAAAGAGTACAGCATTGCACGTAGGCGCAACTGGAGCCACACTGGATCGGTGCTCTGAGGGGTTTAGACATCAACCTTCCAGACAGGTGAAAGGCGGGAAATCGGCAGAGACGCAGAGAGAGACTGGTGTTCTATCAGAAACGAGAAGCCAGTTGTCGCCTACGGACGCGCCAAAACGGAAACGTAAGGCGGCGGGAGAAGACAATCGTACGGCGCAGAACTTGCAGGAGGCACGTAGCTCAAAAAGAGCAAGACGGAGCCCGAGGCTGGCGTCGACTGGAGTTGTGCGATTAGTCGATCCTAACCGTCCGGCGAAACGGCAGGCACTTGAGGAATCGAAGCCCAAAGGAAGAAAAAGGATAAAGCTGGCATCAGAGGAGCTGGACGAGGACAGCAGCGTCACGTCGCACGGAAATGTTCTGCCCGAGCCAAATTTCGACTTCCCGGACTGGGCCATAGAGATGGCAGAAGGTTCCGATGGGGATGCGTTCCATGATTGGATGATCGACGATGTTTAGGTTGGGTGTCATACTTTGCAAGAATACAGCTGGCTCTTGGAGGCCCGCTACTCCAGCACCTGTGGTTTCGAGATGAGTTCGACGCGATCTGCATTTCATGAGACCACCTATGTGTTCCAGTTATGCATTGCCATCACGGTGGTTTCTCACACAGGAAGCGCTTCCACAGCACTGCCGAACAAGATCACCGCAATTGGAGCACAGCTGTTGGGACAGTTCTACCTCTGGCCAATCTCAACCGGCACCGTTCCATGGAACCTCACGTATCTGAAAGATCTCCTCTGAGCATGGCAGACTTTTTGCATTGTCGACGTCTCTCTGTTGGAATCTCCACCAAGCTCTCCGCCAATCTTCGTATGGAGGCAGCCATCACAGTTCGCTTCGCTTCATACGACTGACGCATGCCAAGCGCCGTTTAGGAGAAGTCGAGAGCCTCGAGAGAACCGCCAATGCTAAACTGCGGCTGGTTCTGGCGCCCCAGAACCTAGAGATGATGGTGGAGGTCTGATGAGCTCCGGAAGACTGCACATCTTTGATCTTTCGCACCCTACTGAAGAGGGTCTACGAACGATGTTGCCGAAGGTTGGGTCTGCCCTACAACCTTAACGCCCGGCTCACAAGATTGGGATCACGCGAGCGAGCGACGGCGGAACAGTGAAAAGAAAAGGAATGAGCATGGGAAGCACCAGTCCATGATGCAATTTATGCTACAGTGTCACATCGTGAAAATCATCTGGCTATGGTACCGGGGGAATGATGGAAAGCCAACCAGGGGTACATGATTGAACGGTCTCGGGAACGCAGGGCGCCTTTGGCTCATTCTAGCAAGAACTTCTGCTTCTTGCTGTTGATCTTTGTGCTGCGTCAAAGCAGCTGGAAATTTCAAGCATCTTATGATCTCAAATCTGTTGCTGCGGAGGTTTTGGAATATGGCTCTGGCAATCGGGAGTCTAACACTTATATTGTCATGCTGGCGGTGACACTACTACCAAAGGGTATGCTGCCTGCCGTGTGGTGCGATCAATTTGATAGCGATCGTCCAGTGACCGGGTGTCAAAAGTTTCGGCTATAAAATGGTTGCCATTTGCTTAGACATGTGTTTCACGCCGCTCACGATCAAGAATTTCAAAGATAATGTTTTACGTTTTAAATGACAGATGATTCACGACGGAGAGATGTTTTATGTTAAGGGTGACAAATTCCACACAGCCGAATGGATGACCCGATTCAATTTGTATCTCAAGCAGCGGTATTGTCTTCTTCCTTCTCCATATTGGCCAAATGCTCTGGCCGCAGCTGTCCCAAGATATTCAGCAGATGCGCATAGCCATCGTCTCCCGCGTCAATATCGACAATGGTCTTGAACTCGGCGGCCATCTGCTCCTGCAGATCGAACAACTGAAATCTCTCCAGAATCATCCAGACGCTGCGGTAAGCGCTCTCAAGGGAGCCAACAATCCAGGCGTGATTGGCGCTGGCCGCTTCTCCCGCAATGTGGAAGCGCGAGTCCGAGTGCGGGCGGATGAGGTGCGGGTACAGCGAGCGGAACTGGCCCGGCCCGAAGAAAGCGTACGCGCCGGAGGCGCAGTCGTCCATGGCCCAGTCGAAGCCCTAGCATCGTGTCAGTTGAGCAGGGTTGTGTTTATCCACAAATCTCAGGGTCTTACGTGGTGGGTGATGTAGGAGCGCTTGATCATGTCGTAGATTTCGTCAAAGTTCTCATTGGTCGAGTGCAAGCGCGCAAGGTTGTAGAGCATGAGTCCCTTGAGCTCGTCTTCGCCACGGGGCGAGTCGATGTTGACGAGCGAGCCAATGCGCTGCGCATCTTGTGCCCACTGTGAAGATTAGCAAGTGACCCGTATTTACTGGGGGCAACAAACCGTATAAGTGCAGAGTAGCACTGCGGTCTTATTGGGATCGTCGTTGAAATTGTACGACGGATAGACGCTAGAAGAAAGATTTAGTCTTGTGTCCCGATAGAAGGCCTCTTCGCAGGAGCTCTTACCACACGCGAATTGGAAGATCCGTGTTGGCGACACCACCGGCCGTGATTCCGAGCTTGGTGATCCACCATGGCTTGTCGAACTTGATGGCTACCTTGGTAGCGCTATCATATCGAAGAGCCCGCAGCGCCATCTTGACAGTAGCTGACAGCTCCAGATCGGTAATGTCCATTCGGTGAAGGCAGGCCAGAGTCGTGGTATTGATGACCGAAGCGTATCGCCGAGGCTCTTCGTCGTAGTTCGTCGTGACGACCATCTTGTTCTCCCCGGGAGCATCTCGATCGAGGGCGATTCTGGTCACGCGCTTGTTGTAGGTCGGTTTCTGTTTGATCATGTCGACCATGGCCTCGGTGACCAGGTTGGTGCCGCCTTCGACGGACTTCCACTCCTCCTCTTCTGGCCCGTAATCGAAAGCGATCGTGTCGAGCACACCCTCGGTATATGCCAGATCAAAGAGCCCGGTGGCACTAGAGGGTGTCAGTGATGAGAGAAGATCAGACCTATCGACTTACCTGTCGGTCTGCTCGAGCCATTGGATTGTGTGAAAGTCAAGCTTCCTATCATCACTCAGCACAAGTTGGATCGAGGGGTGCGGGCTCGAACATTTTATCACGAAGATACTCCCGCACTGTCAGATGATCGACCTTCTTGAACAGTGCGTACGCATCCGGACTTCCGTTCTTGATGGCTTCTTTCAGAGGACGCCACGCCTCTTCCATGATCTGGCCGGCTGTCGCAATATGCCTGGCACATGGTCAGATTGGCAATATCGTAGAGGGGAATCTGCTCGACAGGCCTGAGTCCAACAAGGCTTGGAAGCAGATCGGGATCGAAACTTTACCGGTGGAGGTGTAGCTAGGAACTTACTTGTCTGGAACCGGCCCGCCATTGCTCTCGCTCAGGTGGAATGGATCATCCTCTATGGCTCGGGGCTGTTTGTCCTTGAAGACTGTGATTCCGTTATAGCGCTTGGGCGTGCCTGGTCCGGATAGCTTGTACTCTATCAACGGGACACCCGTGCGCTCGAAGAGGTCAAAGGTGCTGTCCAGAGGGTTAGCTGGTTGCGAAAGAGTGGGACGATCACGGACCGGTCCATAGGCGGGATCTTGGGGAACCTCATAGCCCCGATGTCATAGTAATCATGCGGTTTGGTCGAAAAGTAGTGGGTCAAGATTCGTCCTCCGGGGCGACTGGCTGCTTCCATGATGTCGTACGGGATTCCAAGGTGGTCCAAGATCAGCGCCGAGTAGAGCCCCGCCATGCCCGAACCAACGATGCAGACCTTGAAGTCCGAAGGCACATCTTTCTGTGGGATGTGAGGCCGCTTCGGGAGCTTCTTTGGGGAGACCTTTTCCGTTCCCTTGGGGATGATGTCGCGAAGCGCGGGGATCTCGTCAACCTTTCCTGCCTGGATGAGGCGGTTGATCAGTGCTGCGAGGCTCTCTCTCATCAACTCGCGCATGAAATGAGACCTGGGGTCCGGCTGCGATGGTTTCGTCGTCATGGTGCAATGGTAGACAGTAATTTGCTGTAGTACGGAATCAACGATGGTCGACGTCTTTCCACTGGCGGACGAGCTCCTTATATGTCCGTTGGGGTCGGGATGGCTCCGTGCCCCTCATCGTCTCAACCTCATTCCCAGCTTTTCTTCCCGTCGTGCATGTTGCTGGCCTGATAGACACAGCTCGCCGGTGCTGCCGATCCAGTCGTCTTGGCTGTACTCCATCAAGGCGATCAAAGATCCGATAGAGATCCAATGGCGGGATTGATCTGCTGCAGAATCAAAGGATAGTCTCTCGTTTCGAAGTCGCACTGCACTGGCTTCTGCATATGCCGCCAAGTCTTGATCCTATCCTCCATTTCCTCGCTTCAACCAATCGTCTCATCTGGCCACGCTGATGCATCATGACGATGCAGACATCTGGTACGCAAGTCAGTAATGAAGGTGTTCAAGCAATAGACTGGAACCACACCCGGTGCAGTGGGACCGGTGCGGAGCCTTCTCTTGCCGTCCAAACTTGAGCGGGGAAACGCGCTTCGACTCTACGATATTTGCCTCGCTGCTTGCGTACAACGGCACATGACCTCGCCAATGCAGTATATCTGAGAATGAGGTGCATCGAGTAGGCGAATGCACTAATGCGAGAGGCAATAGCACCTTAACCAGCGGATATTGACAGAGAGTGATCGAGGGTACGAGTTGATAACGTTCCAGGAATTTTAACCATGATCAAGCGGGAATGCGCATGTCGTACGCCAGGAAATGCTGCCAATCCCCCACATGATAGTCATGAAG
>QQTW01001007.1_pt1 | contig 19134 bp, 23 predicted proteins | sample 1904831 | NCBI WGS metagenome assembly QQTW01 (sample SAMN09435610, study PRJNA476489) | Subsurface metagenome, whole genome shotgun sequencing project. | reverse complement strand
GGAGATCTCCACACAATGTATCAAAAGATCATGGCGCTGTTCCGAAACCATCAAGTGGAGTACCGTGCAGCAGTTGAAAAACAGCGCTCTTGAGTCCCTCATAAGATCAACCGTCCACTCTTCGCCCCCTTGATTGGAATGGTATCAACTCATGCGCCACATCGGATGCTCGATGAGTTTGAACGCTCATCAAGGCCTGACTTCAATGCCCATTGCACGGGGACCTTCCAAAAGATCATGGGAATGCCATGTGCGCATGCGCTTCGTCGGGCGGTTGATTCAAATAGAGCCATCTATGGTAGCAATGTACACCGTCATTGGTACTACAATCCACAAGAAGGAGCCGACACCATTCAGCTAGTATTGGATCCGCGACCCTTGAACCTTCTTCCTGTTCGGACACGCGGTCGTCCAAGGGCCAACCTAACATCATCAACGAGAAGGAATCCATCTGAATTTGAGCGTGTTGAGCAAAGCGACAGGGTCACTCGTAACCAGGCACGTCGTGAAGCGGAGCAGCATTGAATTTAGTGAGTTCATTCTATCCATTTACCATCGTCAGTTCACTAACAGATGCAGCCTCAGCAATGCGTGGGTGTGGATTTAGCAACGGGGTGTGGCCGGAGAGGATTGGGGTGTGGGCGCAGTGGATCGGGGTGTGGAAATAGGGCGACTCTTCTTCAATGCTATTCTCAACAGACCAAAGGTCAGCGTGCAAATTTGTATGGGACTGTCCCACGAAGGGGTAACCCACGTTACAGTACGCTCCTTCTGCGCACGGACTTCATCGCCGAGCCAAGTGGGCATTTTATCCAGCCCACGTCAACAAGTCACCTGTACAGTACTCGCTGGCTCCTTGGGCAGCGCTTAGCGCTTGGCATCTACCCCGCTACACGCGCTAAACTGTTGCGGCTGACACGTGCGCAAGACAGAATCGTACTTTTCCATGAGAATCGTTGCCTTTTATCATCAAGCGCAGCATGTCCACCAACCTATTTCCATGCCCGAGAATCGATGTGCTTCGCTGGAATGCATGGAATGTTTACGTTAAATGTCCGTACTGCGAGGAGATACATCGGCACGGCGTCGCGCTTCCGGGCAGACGTGCCTCGCACTGTCACCCAAGTGGCCAATACGAATTCATATTACCCATCGATTGAAAGCAGCGAACTTGTCGGCTATGAGATTGACAAGAAAAGAGCCTGTTTTGTGAATATTGGCTTGCAAACAGGTCAAGGGGATGAGAATTTACATTCTCCAGAAAAAGATGAGTGCGAATTGGCCGATCTTTTTCGCTCCACAATGAACGTCTCAGCCACAGAACCAAAGTCAGGGCCGGCTTTGAATCTGTACAATGATTCAAGAGAGTTCGAAACTATCACTCTTCCAGACGGCGACACCTTTGAGCAAAAGAGGATTCTATTCGCTATTTCAGAATGCATATTTGGCAACTTGCATGCAATAAGCCAATATCTCAGCACTTCGGCCGAAAGGGAACTCTTTCTGCACGGGAAAGACGAGACTGGACACACCGCTCTGGCCATGGCTGCGGCAGAAAAGAGCCATGAGATGGTGTCACTCCTTTTACAACACGGTGCAGATGCGAATGCTACCAACAATGACGGACGAAGTGCGCTCATGGAGGCGGCGTTCTGGGGCCGAGTTGAAAGCGTGAAAGCGCTGCTCAACGCCAATGGCGACAAACGCCTTCGAGACCATGAGGGTCGTTGTGCGATGGATCTAGCGCAGCCGGCTCGCAAAAATGAAGAAGAGAGATACCGGCGTTCTCCCTATGCGGCTGCAGAAAGCGTGCGCGAGCGTGATAGAGACAGGCGACATATCGTCGTCTTACTCGGTGACTCGAACGCAGACCAGCAGCATGGATACACTGGACCACTTTCGGAGAGTGAACGCAACAAGTTTGGCTTCAGGAAATCCAAATCTGAGATGGCCATAACTCTTTATGGACCCATTCGCAGCTACCGCGTGCCACGAATCACCAAAACTGCCGCCGTTCTCGACAGGGGAAACCAATTCGCTCAGATATCGGCAACCAGTGGTTGGGGTGCCGATGCTCTACCTCTGAACCATAAGACTGGGCCACACTGGATCGAGCAAATCTCTTACATCGCATCCACAATCGGCCATCAGTTCCAAGAGGCGCCAGATCCAGGTTGGGATCAAGGCAAACCCGGGCAGTATTTTGCTTCCCATGCGGAAAAGAAGTTGATCGCCTACTTCATAGACAGGCACGTATTCATGCCTCAAGACAGACACCCTGACCAGAAACTGGAAGACTCAATCCTTGAAGCAGAAGACTCTCTTGTAGAGGGAAAGCACTCATCCGTGGCCTGGGCAAAGGTGTGTGATCTGGAAGAGAGGAAAATGAAATTGGACCGCCAGCTCTCCTACGCAGATGATCGATTGCTGGATGACTCGTACGATGAGCAAGAGGTCAAAAGACTGAAATATGAGATCCATGCGATCGATGAAGAACTGTTATGCCTTGCGTCGGACGCTCACGTGGCTGCGATGAGAGCTCAAGAGAAGAAGAAACGCATGTTGTTGAAGAAAAAGAAGATACACCAAGACCTGATGGAGCTGAGTAGAAATGAGCCCCCTATCTCATTGAAACGGGCAGTCATCTTGAGCAGCAATGAGATCTGCAAAGACTGTGATATGTTCAAGGAAAGAGTGAATGACTGTTTCCAGCTGAATATCGAAATGAGCTGGTGTAGCTAGTCTAGTTCCACATATCCGTCAACTCATTCAGTACAAGCACTCAAATGCGGATCGGTCTCTCAACGCTTTGTCCAGCTTCCTGCCGCCAGGCTCTAAGCATTGCTTACCAACACTTCTCATCCTTTCATTCTTCAGCACTCGTTCTGTATATTATCATTGATTGAGTTGTTCACCAAGTAATTTCGCTCTGCCTTGGTGCTGGCCTGATTGATTGCTCTTCAAGGAGCTAATATTGCGAGGGAGCCTCTGCTCAACCTGGGCTGGATAAAATGCCCCCTTGGCTCGGCGGTGAAGTTCGTGCGCAGAAAGAGCGTGTTATGCAAGTGACGACGATGATGACGGCAACGGTGTTGCCGGTCCAGGAAAAGTACTGGCAGCGTCAGGCCAAGCAGGTTGGCTCCCGACACTACCGCGGTCCGCCGAAAGTCCTCTAGCCACGTTACATAGGAGAAAGCGGAGGATATCCGAGGAAGCTGATGACGAGATAGAGCGTGCCATTAAGACACGCGTCAGCTCCGCCCAAAAAATCTCCATTGCAAACGATGCTGTGCCCAACACATCACATGCCAACGGTCGAAAACGCCGACGGACTCTTGACGTGGGTGATGAAGAGGAGGAAAGCAAGGAGCGGCCAGCCAAGGTCCGAGTTACCACCACTCGGCCCCATAGCAGATGGCTGCAGAGGCTTCGACCGAGACGACCAGCTGGCTGATGATGTTGGCGAGCAAGAGGAGACGGAGTGGCGGAGGCTCGGTAACAAGAACGAAAAGAAGAAAAGAGAAGGAGAAGAAGAAGAACGGGAGGCCAACAGAGATAGACGTCGCCACCACTGCCGCTAGATCGAGACGACTAGCCAAATGAACTTGCTAGACTCATCGAGGGCGCTGAATGGACGGAAGCCGGTGTTGAATTCCGCCATTGCTTGAGCACGGATCCGACAGCTCGGATTGTGTGAGGGTGTGATTGAGCGCCAGAAAGTTGAACCGCACCACGTCTCCGACCAACGCATTCAGGTGATCCGGTCGGTAGAGAAGGTTCCCCGAGGCGCCGACGTCGACCGAATGATAACGGGTAGAAGCAGGCGTAGCATGAGTGGATGACGATAGGGGCTAGTTGCCCTTCGGCGATGGTTGACATGGGGAGGTCCCGTGAGGGACTGAAGAAGAAGCCGTCGAGGAGTTTGACCAGAGGGGAGAGCTGGCCGGTCTGTCGGAGAAGTTCAGCCTTCCTACTTCTTCACCGGCTGATAGAGCAACCACGTAGGCCAGAGTGACGACGAGCAGCGTGCGGAACATCATCATGAACAGCGTCTAATCAAGGGTGGAACTACGGACCAGCGTGTTGGCTCACATGTCGAGTGGGATGTGGAATGGCCTTTTATAAGTAGCCTCGACAGCACCTTCCATCACCCGGCCATGACCTCTAGCCGCCTTATCTCGGCGGCATGCCGATGTTAGCCGCCGAGAGCCCTCCTGAGGTCTTTCCCCTTCAAGATCTCGCCGGTAAACTCGGAGTACCAAGGCGCAGGTAGCCTGAGGCGATGAGCCATAGAGGACTGGATCTTGTTGAAGTTGCTTGGGCGTCGGTTGCTGTTTGGCCACCACTCCAGCATGCACAACGTAATCCCTCTCACCGCGATACCTTCCACATGTGGCCTGCCTTGGCCTCCTGTCATCGTGCTAGCATTCGAGACTCGGAAGAGTCCAGTCCGATGCCGGCTGACCGCTCGGGCGGCCATTCGGGACGGTTCGATTTCGAGCTAACTCGAGCCGAAAAGTACTCGTGAACCCTTGGTCGCCCCGCGGAGTGGGCTCACTCCTTCCCGTCTCCTGTCGCTGGATGAGCTCGGTCGGACTTCTTCATCTGTTATCACCACCCTCTGACCCGACCTCTTCAACCATCAACGTACCATATGGCGGACGACCGGGAGCAGCCAGCGGCCAAACGGCCTCGAGTGTCCCCCAAATCTGTCTCGCATATTTTGAGACTGCACGAAGAACTCTTTGCAGCGCCTGACCGGTAACCGTTCCCACCCACGCCCCATCCCGACATGATCGATGTGCTGATCTCCACGGGAGGTAGGACAGACGCCCTTTCGGGACCCCGCCATGCGTGGTTCTCGTCCCGGGACATCTCTTACTGCGGTACCGTTACCGTGCCGGTATCCGGCTTCGATGCGATCCTCAACATGTCCTACATCGAGATCGGTTGGATCATCGCCCTGGAAAGCCAGCTCGACCCGGGGAAGCTGGTTTGTCTTCTCTATCAATCGGACGATCTGCTCATGTACAGTGGCTTGTACACCTGCTGGGGCGGTTCCATCCTCACCGTGGCGGAGTGGGAGCGACTTCCGAAGACAAGAAGCAGACCGCAGTCCTGAGCGTCCAGATGCCCGGTACACCCGATAAGGCCGAGATTCTGAGGTCTATGGGTCTGCTTCGGGATGGGTTTGACCTGCAGCAAGTGCCGCCCAAGGAGATCTATGGGTGGTTTGGTCGGGTACGCAGGGGCTTGTGTTGTGTTGCGTCCCCTTCCTGCATGTCGAGCATAGGCGGCATTACGAGGACATCCTTGGCTCCGACTGTTCCTCTTCGTCTTCGGGACTTTACCTCAGGCGGTCAAGCTCTTCGGCTTAGGTGGCACGCCGGGGTCAAAGGCGTTGGGAGCGATGTACCTCGTTCCGCTGTTGCTCCTGGAGCTTGTCGTTTTTCTTGCCAAAGGAGGGGAAACGACGACATGGCGTGCATCACCACCGACTCCGTTCGCAGAAAGAGCTCTCTCGGCCCAGTCCCATCATCTCATGTCCAATCTCGCCATGACGTTCCAGGCCGGCATGTGGATCTGGGCTGTTGGGTGTGCGGTGAGGTTGGGTCCCCCACCACCGAACTCGTGGCTGGGATGTCTTGATGTGTTCGCGGTTCTTGGTCTGCCGGCGGTGCTGACGGTCACACTGGAACGCCTGGTGCGATGGATCCGCCGTCTGCCTCGCGATCATGAGTTTGAGTACGGTGAGAGTTGCGGTTTTCTCATGTGGTATTTTGCGAATGTCGCCGTCTTACTTGTCGTTCTCACTTTCCCGTTCCCTACCACGGAATACGCGAATGTCTTGATGCCAGAGATATGGGATTACGTCCGGGCCGCTTTTTTTCTGGAGCTGTGGACGGCATCCTTTTGGAGCTCAAAGGTTTGTTTGGTTTACCTTCTTCGGAGGAGTAAGACGCGTTTGAAGGCTCTCGTCCGAGCGCCTGTTCCTGGCCTTGCAATTTACATCTTCGTCACCAACTTGGTCTTCGCGATGATCTACTATACACATGGTTGGCAGCCCAGTGGAACCGTCAAGCCCCCTTGGATAGAGTACCTAGGCTAGAGCCGAGCAATTTTAAATCAGGCCCTTCAGCTGAGACATGCGATCTGAACGGTAGATGACCAAGCGATTGCGGACAGCAAAAGAAGGATTGAGGGTCGCCCTGTACCTTCACCCCGATCTTTTAGATCTATACTCTACCGCTATTCTGACGCCCCGCTGTTGCCATCATTTCACATCACCTACCCCTGTCGCGACCGATTCAGATATACGATTTGATGGATTTATTTATATCAAGAGTATAAGGAGCTTTGATTGGGAAGTTCAAAAGATGGAGAAGATGTAATTGTGGAAACATACCTGTCCAGCTTGAAGATCGCCCCGGATCATGATTGGGACTTCATACTTCTTTGAATACGCGACGTCGTGAGCGACGGCTTAGATCTTCAGCAGGATGTACCACATCCCCCTCGTCGACACCAGAACGAGTCGCACCATGAAGTCGAAGAAATTCCCCAAACGGCGCTCACTCTCATGATACACTTTGATAGGGCATAAGCCGCACATGCGAAGGACTGCAAACCAGTCCTCTAGGACTTCGAAGTGAGATGCGAGCCATGAGGCGTGCATGTAGAAGCCAAGGGGCATAGAAGGCCCCAACTCCGACCGAATAGCGTGAATATCTGCGCCGGCTCCTATAAGAGTAGCGACCGTTCCCCACGAAGGGAAAATTGAGTCTTTTTTGTCCGGATCCTCCCGGTGCAGATGGATCCCAACGATTGCCATCCCTAGAGGCCATGATCCGTCTGGCTGAAGGTTTGGATCCCCACCGCAAGCTATGCTTAGACTGAGCAGCTCTTGACGGTGCCTAGTCGGCGCATAACAACCGAGCTGGACAATTTGTGGCATTGCGAGGGCGCTCCTTTCCACATATCAACGTACATTCTGGCCGCTATCCCTTAACAAGCGTGGTAGGCGTTCGAGTTTCCAGGTAGTGCCGTCACTGTCCAAATCCAAAGACCAAAGGACGAAAAGATTGACCATCTCTTCCAGAACGTCATCTTCAGCCCGATCCCCAGGCAAACGGAGGCACTCCAGCATAAGATCGTGATTTACGAATGCAGGAGAGTCCACGGACAGGGCCCCCATGACTAACACCACCATAGGATGCTAGCCACCGCTGTCACAGATGAGCGCCACCATCATGATAGGAGCTGGCATGACTCACAAGCTCCTGTGTGATGGGTCTGCCCCTTCTCGAAGAAGGAACTCGAGTATCTGCATGAGGGAGACAGTGGGTATCCGTATCCTGGCCATGGCTGCATACTAGAGTCAATGAGCATTGTTCGCTCTTCGGTTTACAAAGACAGAAGTACCATCAATACGTTGAGACCCAATTCATCTTGATCTCGAGGACTTGCAAGCCCCTTCGCGAATAGATTTTAGACACCTTCGAGATCACCGTCTTGGATGCACTTCCACACCAAAGCATCTCTCGAGACGATGGGGATGATGGATATCAGAGGACAAATCTGATAGTACCCCTGCTGATTAGGCGCATCTGTATAGGAAGCAGAGATGCCTGGTAAGGCCATCCAGCTCGAAGACGGAATAAACGTGATGACGATGCCGAAGTAGGCACTGGAAGTCCCACGCGCTCGAAAAGTACTGAGCTTGATAACGAGGCGCCCCATGCGCCAGTTAAAGCACCATGACTCTCTTGAGAATACGGCGGGTTTCCGCTTCAACATCGGGACCTCGATCCTGGAATCCCTGTCCCGCTGATGCTGGGTCAAGCCGTCGACGAAGTCAGGATCGAAAGTCGACTGTCGGGCGACACCCGAACCACGATTCCTCGATGCCCGCGAAGCAGGAGAGGCCGAACGTGCAGGAACTCGATCAGTGCTGCTTCTCCGTACGACGAAGGATTTTGGGTTGTTGTTGTCCGAGATAATTCTCGACTGATGGAATCGATCGTCCGTCTCATGGCCCGAACCATTTGTTCATTCTGAGTTTGAGATCTGGAGAGCTTCTCGACGATCGGCGGCAAAACACTCTGCAGCTCCGCTCGGACGATCCTCGCGAGCATGTCCTCGTCACTGACCGGAACAGTCGTTGACGAGGACACATTTTCAGAAGGGAGCTTCAACTGGGTGATGATCGTCACCAGCGAATCTACTCTGGTGTTGATCGTTTCCGTCGAGGTGGTCATGCAAGAACTGACTTGCTCGAATAAGCGGTGCGACTGACTTTGCAGATCCTGACCATGCTGGAAGTTTTTGTGGAGTTGATCGAGTTTCGCGTGAGTGATTCCAGAAGTCGACGTCTGGTGCTCGACGATACGTTCCGAAGTCCTTGTCAAGGCATCTTCAAGCCGTTTGGCGTTCCTTCCTTTGATCTCCTCACGGCTGTTTCAACAGTGAGCGATGAAACACAAGCTTCTAAGCCTCACCGCATCCGAGCTATTTGACGAGGTGACAATAGTATCGCAACATTGCAGTAATCGGCCTACTCTCGTCATCGACGCTGAAGTTGAGCCCCTCACTGTATGCTGCGATACTTCAGTCATCTCTGATAGACGTACCGTTCAATAATCTCCTGTGCTAAGAGAACTGTGGTCTTTCGATCATGGAGGCTTCGAGTGGCCTTCCTGACTTGCGCTTGGTCAAAGACGGAACGAATGCTGCGGCGTAGGCTGGTCGAAAGATCTGATGGCAGGAACTCTTTAATCGATGCGACGTCTCATGAAAGCCTTGGACAGCGTGCACGATCACTTCCGGGAGCACCTTGATATGTTGACGGGCGTTGGCGGCGCTTGAGAACTCCACGATGTAGCTCAACAGATTCTTTATGATGGAGCTAACGTCCTCAAGGGCTACCAGATTGCGTCAGCGAAAGTTGCAGTATCAGCACGGATTGGACGTTTCGCCGGTACCGGATCGCAAGTGCTAAACATCCTTGGAGGCGTCTTTCAAGTTGGCGAGAAATCCATGGATCTCCCGAGCACAGCGGAGAGCTACATCACAGATTTGAAAAGCACCCGTGGCCGCACCGAAGGCGGCGAATGCTTCTGCCATGGCTTCCTTGAACAGCTCGACATCAACGTGACTGCAGAGGTGAGGAGAGGTGTTGGAGGAGTGAAGAAGAAAGGCTAGAACTGGGACGCGTGCAAAACTCACCCTGATGTTGGAGCCTATCGTCGCAACAAGGCTGAGCGGGGCTCATGATCTCAGCCTTGCGGATGCAGCGCCTTCGCGGGGGTGGCTTGAGCCGCGCCTTATTTCCACACACCGATCTTTTTGTGGCTACAACCGCAACTATTCAATCTACTCTGACTCAATCATGCTCAGGGCTGTGTGCGTGACTGGGCTGACTTATTGACGTCAGCCTCGGATGCATAGTATAGAGTCGCCCTATTTCCACACCCTCGCACTACGGAGGCCGCCCGCATCTGTTAGTGAATTGACCATGAATCACCACCGCACCAGCACCGCTCATGTGCTGAGATCCAACCAAGATCAGGCCAGCAACGTTTTTTTCGTCAGAGGAAAGCAGAACAGGGCCTTCGTTCAAGGTTGAGGCATCATGCTCCGAGCGTAGGGCTAACCCTAACTCGACACCGGCGCCATGCAAACTGCACGAGAGCCAGCGAGATCTCGCGCGCTTCGGCGAGGGAGAGGTAGATGGGCCGGAAGAACATCATGAACAGCTGCATGTAAAGAAAATAGAGAGCCTGTCGGTTCGGGAGCACGATCGAGAGGACGACGGCGGCGGCCAGCATGCCGATGAAATGGTTGACGATGATGTACAGTAGATGATACCTGCCTCGCTTGGTCCGGTAGGCGTCGTTCTCTTTCCCTACGGCTTGTCGTGCGGGAGGAGGAGTGATTGACTCTACCGTTTGGGTTGTTGTTGCTGTTCGGGTCTGCGTGAGAGCGCTGCTGTACGGATGCATGTGGGTCCAGCTGGGTTCCCATCCAGCTTCCAGCTTGGCGTCATCGGAGTCTGGCAGCCGCCCCGCGGCTTGAAGCGCCCATTCTTTGGCATGCCACGGCCCTTTTGCGGTCATCGAGGGTAGAGCCGGCAGCGATATGGATTGAACACGGTGAAAATCGGTCGACATTCGCGTATGCTGAGGATTGTTCTCGTCCGCCTCGGGATCGACCAACGTCGCCCACGATCCATGATTTTGGGGCGACCGCGACCCTGCAGTCTTTTCGTACCATCGGTGTTTCCGTTGCAGCTCTGTTGTCGTCATTCTCAGCCCATTAAAGACCGATTCAAGACCTTAGGGTTAACCCTAAAGTTCTTCCACTCACCTTGATGCATTTCGCCTGCCATGAGCACGGGAAGCAAGACCAGCATGACTGCCACAATCTGCCCGAATCCCAGGACGTTCAACCCCTGCGCGTGGGCATTTCCAGTGTATTCCTGTCCGAGCTGTTCCCGGACCGCGACGATATGGGCGAAGCCGTACGTGAGGCTGAACATCAGCGCCGACATCTCCCACAGAAAAGAAGAGGCAAAGTCGTCGAAGAAAGTGTTGTGGCGCAACCCCCAGCTGCCGAACTTGCGTCGAAACGATGGCGGTTGCTGGCTCCTCTCGCGGATTTTCTGCATCGCCTCGGCAACATGTTCCTGCATCGGGACCGCATCGACCGGCTGACCCAGCAGCGACATAACGTGTCGGTAGAACCAGCTCGTGGTGTAGACCGTCTGGTCCTGGCAGTAGAGTCCCACCAGCCGATTGCCGAAGGCGTAGCCCAGCCAGACGAACACGACCATGAGTCGGTTGAAGTCGAATCGTCGGTCGAACAATTCCAGGTGGAAGCCTCGTGCCAGCGCGCAATAGAAGAGTGAGGTGTCATTCAGATGACCGTTGAAATTGGCCAGCTGCACCGCGAGCAGCGCCACAACGCTGAGACTCATGCCGATGACTCTCCACCATCGAAGACGAGGATGACGCTGGAAGTAGTCGTGCAGCACCGTCAGCGTCGACAGATGGGTCGTGCACGAGAACCAGGCAAGGGCCGAGACGATACTGAAAGAATAGGTCGAGATGTCGCATTTGGCCCATCCGGCCACGCAGATGGCCAGTCCCGTCACCAGCTGTTGGTCGCTCAAGGTTAAGACGAACCGTTGTAGCGATTCCTTGCGGATCTCTTTTCTTCTCTTCTCTACTGGATCGAACGGAGGGTGAGAAATAGCTCGAAGCCTCAGCAGCGCTTGGATCTTTTGGATCACGAGTCGATCGACCCGATTCAAGCGCTCGTCCGGGAGAGCATCTGTGATGTAGCCGACGATGATGACCATGAAGGCCATGCAAGCCGTCGCCAAGAAGGAGGCCACCACCTGTAAAAAACATCAGAACTGGCTGGTGCTTGAGCATCTAGAGATTCAAGATGGAGCTCACTCCAGGCCCGGCGACGTCAGGATCCACGACGGCGTCGGTCGAGCAATGGTATACCCGGCCATGGCAGGACAGGGTCTCCATTCAGGCGATATCACGAGCATCCGACTTCATTTGAAGTTTCTTCAACTGAAGAATATCATTTCTCCAAAGGTCGCGCCCAAGTAGAAAAGTGAGAAGCAAGAAGTAGCAGAGTCCAGTATCTCTACTACATCGACAATAATCATCCTCCGCTTCCCCACCAGATAACAACACGACTGCGAAATAGAAAAGAGCCAATCAATTGAAGCCAATTGATCCGGTATAATATGACGTCGGAGTCGGTATAAAGTATCCCTGGTGCGAGAATCCGGTCGCGACCAAAGAATAACTCGGTGTGGGTCGCGGTGGCTGGCTGAAGGCGCCGTTCTCGTCACAGCTGAAGGCCTGCAGCCAGTCGGAGAAAAGGGACGGGCCGATGCCGCGGACCTTGTTGACAGGTGCAAGTGTGGGTCACGTGTCAACACGGCGGGGGTCTGCAAGGCTCCCACTTTGTTCCTGCCAGGCGATGGGCGTAATGACTCGTACCTTGTGGGTGCGCTCCCATACGAACAATACCGAGCTGGTGTATGGCTAGCAACGGAGGTTGTACTGTACGAGTAACACGCTCAACCGGGACTCAAATTGCACACGGCTTTCCGTTCTGATGCGTCCAAAACCTGTACGTCGGCCAAAGGTCCTTGGTACGTTGGTGATCATTTCATGTGTATCACCAGTGCACAGCCACGCACCTGCATCTCTCTTCGGGTGAATCTCTCTCCCGGCTGAAACGCTGCATCCATGGGGCGGGGCGTTGATCCAACCACATAATCCAACCACACAAGGTGTTTTCGTGATCGATCAGGGGCATTGCAATGCCCTCGTCTAGGTTGGTTGAGGTAGACCAAGCGTCGTGGATGTCTGGTTGCACAAGCATCATGAAGGCCAGCAACGGAAGCACCCCGACGGCGCAGCAAGCATCGGGCTTGCTGCTCCAGCGTCGCCTCATTTTCTTTTGATGCTCGATTTCTCCTCCTCCATCATGCAGCTTCCCGAGGTTCACCACCGTCATGGCTGAACATTGCATGGTCTGGAGGGAAGCCTTGCGCTCGGCGACCCGTCTTGCCGACGTTAACAACCCCAACACCCCGAGCGCATCTGGCATCAACCGGCGTGGACGACACTTCCGGGAAGATCTCATCACCGGGTCATCGAGTATCATTATCATCATGGACGACATCCTCAGCAGTGATCGATCGATGGTGACCCTTGACGACGTCGTCGGGAGCGGTCGACCGATGATGCAATCGAGTCTGATCATGGGCGTGCTCTCGAGCCTGGCCGTGGTCGTCCGAATCTACACCAAGTCGAGCACCACAGCCGGAATCGCCAAGGACGATGGTTGCATCTGGTTGGCTCTGGCGGTGTACTGGGCGTACATCGGAGTCCTATTATGGAGCGTCTTTGATGGCGGAGGAGGGCTTGACATGCCGAATTTCCTGATCCACAAAAACATGGATGGCGTCACGATCTTCCTCAAGGTATTTTCCCCCTAAACTCTCCGACATCCATCTTCCTTTCAACCCCATCATGATCGCTGATGATGATGATGAGACAAAAAGTCATTGATCATCGGCAAGTGTCTCTTCGACACGTCCTTGACCGCCGTCAAGATCTCGATTCTGTTCTTCTATCATCGCATTTTTTCTGTCAATCGGATCTTCATGCGTCTGGCCATCTTCCTCGGAGTCATTTGTTTGTGTTGGTGGATCGCCGTCGTCCTCGGTGTCATCCTTTACTGCGTCCCGCTCAAGTCGATCTGGCAGCCATCGACGCCCGGGAATTGTATCAACTTCGGACTCTATTTTCTGGGGTCGTCCATCATCGATCTTCTGGTCGATGTTGCCCTCCTGGCCTTACCTTGCTGGATCATCCCAAAGCTGCAGCTCCAGCGACGAGTGAAGTGGAGTTTGGGCGGCATCTTTGTTCTGGGCGGTTTGTAAGCATGCCCGATGCGTCTCTTCTTCTTCTGCGCGTGTCCTGACGGGTGTACCCAGTGTGTGCATCACCGGCATCATCCGCATCAGCTTCGTTTATGTCCCCGGCAATTCTCACAGTATGTTCTCTCCCTCTCTCCCCTCGAAGCGATCTGGAACAAATTCCTGAGACGCAGAACAGTCAACCATGCGGGACGGGTGGTCTGGTCGAATATCCATCTCGGCACGGCCATCATCTGTGCCTGCCTACCGACGTATCGACCGTTACTCATCATGGGAGGAGCGTGTTGGAGCTTGATCCGCCAACGGTATTTTCCCAAGGGACCATCGAGGAAATGGTTCAAGCAGTCCGCCTCGACCGACTCGCCTTTCACCTCGCACGGGATCAACCGGTCGGCACGCGATCGGGGCGACGCGATCGGAGCGATAGACGAACCTGTCCCCCGTGGGAACGTCATCACACAGGAGGAAGAAAGGATAAGGGATTTGCTGAAGCGGAACGAGGAGTCGCACCGACGATGTTTTCCCTCACCGAGAGCGACCAGCACCGTGTAAATATCAATCGTCGGCCAAAAGGGGGGGTTAGATTGCAGGCCAAGACACGAAGAATCAGCTACAGTAGATCAATCTACCCAGGAAAATAATTTCGAGTGAGTGATTGATTCAGTCAAACAAGAAGCGGAGGCCATTCCCCTACTATTACGCGACTAGCTAGACGAGACTGGCGAAGTGGAACTGCGCAAAAAAAAATATCGGACTGAGACTCGAGGCCAGTGATCTTCCAGAAAGCACGTTCCGGACCGGTAGCCTGAAGACATGACATCCGTGAGAAACAGGCCCGCGTCTTCCACCTCTTTGCCGATACGACGATGCACGGTCATGCCGTCGAAAGAATGAATCCCTTGACTCGTCACCATGGCATCAGGAGCTCCGTGTGTACGATAGGTCACAGCAGAAATGACCGTCCAGTCTCCCATCAGTTTTCGCCGAGCGACTGGACCGTCATTTGTGCTGCCCCTTTCGTACGAGTTTCCATCAAGTCATCATGTTCGATCGGGCATTCGCCGTCGCCAGCAGTAGAGGATCTTGCTCGATCGACACTGGTGGAGGGGTAGGGACCACGTCTGCCGTCGTGGTAGTTTGCATTTCCGACTTGAGCATCAATTGCTGATCAAAGCTGTGTTGATTGCTGGAATCGGTATCCCCGGCGGCGGCAACGGCCGGACGAGCGGTTCCATCCTTGTTCACGAGCCGGAAGACACCCGTCGCGGTTTCGAGGACGGTCCTGGTTCCTTCATGACCGAGTTGAATTTCCGACAGTTGATGCAGGTAGCCGGGCTTGATCGGCGGTGACTTGGCCGCCCGCGCGTCCGGCTCGGTGCTGTCGTTGATGGTGGTGGTGGTGGCCAAGAGGTTCGCCAATAGCGAATTCGAATAGTGTGGGCTCGCAAAGACGATGGCCGAGCCCCAGCTCACCAACGCAAAGACGGCAGCGACGAGGATGAGGAGAATCTGCAGATATGAGATGGCCGCCTTAACAGTGCTGATCTGCACCGTCACCAGATTCGGGTCGATTCCCATGATGAAGCCACGGGCCAGAAGCAGCTTGATGATGCGGCCCTCGTTCTTGGCGTACCAGTCATAACCCCTTTGATCCAACGCTTTGCTCGTGATGTTGCTCTTGCCATTTCCCAGCAAGTAGTTGAAGATGACGACGGCCGTCGTATCTACCTGACCAAAAAACCGATGGTTGGTTTGATTCCCCGAGTTGGAATTGACGCAGCTCGTGCCATTAACTTTCCCACCGCTCGCTTCGTTGCGATAGAAGCGATCGCACTGTCCCGCTGGCTTCACCGCTTCCGGCAGGGTCTCCGATCGAACCAGACTGATATTGACGTTCGTTATCCGCATCGCGGTGAAGGTGACATTTCCCTGCGTCGGTTCCACATTCAACAGTTCATGCGTTGACTGAGCGACCCAGTGTTTCCAGCCAACCGCCACGCCGCGCATGTGGCTCGCATTGCGCGCTCTAGCCTGGACCATGTTGCGAGCGATGGTGTCGATCCTGGGATCCTCTTGCTGGGCCGGATCCGAGGACCACGATCGTCGCACCAGATCCGTCACCTGGTCAAGAGTAAATGGCTTGTCGTAATCCGTCACAGCCGTGATCTTGAGGACGCTTTCATGGAAAGTATGTCGCTGACGTTCCTTGGTGACCGTGAACATCTGCTGCATCAACACCGTGCTGCCGCCTTCTCCCAGAGTCGCCCACGGGTTGTCCTCGCGATGAGCACTGAGATATTGCGATTGCAGTTGCAGATCCGATGCGTCGTCCCAGTGAATCTCCGGCCTTCCCAGCGGCGTCCCCAAGACCGGCAGGCTGTAGATGTTTGGGAACTCGCAATTCCACAACCATCCGTTGGCAATCGTTATGTTCCTGGGACAGTAGAAAGTGGCGTTGGTGTCGTAGGTGCTCCGGCCTTCCAGCATCGCCGAGTTGACCCACCCATCCGTCGAGACTGAAAAGCCTTCCTGATCAAGCCAGATCCGGGGCCCGGCATCCGTGAGCTTCTGAGTCGGGGCCACGATGTTCTGCGTTCCGTAGTCCACTTCTCCCGTCAAAGTAAAATTGATGCCCGGCTGAAAGAGATCGGCACCGATTTCATCTTCCAGGTCTCGATCGAGGGTGCTGATCTCATCCGGCGTATGCGACTGAAGGAGAACGTAATCAGGGTTTGTGGAGCGACGATCCGCGATGGCTCCTGCTCTAACCCGGCGCGTCTTGGCGACGTAACCCGGCGCATCGAGGCCCCAGAGAAGAGCATCGTAGAGACCGGCGGCGGCAACGAAGATGGTAAATGCCAGGACGAGGAGACCATTCACGGTGAAGCGACGACTCTTGATATATAGTGCCCGTTGAATGTAATCTTCAGCGAAGACGAGATATGCCGTGAATGCTTTCTGCCAGCTCGCCCACAGGGAGAAGCTCTTGAGCACGGCGAATTGCAGCAGGACCGCAGCAATCCGAAAGAGGATCGACTTGACGGCGTTCTGATCCACCGAGAGAGTCGTCTCGACGAATGGAGACGTTGACGACAGCATGTCGAGATCAATGGTCCACGCCCACACACCTCTGTAGGATGTCAAACGCTGGTGTCCGAATTCGGGTGGAGATGTAGGGTTTTGCTGGTAGGAACCTAACTTCAACCCTGCGTCGGAATCCAAGCTCTTGCGCAATCGACACTCACTCTCCTCTGCTCCTCTGCAGGGATATCGGCGGTCATTCAACGGGGACCAGTCGAGATTGCGTAACAAAGCCTGGAAGTCATGAAGAGACTACCGTAGCGTCAGGTGTGCCGCCCCAAGGGCTCCGAGGATCCAAGCAGCTTCATATTCTGCACGCGACAAGCTCGTTGAACGAGCCCGAGGGAATCGATTTGCGGCTCCCCGTCGTCCGGTAGGGACACCATCATCGAAGAGACACGCCTGGACCAGCCACTTGCATGCAAGCACTTGGCCACAACGGTCCTATTCGTGAACCAAATGGTCTGCATGCTTCCGTTGTGGGGGTGTCGAATAGAGGGAATGCACTGCTTCTTGCTCGCCCGAGGGCCTGTCACGACTGTGGGAACATCCCGCGTCCACCCACTGCAGCGTGATGGGGTTCTGCCCCGCGAGCTAACCCTGCATCTTTCGACAAATCGAGCCACTCCTGGCTTCACCACCAATAAGCACAGCGTGCGGCCGGAGGATATAAACACTCACAAGCTCGATGGAGAAAGGCGCAGCTGCCGGCAGATATCCAGATTCCGGATATGGTTCCGCCATCAATCCAATACACGTCAACCAAGATTCCACCTTGAGCTAACTCGATTGGGAAGCGCGGGAACGGTTCAGGGCGAAATATAGGAAACTGGGTTGCCAACAACCCAGAAGAACCGCGAGCGTGGGACCGGTAGGGCTGCGGACGCTTTTGATTCGATATTTCTTTAGAGTTATCTTTCCGCTGAACGTCCAGGAAGGCTGAATGCATGCAGAATCAACGGACAGCCTCGGCGGGAAGATGTCAGCACCAAACCTTATCAAATAGGGAGCGGGTCTTGCCCCCACTTGGTCGTTGCTGGTAAGTGAAAACAATAAACGGGACGGCTACATATCGAAGAAAGTATTCTTTGGCGGGGTTGCCACATAAAAGATACTCTTACCGGCCCGACCCGTCCCATTTATTGTTTTCATTTGCGAGCGAGCACCCTGCCGTGCGGGGTGCCAACCAGCGCGACGATACAGATGTAGAAGACACCACAAGTGTACGCGGGAGCTGCCAGCGGCCGCACAGTCGCAGGAGTTTCCGGTCGCGTGCTATGGCAGAGAAGCTGAATAACTTGACTCTCTGTCGCATCGCTCCATGAACAACTCGGTCGATCAATGCTGCGTCAGACTTCTTCGACGATACTCAAGAAGAGCTCGCCCGGATTGTACAATGCATTCGTGACGGAGATTTCTTGCTGAAGGTTACCTTTGGCTTCGCGTCCTTCAATCATGCCAGCATACACGATCCCACTGGCCGCCGAAGATGTTGAGGTTTGAACTTTCAATTCCAGATGAATTGATCTTCTGAAGAAAGAGAGTTATTGATTGAAACACAGGATGATGGATCGCTTGCTGATTGTACTTGCTCAACTGGAAATAGAACACGTTTGAGTGCGTTACAGGACCGATGTGATGAACGAAATGATTCCGCCTGATTCATATGACGGTATCGATCGGCGGAAAGTATCTCTCACATTTGATTTCCAGGATATGTCTGCCGAAGTCGCTTCTTCCTTTCCGTGAGGCGAGCCCACCCACACTTCTATTTCTTGTCACGACCGAGCTGCCCGTCAAAGCACCGCAGCTACTTTAGCAAATCCACCAGCAGGCTTGTTGCCGCCGGCCATCACCGCACGACTGAATCCGGCGGCTAATTGAGCGGGACCGGGCATATTCTGATGAGTTGAATTCAACCCCGTGGAAGCTCTGTCCATCATGCCTTTTCCCTTTTGCACCATCGACTGTTGAAACGAGGGTGACAGCCGCAAGGACGCGACGCGGAAGCTGCTGAACTGGGGTTTCTTCAAGGGTGGCAGCTATTGCAACACGCAAAAGTGCCCTCGGCGCCGAAGGCGCCAATGTTTGTCATAACCCAGTATATGAAGCACTATCCAACACTCCCCCTGCTGAGTGTACTGGGTTATTCGGGCAGCGGTGGAAATGGTTAACCTCTTTGGGTTCGAACTTGCAACCTCCAGGGGACACCTTCCTGGTAAGTTTACCCCACTGGGTTTTACTGCGACTGAGTCCTATTGATACCCATGTCATTCCCCGCTCAACCCGAGCTCATAATCTGTTGCAAACACGCAAAAGTGCCCACGGCAGTGAAGGCGCCAATTGTTGTCATAACTCAGTATATGAAGCACTATCCAACAGCGGCAACTCCATCGTGACACCGTTGGAATTGGCCTGAAGCGTCCACGTGAGGTGTGTTTGAAGCACTCCTCTGGTGTCATTGGATGCGCTTCGGGGTTTTGTCAATGCTGAGTAAGAAGTTATCGTGAGGTGACAAAACAAGCGCATCAAATGAGAATTGCGCAACAACAGTCAAAGTCACCAAGATAAGGCTATTC
>QQTW01001006.1_pt1 | contig 19141 bp, 24 predicted proteins | sample 1904831 | NCBI WGS metagenome assembly QQTW01 (sample SAMN09435610, study PRJNA476489) | Subsurface metagenome, whole genome shotgun sequencing project. | reverse complement strand
CGCGATTTCTTGGAGAGATCTTTCTGGTTACGAACAACAACTCACTCCGCACCTCCCAACATCTCCACCCATTCCCCCACACACTAATCTGTGCTCTCTCCCTTCGTCTCTTTCTGTCTGACACTCACAAAGCATCGAGAAGGTCAGCAACGAGAAGCCTTTTCTCCTCATTCGTTCACCACTTGTCGCAATCCGTGGTAGCCGTCCGGCGACTCGTCTACGCGACCCACACTCGTTGATATCTGCCGCATTATATCTGTCCGAAGTTTTCGGATAACACCACTGCTCGCTACATCACCTTCGGTCCCTCCTACAATCAGCATTGGCCTGCCTTCATATTCGGAGGACGATTGCGCGGCTCTGTGGTGCTCTGCACTGCTTCACCTACTTGGCGTCGTCCATCCTACGGGACTGATCAGACCCAATGGCGCCGGCACCTCCGCGGCTCCGGATACTGTCAGGTTCGTCACTCCATCTGCCTGTGCTTGCAGCTCGTACCTTCGGCCTTTGCAGGCGTCCAATTTCATCTTCGTCTAGGGCTTGAGATGACCTCATCCGCATGGCGTTGCCATCTCCTGTCGGATGGCACGGTGTCGCTGACTTCTTCTCTTACAGTGGGTGGTAATGCGGTCTCTGCGTTTCTTTCCTGGCGACTTCAGGCGACCAATGCCTGCGACGTGACGCTTGTGTGGAAGTCTGGGTTCGACAATGTCTCACAATATGGCATATCGTTCAAGTATGTGGCACACGGAAGGGTCCCTGACCATGTAACGGTTCTGGTATCTGACCTGAGACACCCAATAGATCCAAGCTATTTGGCAACGAACGGTTCAAACCTCATCAGGGTATGCGACTTCTCACTACTCTCACACCAAGGATTACATCGCTGATAACAATTACAGTTGTTCGAAACCCAGAGGAAGCGTCTCAAGGCTCGAAGATCCCGTTCGACTATGTCCTGCTCTGCGTGAAAGCCCTTCCCGACATGTACGACATATCGGCCATCATCGAGTCGGTCGTCGCTCCTCAACACACTTGCATCCTCCTCAATACAACCAATAGTATCGGCGTCGAGCCATACCTTGAGCAACGGTTTCCCACAAACGTCGTCCTCTCGCTCGTCTCCGGTGCCGAGGTCGCCCAGCTCGGTCCCAGCGAGTTTGAGCACCGAGGTGCCACCGACATCTGGGTCGGACCCGCAAATAAAAACCCTGCCATCCCGAGCTCCATCCAGTCGGACATGTCTGAGGCCTTGGCCATGACGCTGAGTTCCGGTCAGGTCGATTGCAAAATGTCGGCCAACATCCGTCAGCACCAATTCGAGAAGATGATAGGGTGAGTTTCTTGAGATTTGGTCACGGTTGGGACATGTTGACTGACGGCATTCAGGCCCATTGCATTCCATCCGGCGAGCGTGCTCTTCGGCACACCTAATCACGTCGAGTTACTCGAAAAGATCGGCGTCCGCACGCTGATTACGGATACCATTGACGAATTGCTGCAAGTGGCGAACGCTCAGGGATGCACATTCCCGGAAAACTTCCGGGAGCAGGTCATGGAAGACATGATCCGTCCGACGGAAGCGACCACGGTCATGTACCAGGACTTTGTCAGCAAGCGGCCAATGGAGGTGGAGACCTATCTCGGGTCACCCATCAAACTGGCGCAGCAGGCTGGTCTATCCGTGCCTCGTATCGAGACGCTCTATGCGATGCTCCACCATATCAACATTGCCAATCAGAGCACGCCGCCTCCGGCCGTTCAGAATCCACAGCCTCCTCGGGGACCTCCGATGCCTCAGCCGCGGGGACCGATGATGAATGGTCAGATGAACGGGCATGTGAACGGGCAGATGAACGGACAGATGAACGGTCCGATGAATGGCCCCATGAACGGTCCGATGAACGGTCCGATGAAGAATGGCATGCGTCCCGGAAGCCGGGCGCCATCAATGACGGGTCCGCTTGGTAGAAGAGGTCCGCCATCGGTCAACGGCTATCCACCGAGGATGCAGAACGGAAACGAGTACCCTCCGCCTGGTCCCGGTCCGATGATGAGGCGAACTTCCTTCGAGGGAAACGACCTGGAAGAGTTCAGCCACGTGATGCTGTATGAAAATATCCCCGAGGACGGGATTCTTGACGGCTCGAACGGCGCGTACGGCGATCCCAACATGGCTGCGTCATCGACCGACCTGACAATGAGGGAACGGGAATTGCTGCTGCGGCAGAAGGAGCTGGCATTGCGTGAGCAAGAACTTCAGATGAGGCGAGGCGGTGGGAGACGCCCTCCTCCACCGCCATCCAACGCCGGTTTTGACGATGACGATGATGACGACGAGTACGTCGATCCCATGGTACCGCGCGGTCGGGTCCCCTTGGTGGATCCCGATACCATCGACATGATGAGCGTGACGTCGCGTCGGAATCGCAAGACCCCCAGCGCGGGTCAGCTCCGGAAAAATCCCGAGATGCAGCAACCGTCTCGCACCAGAAACCCATTCTCCCGGGCAGGGATGAACAAAAACAGGACCAGCGCGAGGCTGATGGCGGATGTTCCGGGTCTTCACGACTCTCTCATGGACAATCCGCTCATGGCCTACTCGTCGAATCGGTACGGCAATGTGGACCGGCAGACGATGGGCCAGAACTCAAGGTCCAACTCCCTGACTGCCGCAAGACTCGATGAACTGCAACAAGGGCCGGGCTACGGCGCCTATCCTCCGAAACGCACCAGCCACTCGCCCGGCCACCCGCTCAATTCTGGACCGCGACAGTCCGGAAGACCTTCGCCGCCGAACGGCTACGCTCATCCCAACGGATACCACGGGAATCAACGCCCATCCCCTCCGGGCATGAGGCAGCCTATCCCGCGACACCCACCCGGCCACGGGAACGCCGCGGCCCCGCAGCAAGTTGAGCAGCAGATCGGGGTGAGCAACCTGTACCCGCCCAAACCTGGCCCGCAAGTTCGCAGTCTGACGGGTAGTGCGAGTGCTAGCGCGGAGAGCAATGACAGCGGCGCCAGCGTCCAAATTGAGTCCGGAAACTCGGCTCAGAGCAGCCAGAGCAGTCTCGGAGCGCGTCTCCCCATCGGCGTTCGGTGATCTGAACGGGGAGTCCGGTTTTGCGTGGCCCGGTATGCGAGTCGGAGTCTGTTTGAAAGCCTTTCTCTGCTTCCCGTCCTCTCGATTTCCACGAACTGCCGTCCTGGACGACAAAAAGCAACACCGACCGACAGCCATAGTGGACATCATATGCCGTTCCGGCGCATGGCTACTCTGCGCCAAACGCTCTCTTCCCACCGACGTGCTCGCCTTTTTCAGAGGATTCCCGATCAGGCCTAACCCCCATCACACATAACGGCCGCATCCAGATACCTTACCCTGTAATTTAATCGACGGCTTGGGCCGTCACTTCACGAACACTAGGCAACGAATAAAGGGAAGCTTATCAGCGGCCCCTTTTCTTAATGACTGGTATAGAGAGGAGCAGAGGATATCAAGCTCTTCATTTTCCCTTCTCTTCTTCCGAGTACACACATACGGCCGCGGCGACAGCAGCTTCGGATTTGCAAACTGGCTCTCTCGCCGCTCCTAATACACTTTTGTCTGCCTTTTTCTTTTTGGAACGATAGCGGAAAGTATCATAGTCTGTGTGTGAGCGTGTGTAGGAAAAAGTGGACTGGCTATACCCTCCCCGTGGTTTCTGTTTGTCTGCGTCGTTTTGTGTGTGCGCCTGGTGAATGATGGGCGGGGCTCGGCCTCTGTCTTTTCTCTCCTGTTTAATAAAGCATTTGGGTTTGTGGCTTGTCGACTCGAACAACTCACTCTCCTCTGATAGCATTCTTATCCCATACAGAAAAGGGGCAGCTCTCTCTGCTGTCTTCTCTTACTCTCGTGTCTGCGAATCGCTAGGTCGAAGTGGCTTGTGAGTTCTTGATACGTGCTGTTAACGTCGCCCATGACCTTCTCGAAAGCGCATGTCGCCCTACTTATGGATTCGGGGATCTGCCATCGTTCACAATTGACTCTTGCTGGACACAGTGCTCCTTTGCCACACATCCATGCTCCGAGCATCCGCCTAAAGGAATATAATCGAGCTCTTTCCAAGTGAAAGCTATGCTAATTGTCGCATTGAGCACTTGATTCTCTGGACGCATGACCATTTGCACATCTGAAGGAGCAGACGGCTTTACCACCTCATCTATGAATGGGCAGCCTCTTGTAAGGATAGAATCTCTCTTTATCACGTATCATCTTTTCCATATCTTAGCCCTTCGGTCTATTCAACGTCCTTGAGCATCCCACACAAAAACTTCCCAACCACAGCAGACTGTTTCTGGGCTTGCTTCACCTCCGAGACCTCCGTCAACCCGATCGCAAGACTACCGCTCTTTAATAGCTCATCCACTGCAGCGTCGCTGGAGACTTTCATCGTCCGCCGGCCTACAACAGGCATCGCTTGGCCATACGTCTCGGTATAACCGGTGGAGAACGTCAGCCACGATGAGTCTCCGCACGGAATCCAGTACACCCAGGCCAAGTTGGTCCCGTCGTTGGAGCCCCCTTTGTCAACGAAAACAGGTGCCGTGCTTTCCTCGATATCCTTGGGGATCATCGAAGGAGCTTTGCCGGAGAGAACTCGGACAGATGGGACCAGGATCAGCTGCCCCGACACTCGAAGAGCCACGAGACAGGAATCGTAGAGGTCCATTCCGGTCAGGCCGAGACCGCCAATCCATGATAAGCTCGATAGCAACGTGTCGCCGAACACAGCTTCGACGAGTACGTCGCACTCTTTTTCGTCCGCCACAGAAACTGGGTATGGGTAATTGTCACGCAGACTGTAGGCCGCCTCTCGCAGTACCTTTTTCACCTTAGGAGCCTCTGAGGTATCTTCCTCGTATGAGTATGATCCTCGAGGGTGATGGAGAACCTGATACCGCGACAGGGCAGTGGCCAAGATGACCAGACGATAGTTGAGATTGGCCGCGCTCGTCGCGCCCCTCGCCACTGGAGTGAAGGCATGCTTCATGTCGTCCGTGTTGGCCCCGAGATGGAAGTAGATTGACCGAGCGAACAACCACATGCACTGAAACCCGAGCCAGAGATACACACACCGAGGGGTTTCTTTCACGAGCGTGACATAGCTGGCGACCGTCGAGCCCGCGCAGACAAGAGATCCGAGAGCCCACGACACGCGCCAGAGATAGCTCTTGCGCACGTTGGCCGGAACCCCGAGGATCGCTCGCGCCTCGTCGCCGATGACCTGCGGTGTCGGCATCTTTCCGGTCAAGACGTCGAGGTAGCTACGACCCTCTCTGTCGTCTCGCTCACGACCGTAGCCGGCCAGTTGGATGATCGAGGCGCAGGCGAAGAAGAAGCTCCAGTTGATAAGAGTGAGCCACCAAAGATGTTTCGCTTGCGTATACCATAACGCATACGCTTCTACCAATTTGATGCCGGAGGCCAAGATGACCATCCAGTCTATGCGAGCCTGTGACTGACTGACTCGAGCCCAGTGGATATCGCGCGCATACGTGTGTGGTTTCAGCGCACGCTTGTTGTCCGACATGGTGCAGGACCGAACTGCAGCGGCGGTGTATTCATCAAAGACATACACGTCCTCGATACCTTCTGATGCCGAGCTATGTGGCTCCGGACTCCCATCATCTTTCTATATATTTATAAGCACTCCGGAATGTGGGAAACACATCAAGCGCATTGATGTTGTCTTACCCAACGGACTTGAACACCTATCGCGCCTGAAGAGTTCATCACCATCCCCCTCTTCTTCCTCCTCAGGTCCAAGCTTACCCCTACGGCCGCATCGGAGTATGAGTTCCTGACTCCTAGAGTGTCTCTCAGCCAAGCCGGCGTCGACGCCGCAATGCATGCCTTTGCGAGAAAGATTGATCCAAAGCTACTCATCGCAGCCCATGGAAGACCGGCAGCGCCCTTGCTCCCGAGGATCAGAGACTGTGCTGTCGTGGCTCCTATAAGAACAGTCAATGGCGCGATCTCGAGAATTCCACTCCTCATGTCCTGGGAATCGTCGAGTGCCATGGTTTTCTAATGTCCAAAATGTCGGGAGCAGCAGAGGATGGCAGGGTATTTCACGAGAGCAATTTCTACTCAATCTCAATGGTATTAGCAGCCAGTAAGGCCTTCTGCTAGCAAATCTCAATACGCCGCTCAACTTGATAAGCAAATCGCAAAAAAGTGGGGTGTGCGGGGGGAAATATATTCAGATTCCGGCCTCGTATGCAGCTAAGGACGGAATAGCGCCTTGGCAATGGCCTGGAGACTGCGCTGAAGGCTGTGCAAATAGTCTCGCGGTGGGAGTAGACAAGGCAGACATCGGTGACGGTGAAGACCGGTGAAGACGCCGATCGGTGTCCAATGAGCATTAGAATGTGTAATTGATCAAGCAGAGGTACTAGCGGTATCAAGAAACAAATTCTCAAACAACGAGATAACTTCTGAATAAGAACGAGGTACTTATTTGAGCGTAATCATGAGACTAGCGAGATCAAACAATGTGGAGAAGTCAAATACTGTATAGATGAAGGTGAGAGTTTGCAAGGAGAGACGACAGGTCATGTTCTTGGTCCGAATATGACAAACCGGTAAATGTGAGAACGGAACTAAGGCAGACAACGACGACAACGGCGCTAATCATGCAGCAGTCGAGCATGAGACAGCCATTCGATATGGCTCACGATCTCTCTTTGGATTCGTTGTATGATCGACTTCGTGACGAAGGATGCCTTGCGAAGCCTCAGCTGATCTTGCAAGCAGTTGGAAAGACACCCTACCTGCTCCACATACCAAGCTTTTTCAGACGATGAGAGACGAAGGACAAACGCCATGTTACGTGCCGGAATGAGGCTATAATAAAGACAAGAACACAAATACGTTGATGGTGATTGAGCCCGCACTCAGACTCAGATTTGAGCTCGGGTCTGACCTCGCTTCTGGTTTCGCCGAAAGTGCATCTATTGCCTCTGGAAAGTTAACCAGAAAGTGCATTCACGTATATGTACTCAGTACAGTCTTTAGATGTACACAGAGGGCTGATGTCAATTAGAGAGACGTATGAACCGGGGCTTGAAGTGTCGTACGCACCTTCTCCTAACCATAGAAAGGGTCATTAAACCCTAGTATGATGCACTTGCACATATCACCGATTGAGCGAGTTCCCACCACCTTCCATAAAAGGGTGCAGAGATGTGACGTGTATCATGTTATCAGTCCGACCTGGTGGCGTTAGCTACAGATGTGGAACAGAAATGGGCGGTGAAGCTACCTTGACATTGCGCCGGAAGAGTAGCACCCTGTGCATTGCATCGTAATGCTTCCAGGATACAGCTGTGGTCTTGGATCCAGAAAAGTATCACGCAGATATCAATGTCGCGATAGAAGTCCTTCTGATACGCCTGTATTGCGGTTCCGCGCAGAGCGCAGAAGCCCTTGAGTGATTTCTCAAAGTCTTCGGTGCAAGAGTGTCCCCAGCCCTTGGCGTAGGGCAGCTGTAGGAAAGCCGTGCCCCAGCCTTCTAACTTTCTGCCTGAGTATTCGCAGAAGGGTTCCTCTGGATCTGCCTCCTCGAAAGAGAAAGCGTTTTTCATTTTGGCGCAGAGGGTCAATTGAACGAGCAGAGTGGCAAGGACTGTAATGTTCCTGATATGCATATTTTGACACTTCCTCTTGAGCGAGAGGTGAGCTAGCAGACGTTGAGAGAATTGAAAAGGAAAGAGGAGTATTGGATGAGGAGACAAAGCTGCCGACTACACGGTCTTCTTTCTCCCACACGCATCTTTCAAAGAATTCGGGATACAAGGGTCATTAAAAGGTTCAGCCAGCTGTTTACTGTCAATCGGTCCGGGAGGATTGTTATGAGCAATGTTAGTACCAACCGTGCACATGGGGAGCACGGGTGTCGCGGGATATAGCGTGGTACATAGCCTGCGGTGACCATGGGCCAGGAATTGACTGCATTCATCTCAATGTTGTGGCTTATGGAGAAGTGATTCAACATGATGGCATTGTCCGCGTGGCAGATATGCCATTCTGACGATCGAGTCAATTTGGCTACGAGTCTGGCACACTGGACGGGCGGAATTGGGCAAACAGTGCAAACAGGTATCTTCAACCACAGAACATCACCAGTTAATCAACGTCAAAGCTGAATTCGTAGTTTGGTAGCATTAAGTTGAGTACGGGGGTATCTTATGCGTGTAGAACGACGCTCGGGATATGGCTAGTCGGGTAATATGAGACGCGGCGCTATTTAATGGAGAACATTGAAAGCCTTAACGCCTTACAACGGGTATCAATAAACTGAGTCCCATAACTGCATCTTTGTTGCGCCAATAGGCCATACCACCCGGTGATTGACCGCGGAAATGGCGTTATCCGACTCGGTGAGGGTTAGTCCTCCTGCCGAGGTCAAGAGAGCATATTGTCTTCCAGTGCTGCTTACCAAGCGACAGCAATGCCCGAAAACGCTGCGAGCGCCAATACCAAGCCGGTATTCACCATCAGCATCTGTCCGGCGTTCTCCGGTACCCTACTTCCACGCGCAACTTCTTTCGGCCTGATGCAAACCATCCGGGTGTCCACAAAATCTCTATCATTTGTTGTGGCATTGCCGACGCGAACGAAGATATAGAGCGTGGTAGACCGAACAGACTCATCATATTGTGACAAGGCGCGAGCTACAGGGCTCAACTCTTCCTGCTCCTCGTTGGCTTCCATATTCCAAAAATATCTATCAAGTAAGGTAGCACATCTGCCATTTGAGGTATCGTTCGCAGGCTTTGCAAACAAAGGACCTAGAGAAGAGGCTAATGTTAGTGTAGGCACCATATAGGGCAGTTTCGAATTGCCCTGGAACACATAGCCTGGAGAAGAGGATGCTCACTTCCGAGCCTTCGTGGTTCCTCAAAGACAGCGTCTGAAGAGTTTCCACACGAATTAGGGAGGTCTTCACTGACGATGCTGTCAAACATCCGCTGACAGACATCATCTCCGACTGCTTCGGCTGATGCTCGCCGCTGGAACAGGTTTGTGAGGTCCCTAACGCAATCGGCACCGACAACCGGAGCACAAGAGCCGTCGTCTGCCCAGTCATGAGGTTCCAGGCCGGGTTGCGGGGCATATGATGCAACGCAGGTGGTGTAATTCCGCTCGGTTGATACTTGGTCAGCGGGAACCGTTACGTAAGATGAATGTGACATTCTAGCGGAAGACTGATTCAGCCAGACTGTATCAATTATCTCCCAAGGCGCCGACTGGTCGCTCGTTACAATCGTCCCTTGCTCGCTTAATCGTATACCGGGGAGATAGAAGATTCCAGTTGCATTAGCACCGCCAATCGTCTTGTCGACATCCAAGCAGGCTGGCTCGATGTCTGAGCTAAAGTGGAGGTATGAGAACTTTGTCGGAGACAAAGAGTAAGAAGCTGAGACGAATGGCAATCCTAAAGTCACGGCAAGGGAAAGTATGGTGGGATTTCTCGCTGCAGTCACCAAGGCGGTTTGCATCGTGAGTGAGAGGAACAGGAACACGGTTGACCGCGCCATATGTGAGAACATCATCTACGACGATGAGCTGCTAAGATAGGCGATGCAAAGCCGTTTGTTGGTTTGATGTGTCAAGTTCGGGGCTGGTAAATAGATGAGCCTGCCAACCAATTGAGCTTTAACAGGGCTGAGTCTCTCCTTAAGAGAGCTAATGATTTTGATGATGACGGAGCTAGTGGGTGTTGGATTGAAACCACTGGGGTTTGGCTGTTGATATGAGCCAACACGAGGCGGCTGTCACCAACGAACGGCGCAGCCTTGCAGAGTGGCAGCTGTTTGAAACTGCAAACAAATGAGACTTCAGTGCCGTTACCTACCTGTTTCGCATACGCACCGGTCTTGTGGTGATACGGGCCTACTTAATCAGCGTGCCGGCCGGACCCGCCCCAAAGAGCTCGCCCCTCCATCCATGGTTCGATTTGTCTTGGGCCATGGGGATCAATGTCGTTCCCTTGAGCTGGTAAGCTAATGGCTCCATAGTCTTTTCTCCATTGCACCTTGCAGATTGTATATTAGATGTCCAGGAGACAGTGAGGTCAACATGTAAGCTTTTGCACCTGAACTATAGCGGTAAGATATGACTAGAGCTCTTCACCAGAACTTAATACAAGACGTGGCTCAATAATAATGCGATCTCTGACATATTTGTGTTGAGAATAGACATAGGCGTGAAAGTTTGATAGAAAAGACCATAACTTAGCTGCGGATTGTCTCATAAGCTGCCGTGAGGCTATGTTCGTCTTGATCTAGGCGCTACCGGTACGAGTAGGTTCGAACATGATAGCGCTTTAGATTCAATAGAGAGGTCTTGTGATATCAATTGATGCTCAACTCCATCGTCAACTCGCGTACGTGCCGAGCGTGCCTGAACAGCAGCTAGCGCGTCGTCGACTTGGCGCCAAGTTGAAGGGTTGCACCAAGTTGATTTTTTCTGAGCAAGGGGATAGAGACTGTAAACTCAGCTTGGACAACAGAGGAAGCCTCACTGCAACAACCAGAAAGGAGAATACGAGTTTCCACCCGAAATGGCGCCTGCGCAGCCCTGAAGAGTCTAATGGCAACGAGTTAGTCGGCTATCGATGCAGACTACAGAGACCATTATCCTCCGCTCCCCTTCAACAGCTCAGGACCATAACTCGATATGATCTGCTCAGCTTGTGCGGCTAGATTGTTTGACGCCATTACTCTTCGCCGATTCGCAACGAACTTTCGCAAAGGCTCCTCCATACTGCCATCGTACTTGCGACAACCCTTTACGTCCAAGGCACCAGCCTCTTGCCGGCTTCACACCTCAACTGCAAGTCGATTGAGGCAGCGAAGTTTTCCATCCGAGCTAGCTCGTAATGGCATCTCCGGGACTTCTACAACGTCGCGGCTCAAAGCAGATGCTGAGCGTCAACCCTTTGGGCAAATCGCATTGCGGACACTCTCAGTTGTCTCTCGAAGGAATGCAGCTTCCGCTGAGGCAGGTCCCGTCAAGGCTACGTCCGCGAAGGACCAATTCAAGGAGAAGAGGGATCGGCATGAGTCTGGGGGTGAAGCCCAGAGCTCTACCAAGGAACCACGTCGCACTCGTTCGAAACGGGAGTCCGAAAAGCTATTGAAGCCTGAACGTCGAAAAGCTCCTCGCAAGCGAGAAGCACCGACTGTGGCGAAGCGGCGCGAAAAGTTCGAAAGCGCTGAGGTCGACAAGGGCTCGAGCGAGCGTTTCAAGAAGGGGGCAAAAGATGAACCCCAGAAGCTAGAACGCCGATCGAAGAAACAGGTGGATGAGTCCAAGACAACAGAAGGTCGATCTAGGGGACCAGGGAGCAGATCCAAGAAACCAGATACCAAAGAAGAGGAGGGTGAGCAGGAAAAACCGGAGAGACTACCGTGGCAACTCGAGAAGGAGGCGGTTAAGAGGAAGCTGGGTGGGGAGGAATGGAGACCATTCAAACGTCTGTCACCAGATGCTCTCGAAGGCATTCGAGCGTTGCACGCTCAGTCGCCTACTCAATTCACCACACCCGTCTTGGCGAAGCAGTTCGAAGTCTCGCCCGAAGTCATCCGGAGGATTCTGAAGGGCAAGTGGCGCCCCAACCCAGAAGAGGAGGAAGCAAGGAGGCTGCGGTGGAGTAGGAGAGGCGAGAGGATCTGGAAGACGCTGGCCGCGAAGGGGGTAAGGCCGCCGAAGAAGTGGAGGGAATTGGGTATTGGCGGCGCTCCACCAGGCGGCGTTCCCAAGTGGAAAGCATACCGAAAGTCACCTGTCAAGCGTTCACCGATACGATTCTCGATAATAGCGCTTCCGCCCGAGCAGGCGATGCATATTCCTGTCAAATGAGTTCACACGGAGAAGCGCGGAACGGAGTCTCTCGAGGGACGAATTTTTGGTAGAGCAAGTCTTGTAAATTAGGGAGAAAATACCGAGCATTTCAAAGTCTAGATAATGTATATGCGATATAGCATATCTCTTTTATAATCATGTTCGGACAGGTCAGACATCAGCCGTACTACGTACAGAGCACTCCAAACGAGAATTGTAACCGACGTTGGCGGCAACCTATACCTTGGCTTGACCATCCGCGAATTTCTTGGCCGCATGGCCATCGTTCACCAAGGTCGGAGCTGCCGTGATACGATTTCGGACGCTGCGACTGACCAAAGACCGGCACAGAACGTATCCGCGGTCATGACATGACGTCTAATCCGGTCGCTGCAATTCTCCTCTCCCATGCTCACCCGAAGTAGCATCGCCAGCGGAGCGCCGCCGCCGCCCTCTCCTCGACGATGTCAGCATCGTCGAACATCCGCGCCTTCGTACAATGGAAAGAATCCACGGTATTCGCGGGCGAAGACATCAGCTGCGTCATCACGTTTCGAAACATCGCACCCGTCCCGACTCGCGACCTGGCTCCGGCGGATGCGCCGCGACTGAACGGATCAGCGTCTGCAGGGGCTCACAGCTTGAAGAGCGCACCATTGCGCTCCAATGGCCGGCCTTCCCTGTCGAGAAACGCGTCCGCGGGCTTTCAGAAGTCGCAGGCAGCTGGCCGAGGACACAAGCCATCTCTGTCCCTCAACGTCGCTGCCAGTTCTTCGTATGGAAATGGAGCCGCTCAATTGGGGCAGAGCCAGACCCCGACAGTACGGCCGGGCCACAAGCATGGGAGGTCATTGTCTATAGTGTCTCTGGGGAACGATGGATCATTGGAAGGGAGCACCACACCGAGGACTGCGAATCCTGTGACTAGACCCACTCGCCATCATGGGCGTTCTGCAAGCGTGCAGATCATACCACGAGCGAGCAATGAGGGAGCTTCAGCAGGTATACTATGTCAGACACTTCGCGAGTTTGTGGCTCCGTGACTGATGAGTGGCTAGGATACTTTGGCAGTCGTGCTGTGACGCAGCCATCGCCTCGTCGAAGCAATCCAGCGACTCCCATGATCCCCGAAACATACGGCGAGCATTCATCATCGTCTCAGTCAAGCCGACGCAGCCCAGCTCTGCAATCTACACCAAGCACCCATAGTTCTACAAGGACCTCTCGACAACCTTCACTGTCCATGTCGCAGAGTTTCAGATTCCCCATGGCTTCTGCGCCGAGGAAGAGCCCGTCTCCTGATCCCGCAATCGCGCCAGACTCCGCCTGGAGCCCTCAGACAACACCCTTGCCGTTCAGGACACAGTCGCCCAGATCTACGGAGCACTTTTCGAGGACGCTCCGTCCTGAGGCCAAGGTGTTATCTGGCGCAAGCATGCAAGGGACGCCTCGAAGTAGCGGAGAGCTCTATTCTGTCAGCAATCATTCTTCGGAGACGCTGGCGTCCGAATACACACCACAAATGTCTGGTCGACTGTTGTCTATCGGTGGCCCGCGACCATCACATCAGCAAGCCCCAGCCCCGCGGGGTCCCGAGACGTTGATGATGGGCTATGCTCATGTAGCCGGGACCTTTACCCTCGACGGCTCACTGGTAAATCAAGCGCCCTTTGAAGAGGTCAAGAGGAAAGCCATCGTTGGCGGTCATGGCGGAGGGGGAGTTGTGGGCGTCGAAAGCACAAAACGTGAAAGCGGTCTCTTTGGCTCTCTTAGCTGGGGATCAATAGGCGAGTCGCTGGGCGGCCTCCTCAGCAGCGGAGAGCCAAGTAGTATCAGAGAGATGAGGTGTATCGCCAATTCCAAGGCGATTCCCCTCATATCCACGCCGCAATCCATTCTCTTTGTCGATCTGCGTCTCGAGCCAGGCGAAAGCCGAAGCTACAACTTCAGTTTTACCCTCCCACGGGGATTGCCACCGACCTACAAAGGCAGAGCGATGAAAGTTTCCTACCGTCTCATCATCGGAACTCAGCGACCCGGAATGGCGAGCGATCAACAGGTGAAGCAGGTTGATGTGCCTTTCCGGGTCGTGGGTAGTGTCAGCAGTAAGCACCACACTTCCTATTCTTCGATCACGTCGTCCTGATGAAGTTAGGCAACGGAGATATTCTCGGCCACGATTTGATGTCTCCTTATATCATTCTTAAAGACCTTTCCAGAACTTCAACAATTAGCAGCAACGCCAAAGCCCCGGAAAAGGTAGAACGGAAGCCCACACCAAATCAAATATCCAACGCCAGCGACGGCTCTCTACCCGACTTTCTCAGCTACGTCAACAACCTCCTCAACCGACCGAGAGAAAACTCCAGCATGGGTCTCCTCTCCCCCACGGACACAGGCGTCCGACGACAGTCCATGTTCGAAGAGCCGCGAACGATGAAAGAAACCATCGACCTCGCCATCCTACGCAGCAACCTAACCAACGCCTCCAACCAGAGCACGAACCGGTTCGAGATCGCCCGCTCGGGACGCCGCGTGGCCGTCGTCACCCTGACCCGGCCAGCGTACCGCCTAGGCGAGGTCGTCACCGGGGCCATCGACTTCACCGGCGCCGACATCCCCTGCCACGCCGTCGCGGCCGCGCTCGAGTCCGCCGAGAAGGTCGACCCGACGCTCGCGCTGCGGTCCGCCGCCAGCATCCAGCGGGTGACGCGCAAGACGCACGCGAGCGTGGCCGAGACGGCGCTGTTCGCCGCGCGCATCCCCTTCGCGCTGCCCGTGCCCGCCCACAGCACGCCCGAGTTCGTGACGACCGGCGTCAGCCTCGAGTGGAAGCTGCGCGTCGAGTTTGTGACGCCGCCGGTGCGCGCCGACGATGTTGTTGGCCGGGCGGAGGCCGGCCGCGCGCGGCTGCTGGAGGAGGCCCTCAGGGATGACAGGGGGGTTGTGCGAGTTGCGGTCGAGGATCTGGCTTGTGAGAGCTTCGAGGTGGCGGTGCCGATTAGGGTTTATGGAGCTGTCATACCGGGGGTGGGGGAGAGTGCGGACGTGGAAGGGCTTGTCGTTTGATGTAGACGAGTTGGTATCTTCATTATCATTTTGGATCAGGTTGCATAGCAGAGCGTCGGGTGGCATTTCTACTGGCGAGATTATCTCACGGCGTTCATGGCGATGAATAGCAGCCAGAGCTGCTTCGTATCTCCTACTTCTCGATTGCTGGTTGTTTGGGTGGGCGAGGTATCATCGCTCTGAAAATCTGTTTCCACGTGCATTATGCGGACAGAACTCCCCGGAACACCATGTGAAGGACTATGCGAGGCAATAAGCACTCGTGATTTCATTAAAGAAAGCACTTCACTTCACCGAAGATTATGTATATAAGACTTAGATAACTCAAGTACATGCTTTCAACTCTCGAATATTCCTTTCCTGCATGTGCCACAATCTCCCATCCTTTCCTGCCTGGAACACGACTGAAGTTGTGGCGCGCTCAAGCAAGAGGTACACTGAAGACAGCCAGACAACGCACAATCAGCCTGATCAGTGCCTAAAGAGTCCTCCGCAAGCATCAAGCCATACCTCCCGCCATTTCCAGCTCCTACATGCTTCGCTTCATCACTCCCATGACAGAGTCAGAGTAATCCAGGGGCCGAGCTTTTCAGGACCGATCCGGCGGCAGAAGGCATGCCTCGGACCTGAACAGGTCGGGCGACGCCTCTGCCGCCTTCACTGCTACGAGTCGTCGCTCGGCTTCGGTTCCCACGCCTCTGACTGTCTGCGGTCCGGGGATATGATCGAGGTTTCGTCGGCTGATGCACGAGTTCTCCGATGCCGTAATTGAATGTAAAAGGTCGATTAAAGAGCGAAGGTTGCAAAGTTCAAATTGAAAGAAATCGATTGTGGCCGTGGCCGGGTATTGGTTGACGACGCTTTCGAAGCGGATCTCGACGCTGCAGTGGCTCCATGTATCGAGCAAGAAGGAAGCGGAGAATCAACGCATCGAGAAACAAAGGTCCTGAGAAGATGAAGAACAACAGACATGGGCCGGACGTGGTGCCATAGCAATGCGAAGTACTTGTGAAGCAACAAGCGGCGAGGAGACGTAAATCTCAGCCGAGATTGTGAAGCAGGTTGAACACAAGTGCTTCGCAGCCGGTCGTCAAGGATCCTGATAGTCGATGTCGTTGAAGAGATCCAAGACGACCTGCAACATGGGCGCGCACAGGCTCACTTCGTCGCCGGCCTCGCCGCCAAAGAAGCGGATCCGGTGCGCCTCAAGGGCGTCCTCCTGCGTCTGCTGCTGCACATGGCTCTGCTTGCGCTGAGCCTCTTCCTCCTGCTGCCGGACCCGGGCCTGCCATGCCTCGTACTGCTGCTGCCAGTGCTGCCGACCGTTCGTCGCGGACCGGTCGTACGGATACGACAGTGCTGTCGACCCGATGAAGATGTTGGCGTTGGTGATGGGCTCAGCAGGGACGAAGGGCAGGCTGGCCGAGGTCCGGTGGCGAGGGCGGTTTCTCGACCGTCTTTTGCTGTGACGATGGCTCATCAAAGGACGAGGGAGAAGATGGTGGGGAGGTTTCGCTCACTGTTCCGTCGAGAAGAGAGAGTTCAACCTCTGTTATATAGCCGAAACGAAGGAGTCATCCGATCAGCCAGCAGCAGACGCAACGAAGCAGCAGATGACTGCCTGGGTGATGAAGGAGGAAGAGGAGCCCGAGGACAAGTGACTCATTATCGTCATGTTTTTCCAGCCCACACTAAGTAGCTACGTACTGTGGTAGTCCATGTCCTTGGTGCTCTCGTGGTGGTCTGTGTCGCAGGCGGACGCGGGTTGCGTGTGAGCCTGGAGAGTTGCGGATGACTCCTCGTCCGTGATTCGCCGGATGACTGTTTGCATCGGGAAACATGTGGCGACCCTTCCAAGGTTTCAAAGATTGGCCTGAACTGCCGGGGTCTCGTGCATGCCTTGGCAGGGCACCAGCACAAGCGTGGCGCAGTCGTTTTTTTTGTTTCCAAACAACCTTGGAACGCGGGAAGGTTGCAGCCCTGGAACTTCTCCCTTCGCAGCCTGACTTGAGGCATGGTGGTAAGGCAACCTTCGAACCCATCTCTTCTCGTAGAAGAGTCCTTGCTGTCAGAGGATTACTGAGACCTAGCCTCATCACCTTCAGCGAAGAGGCCTTGTCCGCAGCGCACATGTCCTTTCTTGAGATAACGGATTGGCTTCACCCTGTAGGCGGTGTCGCCGACTTGATGCGAGTACGCCTCCCTGACTTCCGGTGTCCGTTCGTCTGAATGAGGAGCTTGTAACGCCACAAATCATTGGTGCCGTTGAGCGACAGTCGTTCATGTTGGACTGCGGCTTCTTAAAGGTTCAATATGTGCAGATACCGTCTTAGACGATGAAGCGGGTGATCTTCGATATTCTTTGCTAACCCGATCTTTTCAGTGCTTTTTGTGAAGGTTGAAGTTACTTCTGAACCCCGTATGGTTCCTATGGTATGGCATGGACTTAGCCGTCTGCATGCAACACCTGTAAAGCTTTTAGCACCTTTGCAGCTAGGTGTATGGTCTTCTGTCAGGTGATGCTTTCCGAAGGCTCCCTTAATATCGGTTTGAGGATACTTCGAAACGGATGCTGGCGCCGCGGCCGGCTGGATTATCCTTCCTCTTTAGCTGAGCCCTCGGGCCTCCTCATGATTGCTCTATTGGTTGCAATGGTCAGAAAGGCCTTGATGTTCTTCAGACCCCCCGCCGTAGCCGCAGCAGAACATTGAGAGATTGATACAGCCTTGTCAGGCTGAGTGAGCATATGGATAGCTCTTTCGACATACGCGGAACCGTTGAGCTGCCCGCGGGCTGTGTAGTGTGTTGAGCGTCTGACGTCCGCTTTCTTTGTCGTCACCTCATGCTTCACTGTTACGGACGCGGCCCTGTAAGGGAGCTTGTATTCAAACGTCGAAGTTGTGTCGAAGTTCGCAATATGCTGTTGACTCCGTGTCGGATGTGAAGACGGTTGAGTACCCGCGCTACAGTTCCGCCGACCATTTTTGGGCCTGTATATTCAATATTCCCAATCATTTACTTCCAACAATTCCGTTAGTGTTCCTCCGCACAGAAGAGTCATGGATACCTAAATACGTTTCCACTCCAAAGCAAGCCTCGATGTACGGTGAGACGTCACACAGAGGGCCAGTCAGTCGGTCGCTAGCCATCTCTGACTGACTCATCTCCGTGGCGCTCGTCATCTGTCAACAAGAAAACATGGAGTAGTACCATGACGCGCCCAGGTAGTCGTTTCTGACAAAGCTTCTCTCCAATGTCTAAGTCTCGAAGGTCGTCAGGTCGCGCTCTCCGCTTACGGCAAGGGCCAGTTCATAAACGCCTCGCTCCTTTGCTCGCCCGATGCAGTCTTTCTTAACCTTGTCATCTTGAGTAGAGGGAGGAATGCAGACGATGAAAGGTAGGAAGGTACTGCAAGAAATTGAAAGAGAATCTGAGGAAAAGAGAAGAAGCATGAGGACAGCGGCCGTCCTCATTAATGACAAGCTTCCTACCGGGCAATCCGAGTGTACACTGACGGCTCAAGATCCGCCGGGGTGGCCCCAGAGAGCAACAGTGGTTTGTAGTGGCCCAGGTGCCGAGTCATCCTCATGAGCCTCCCATTTCCAAGGCATCGGACCATCTGATGATGGTTCTGCGAGTGGATTTAGACCTGTGGGGGGAGGGCATCTAAAATGGCATTTTGCGGAAGAATAACAGAGGATTTCTGTCAAGGGGTGACTCGCAGATACGCTACGATCCAACCATTAAACACAATCAGAGTGCGAAAGTGAGTTCGAGTGTGAGCATGCTGAGCAGTGGGCCTGATGAGCCAGAGTTCAGCCGAGCACTCTATCAGGACCGTTATTCTATCTGAAGAAGCGATAGAGCAAGAAGATTATATAGCATATTGGGCTGGAGATTGACTGAAACCCCCGATTTCGCAAACCTTCTCTGATCTTAGTAACGCCAGAACCAATGAGATTATGATATTACTGAAACTCATCCAGGCCTTTTGTTGACTTTGGCCGTATCTCAACTCAAGGATATCCAATTGAATGTGGTTGTGGACAGCAGAGTGCCTCATTGCATTGCTTCGAGACACTTCTCTTGGAGACAGACATTGAGCTTTGATGCCTGAGCGCGTAGGCTGTCTCTGAGAGTCTGCATAATCACATCGTGGTATTGTCCGCGCATATT
>QQTW01001005.1_pt1 | contig 19146 bp, 18 predicted proteins | sample 1904831 | NCBI WGS metagenome assembly QQTW01 (sample SAMN09435610, study PRJNA476489) | Subsurface metagenome, whole genome shotgun sequencing project. | reverse complement strand
ATTACAGGACGTACAGGCACGAGCTGGGGCGACGTTTGAGAACACACGCTCCACCGTTCCAGTCAGTTTCGGCAATGCCACCCAAGATCACCGACACAGTTGCATGGCACCAAGCTGAACTGCTGATGCAACCGGCTTTCATTCGCGTTATCGATCAGATTCGTATGCAGCTTGACGAATCTGCCTGGAAGGGAACTTACCAGAATGTGATGATTTGGCCTGATGGGACGACGGATGAAATTAAAGCCATTGTTACCCAGCTGTTGCAACAGCTCGAACGCGCTTCTCCAACGGATCTAGCTGAGATTGAACAAGCTCTTACCCCACTGCCCACTCCCCATCCGGGCTATCATCTAACTTTGCAGCATCAAGGATTGCAGCAGGTTAGCGTAGATCTGTGGGAACTTTGCTATCAAGTCTGTTTTCGCAACTACACTTCCTCACTCGCTCAAGCAGCCCACTTGGAAGTCCAGATTGACACGAGCCTGATTGACGAAACCGGGGACGTGGATTGGCAGCGTTTGGATGCCAAGGCAGCAGAGTTAGTCAAGCAGGTGTTTGCTAACTTGCCAGCTATTTAAATACGTTTATAGAAAAGACAGAAAAACAAGTCGAATGATTCAGCAATTACAGGACGTACAGGCACGAGCTGGGGCGACGTTTGAGAACACACGCTCCACCGTTCCAGTCAGTTTCGGCAATGACGCAGCAGCTGTCCAAGCAGCGCGGGAGGGAGTTGCCTTATGCGATCGCTCCCATTGGGGACGGATTCGGGTAACAGATGAAGACCGCATCCGCTACCTGCACAACCAAAGTACGAACGATTTCCAGCTACTGAAACCAGGACTTGGCTGCGACACCGTTATCGTGACATCCACTGCTCGCACGATTGACTTAGTAACAGCATACGTGCTACAGGATGCGGTGCTGCTAATGGTTTCACCCAATCGCCGCCAGTATTTGATGGATTGGCTCGATCGCTACATCTTTTTTGCTGACCGGGTGCAATTGACAGATGTGACTGATCAGACTGCGACCTTCAGCCTCATCGGACCAGAGAGTGACGCCCTCTTAGAACAGCTGGGCGCAGGTGCCATTATTGGTCAACCCTATGCCACTCACCAGCCGGTGCAAGTCGGAGATGTAGAGGTTCGTGTCGCTGTCGGTAGTGGCTTGGCAACGCCTGGATACACCCTCATTGTCCCAGCTGGCAATGCCGCAACGCTGTGGAGCAATATTGTCCAAGCTGGGGCAGTACCAATGGGCGATCGCGTCTGGGAACAGCTGCGAATCGAACAAGGACGCCCAGCCCCTGACCTTGAACTAACCGACGATTATAATCCTCTAGAAGCAGGTTTATGGCAGACCATTTCTTTTAACAAGGGCTGCTATATCGGTCAAGAAACCATCGCCCGTTTAAACACTTACAAAGGAGTAAAGCAAAATCTGTGGGGCGTCCGCCTCAACGCTCCAGTTGAACCAGGTAGTGTAATTACTGTGGGAGATGAAAAAGTCGGCAAGCTTACTAGTTACACAGATAGCGATCGCGGTTCCTTTGGACTAGGCTACGTTCGCACCAAAGCTGGTGGCGCTGGTTTGAAAGTACAGGTAGGAGAAACTGAGGGTGAAATCGTCGATGTACCCTTTTTAACTCGCAACCCTGAGTGAGAGAGTAGGGGGAGCAGCGATATTGAGCAGGGGAAGATTTTGTCAGAAGTCTATTTTCGCTTCTCCCCTACAACGTCAATCGCGGGTGTCCCCAATCGAGCGCGTAGCGGATTGGGGAGGTAGAGCGCGGCGGCGCAACGAAGTGGAGTCGCCAATTAATCTGGTGGGTTAGGCAGTCGTTTGATATAATCCACGATTAGCTCAGACACGGCGACGTTCCGCAGTGTAGCAATTTTTTCAACCTTCTGTTTCAATTCCGGCGAAATTCTGATTTGCAATCTTTCTGTTCTTGACATGGAAGTACATTTGGCAGTACAGTGTTATTCATGATAGCAACACGCAGAATTACATTCCGACTGTATCCATCTAAGTCTCAAACGGCAAAATTGTTTGAAGCTAGGAGGTTGCACACCTATCTGTATAATGCGTGCATAGAACATCGGAAAACGAGTTATCAGCGCTTTGGCAAGTCTATTAACTACTTTGACCAGCAATCCGCGTTAGTCCCGTTCAAGGTGGACTGGCCGGAGTATCGTGCTTTAAATCACGGGTCTTTGCAGGCTACCGTAAAAAGAGTTGATTTTGCCTTTCAGCGCTTATTTAAGGGGTTGGGAAAATACCCAAAATTCCAATCAATTCGCAAATACTCTGGATGGACTTACCCTGATGCAAGGCAAGGATTTAAAGTACATTCAACTGGGGTAAACGGCTATCTGGAGTTGAGAGATATGGGCTTCCAACTCCAAATGCGCGGCAAGGCTCGTACGTGGGGCTTGCCTTCTACTTGCACTATTGTTTATCGCAACGGTCAATGGTTCGCATCTATCACCGTAAACTGTGAACCTGCCAGAGAGACTGGTACAGGTGCAGTAGGGATTGACTTTGGAGTACTGACGGCGGCGGCTTTATCCGATGGCACCAAGATTGAGAACCCTCGATTTTTAGCTAAAACTCAAACTAAGGTACGCCAAGCATCTAAGGCTCATCGTCGTAAACGTTCACCTAATTTCAAGAAGAAAATCAAAGGTTCTAAACGATGGAGAAAAGCGTCAAAGCGAGTAGCTAGACTACAACGGAAAGTTGCTTGTTCGAGACAGGATTGGACTCATAAAGTCGCTGCACAGATCGTCAGCAGTAATAGCGCTCGCAGCAAAGCTTTCCGCCGTGCGACGGCGGAAAAGCTTGCGAGCGGTAGCGACAGAGAAACTCAACCTGAAAGGGATGACGGCTAAATCTAAGAAGGGCAAGCGCAAACGGCAGAAAACTGGGTTAAACCGCTCCATTTTGGATGTAGGAATGGGGCTGCTTAGGTCTGCGATTGAGTATAAGTTGGTTGAGGCTGGAGGAGTTTTCATAGAAGTTCCTACCGTCAAGATTAAGCCAAGTCAGACTTGTCCGAAGTGTGGTCGTCAAGAGAAAAAAGCACTTAATCAGCGTGTTCACGATTGCCTTAAATGTGGCTACGTTGAAGATAGGGACGTGGCGGCTGCTCAAGTGATGATTAATTGGGCAAAGGGGTTAGGAACTAGCCTCTCAAACGTCGATGGATCTAGCTCTACTTCAGTACCCAAAGAGATCTTGCACTGCGGAGGACTAAAGCAACTAGCCCAAACGAAGCGTCAGAAACGACTTGCCGCTGGTTTGTCGGGGGAAACTCCCCGTTCAGCTTGCGACGGGGAGTAGTTCATATGTGGGTGGAATTTGGGATAGAGCATCGCTGCGACTGGTCGCCCTTCCTGCAAATGTCGCTTTACCACCGCTGGCACTTCATCAGGGTGGACGTTGCTATACCATACCTGCTCTGGTGTAACCAGTACCATCGGTCCCATACCGCATTGTCCCAGGCAGCTGCTGCCGGTGACTGTGACGCCTGGAAGCGCATGTGCCTGAAAAGCTGCTAGTACTTTGCCTGCTCCCTGCTTGCTACAGGTACGGTTCTGGCAAACTAAGACACGTTTAGGGGATGACATGCGACTCTATTGCAAGAACTTGTGAGCGTTTGATAGGAGAACATGAGAATTTAAGTTTAGTATAGCTCAGACCGAGAATTACTACCGAGGATAAGGCGCATTCTCTAATCTGGCAAGAGTCCCAACGCTTCCAGCCATTCCCGATTGAAAAGCCGCGACTGGTAACGGGTACCGCTATCACAAAGGATAGTTACAATCGTATGACCTGGCCCCAGTTGTTTTGCCAATGCCACCGCTGCTGCCACATTGATTCCCGTAGAGCCACCCACAAATAGACCTTCCTCTCTAAGCAGTCGGTAGACTACCCGCACACATTCGGGGTCATGAATTTGAATCGCATCATCAATCGGGGCACCCTCCATATTCGCCGTCACGCGACTATTCCCAATACCTTCTGTAATCGAGCTACCCTCAGCTTTAGTTTCCCCGGTCTTGACATAACTATAGAGTGCACTGCCCATTGGGTCTGCCAAAACCGTTTTAATCGCGGGATTTTTTTCTTTGAGGTACATAGACACACCGGCAAGGGTGCCACCAGTCCCTGTAGACGTTACCCAGGCATCAACCTTGCCTTCAGTTTGCTCCCAGATTTCTGCTCCTGTGGTTTCGTAATGGGCACGTCGATTCGCCAAATTGTCAAACTGATTCGCCCAGATAGCATTCTCCATTTCCTGCGCCAGTCTGCCAGAGAGCTTCACATAATTGTTGGGGTCTTTGTATGGCAAAGCTGGCACGACGCGAACATCTGCGCCCAGTGTCTTCAGAGCATCTATCTTCTCTTGGGACTGAGTTTCAGGAATGACAATCAGGCATTTGTAGCCTTTAGCGTTGCAAATATGAGCTAGACCAATTCCAGTATTGCCAGCGGTTCCCTCTACCACCGTGCCGCCTGGGAGGAGCAAGCCTTTTTCTTCAGCTTCTTGGATGATGTAAAGCGCCGCTCGGTCTTTCACCGAACCGCCCGGATTGAGAAACTCCGCCTTACCAAGGATTTCGCATCGAGTCTCCTCGCTGAAGCTATTTAACCGAATCAGCGGCGTGTTGCCTACAGTTCCGACAAAGCCGTTTTTTATATCCATTTTGAGCTGACCTATTGTTACCAAGAAGGAGACAGGAGACAGCAAGGTTAGAAAACAATACTCCTGTCTCATAGTGGAACAAAAGCCCAAAGCTAAAGCTCATGGAGAAACAGAAAAAATTGTTTCAAGGCGGCGTAGCGCGTAGTTTCAAGACGTCCCAAAACTCTACGCTCTTAGTTTTAACTATGCGGTTGTCTCGCAGTCTCGCTGTCTCCTCTGTTCAAAACCCACTCTTACTTGTTGGGTTGAGGTGTCATCCGCAGGTAGGGCTTGAGTTCTGTGTAACCTTTGGGGAATTTCTCCTTCAACTCTTCGGGGTCTTTAATCGAAGGGACAATCACGCAGTCATCTCCTTCTGTCCAGTTAGCTGGGGTGGCTACGCTGTAATTATCAGTAAGTTGGAGGGAATCAATCACCCGCAGGATTTCATCAAAATTGCGCCCAGTGCTGGCGGGGTAGGTGAAGGTCAAGCGCAGTTTCTTGTCGGGGTCAATGATGAAGACCGAGCGAACTGTTAAGGTGTTGTTAGCATTGGGGTGGATCATGTCGTAGAGGTCAGAAACCTTTTTATCCGGGTCTGCCAGGATAGGGTAGTTGAGACCAACGGTCTGGGTTTCTTCGATATCGCCGACCCACCCTTTGTGGGAATTTACGTCATCCACGCTCAGCGCCAGCACCTTGACATTGCGCTTGTCAAATTCCGGCTTAATGCGAGCAGCTTCGCCTAGTTCGGTGGTGCAAACGGGAGTAAAGTCTTTGGGGTGGGAGAATAGTACGACCCAGCTGTCTCCGGCCCAGTCGTAAAAATTGATTTCGCCTTCCGTAGAAGATTGAGTGAAGTTGGGTGCTGTGTCGCCTAATCTAAGGGCCATAGCCAGTTTCCTATGTTTTGAAGCCAATAATTCGTTTCCTTTAAATCATGCCATAAAAACCCGGTTTTCCGGTCGGGGTTTAGCTGTTTTAACGGAAACTTAAAAATAGAGTGCTTTTGTACTCAGCTTTTAGAATTTAGCTTTGCAGGTGTTGCTGGACTACGGAAACCAGCTGTTCGGTCCAATAGTGGGTGAGGTCGGCACTGGCATTCTCCACCATAACTCGAATAATTGGTTCAGTGCCAGAGGCGCGGACTAAAATTCGTCCTTGGTCACCCATTGCTGCTTCGGCTTGTGCGATCGCTCGTTGCACAGCCTCGCACTGTTGCCAGCCTTTGCGGCGATCGCGGTCTTCAACTCGCACATTGCGCAACAACTGTGGGTATGTTTGGAAGCTTTGGTCCACCAATTCCGATAATCGCATACCAGCCCGTCGTACCAAAGCCGCTAAGTGTAAGGCTGTCAGTAGACCATCCCCAGTTATACTGTAGTGGCGGCAGAGGATATGTCCCGATTGTTCACCACCTAGCATTCCCCCAGTCTGTAGCATTTCTGCTTGAACGTACTGATCGCCCACGGCAGTACGGATTAGCTTACCACCAAGTTTTTCCCAAGCACGCTCAAAACCAAGGTTAGCCATTACAGTGGATACAATTAAGTTTCCAGGCAGTTGTTGTGCCTGATTTAAGGTCTGACCCCAAAGGTAGAGGATGTAATCCCCATCAACTGGTCTTCCTTGGTCATCTACAGCTACAACGCGATCGGCATCGCCATCAAAGGCAAATCCTAAGTTAGCTGAGTGCTGCTGGACGGCAGTCTGGAGAGGGCCAAGGTGGGTTGAGCCACAGTGGACGTTAATGCGATCGCCATCCGGTTCGTCATGCAAGCAGATCACCTCTGCCCCCATTTCCCTAAATACCGCCGGTGCTAACCCGACTGATGCCCCCCAAGCCAGGTCTAGAACAATTCGCATTCCCTCAAGATTAATTGTGGGTGAGAGCGGTTTAATCAGCGACTCGACGTAATCCCGCACTAACTCTGGTCGGGGGTAGTGTCCTCCCCAGGTATCTTGAGAACTTGGCAATGTGGCCTCGCCACGCAGTCCCGCTTCAATTTCTGACTGTACCAATTGGGGTAACTTAGCACCGTCCGACCCAAAAATTTTAATTCCGTTATCCTCGGGCGGATTGTGACTGGCAGAGATCATCACTCCGCCTAAGGCGTTACTAACGCTAGTAAGATAGGAGACGCAGGGAGTAGGGCATAACCCTACATACCAAACCTCTAATCCAGCTGCTGCAAGGCCAGATGAAAGAGCCATTGCCAGCATATCGCTGGAGTTTCTAGAGTCCTGTCCCACAATGACTGGTCCTAGGGTGGAAGACTTCGTCTGCAATACAACACCTGCCCAGAAGCCCACTTGCAGCGCCAGGGGTGCACTCAGTAACTCTCCCACTCTGCCGCGAATACCATCTGTTCCAAATAAGGGGGTCGCTGGGACAATAGCACCCAGCCCCTGATCAGGAGCCGTCAACTCAGGGGAAACGTCTGGTGCCAAAGACCAAGTAGAATTTTGCGACGCGGCATTTTTGAGGCCACCAGGATACTTTACCATAATTTCCTACTTTACACAATACAGCTAGAAGAAGGCTCTGCAACGCTAAGCATCACAAATCTATTCTGCTTTGTAAAGGATGAACCTTTACCGGACTAGCTGCATACCCCACTATCGAGTCTGAGGTCAAGAAGAGGCACTCGTTGCCAGGTGAGCGTCTTGTCAAGTTCAGCTAAACTCCAGCCTCTGACAGCAGCGGTTGAATAGTCTCCCAGGTAAGTCCTTGCTGGATATAACGAGGTGACTGCGGATTGTAGGGGCTGGCTACTCGGTCAATCGTGAGAATCTTTGCTTCATCTGCGAGGACTGGCACCTCTGGGTCAAACGCCGTTGGGCGCATTAAGGAACTGGAAAAGCCTTTGAAGATGGCAATTTGGTCTGTTTCTCCAGCAATTTCTGCCGTCACAACCAAAACTTCGCGTGGCCGCTTGGTGGTGTATTGTTCCAGACGCTTCGCAACGGCATGATTCATTGTTGTATTGCAGAGCGCCCCTGTTTGCCCAGCTTCACCAAGACAAAATAGCTCAAGCAAACTACATAAAATATTAAGCTAGCAATGCCGAGAAAGCCCAGAAATTGGGGGGTGGTATTGGGATGGAAATACTCTTTAAAGAGTAAGGGAGGCTCTGACCAGGCTCTACATAACGGTAGAGCTGTCAGGTCTTTAGAAATAGCACATTGCAACAGAGGTAGCTGAGCGATCGCGCCCAACAGACAATAGACGGTAATCGCCCAGCGCCATGAGTTGAAAGCGAGTTTCAAAGCCCCACTTGGCTGATCCTCAATTTCTTCGTTGAGATCCACCCAGAACCAGAGGGAGATGGGAATAAGGATACGAGCCATTATCCCGGAAATAAAGCCCACTGGTAGTGCGGCGATCAACAGGTAAACCGTGATTGCCAGCAAGCTTGATACTCGCCAATAAATAGTTAACAAGCGTTGAACCGCTTCTGCTTTTTGCACAAAAGCCCATAGCAGCACAATTAGGGGAATAACCACCGTGAATAATACCGCGAGTCGGTAGTCCATCCAGACCAGCGGGCGAGACCATAATTCGTTTTGCATAGCTTATTTATGGGAAAAATCACAAATAGTCGCATAGCTATTTTTAGAATATTTCTGGCTCAGATTCTTCGCCGATTCAACCAGATTATCTACAGCTTGCGATTGCGTTCATACGTCGCTGCTTGACAGAAAAAAAGCAACACGGGACACGGGTAAAGTGTCCTGGTTGCTGCTTGCAAACGCGATTCTTACAGAAAACTCACCAGCTTAATCGCTAATCATCGTATATTCGACACTCAGCGGCGTCAGGATTGTCGTCGCAATATTGCTCTAAGGAATTCTTCGGCTTGTTTTGCCGCTTGTGCGATGCTTCTGCTTGCAGTTCTTCTACAGCGTCCCAAGCTGCCGCACATTCACCCGATGCCCCGCCTTTGGTATCGCAGACGGCGCGAGCCTGATCTCTCTCTTTTTCGATTTCTTCCTGGATGTTGCTCATAGGTGTTGTTATCTCAATCAATCTTCTTTCAGTATAGGAACTTGCAAGTGTCAAAGTTTCCGGGAGCGCTATTTCTACGAAAACGCTAACACTTTTTGCCTCGCCTTGTGAAGAAAATGAAGTCACCAGTTTTAGGCTAGGCGCATTTACCGGCTCCGCAAGTGCGCGTTGCTGTTTATTACGCTAGTATTACAGGTAATTGCGGATCCATTTATATATTGATCATAATACTTTAACATTTAGTGGCTGATCTGACAAAAGAAAGAATGCCGTCAAACTCCTATCTTCCCGAAAATTTGGGTAAAAGCCCCGTGCTTCTAGCACGGCTTTTTATTGTTGAGGTTCTAGAAATATAGTAATATTATATTTCTAGCGGTAAAGCGCATATTTAAAGAAAAATGGAGTTTAGTTGCTCGTTCAATACGAGTTTTCTGTACTCAGTATAGCCGGTTAATTCCCTCTGAGGCTGTCAAACCGACAGAACAAGCCCTACCCGGTTGAACAGAAATAGAACGTACTAACGGCCAATGGAAGTCACGCATTCCAAGTAGAAAGCTCTGCCTGGGGACAACTGGTGGAGGATAAAATAAAATGCCTGTGAAGACGGTCTAGCAGGGATTAAGCCACATGGCAAAATCTAGTTAAGAGTCTGTGAAGCAGGAATATATAGAGGCGACTCTATAGAAGCATCGCCGTTCTACGGCGGTGAGGATGTCACCTAAAGGCAGTGGGCTTTCTTCCTCAACTTGAGTAAGATGCTTTAAAGCGAATCCTGCGACCGACAAATAAAATTCATGGCAGACCAAATGCAGTGGGCAAACGCCCTGTCAACCCGTCCTTCTTTAGAGGCAGCTGTTGCAGATGTGGTGGAACGCGCTTCCTCATCGTTACAAGCACCAGCAAATTTAGGGCTAGTATTCATTTCATCTGCTTTTACGAGTGAATATCCCCGGCTGCTCGCCTTGCTTCAGGAACGCCTGTCGGTGCCAGTGCTAATCGGTTGTGGTGGTGGTGGCATCATAGGTATGACCAAGCGTGGAAAGATGCAAGAACTGGAAGGTTCAGCAGCCTTGAGCCTTAGCTTGGCATATCTGCCTGATGTCAAAGTTCAATCCTTTCATATTGTGGCAGAAGAATTGCCGGACTTGGATAGTCCTCCCGATGCTTGGATCGATCTGATAGGTGTATCACCCTCACCTACACCGCAGTTTATCTTACTGTCCGATCCCAACTCATCTGGGGTCAATGACTTACTTCAGGGGCTAGATTTTGCCTATCCAGGCTCGGTGAGTGTGGGGGGATTGGCTAGTGGTAGCCAGATGAGTGGTCGTATTGGCTTGTTTTGTAACAACCGGCTCTACAGAGAAGGGACAGTTGGTGTGGCAATGACTGGCAATATTATCTTGGAAACAATTGTGGCCCAAGGATGCCGACCAATTGGCAACCCCTACCGGGTGAGCAAAGCAGAGCGGAATATCCTACTGGACCTCGAGGAGCAACCGGCGCTGGAAGTGCTACGGGATTTGATCCAAAGTCTGAGTGAGTCAGACCGGAATCTGGCACAACACTCTTTGTTTGTAGGTGTGGCGCGGGATGAATTTAAGCAGAATTTGGAGCAGGGCGACTTTCTAATCCGCAATTTGCTGGGTATAGACCCCAAGGTAGGAGCGATCGCTATCGCTGATCGTGTCCGACCTGGTCAGCGTATTCAGTTCCACCTCCGAGATGCTCAAACCTCCGCAGAAGATTTGGAATGGCTCCTAAAGCGGTATCAAAAAAAGACTCAGCCCTACCCATCTGCCGGTGCGTTGATGTTCTCCTGTCTAGGGCGAGGAGAAGAACTATATGGAAAACCTAATTTTGATTCCCAGCTATTTAGCCGCTACCTAAACGATATTCCTCTAGGGGGCTTCTTCTGCAGTGGCGAAATTGGCCCAGTCGGTGGCAGCACTTTCCTACATGGCTACACGTCTGTATTTGGTATCTGCCGCCAGCCGTAATTAGAGGAGCAGCGTTTTAAGGAGATTAATCTTGGCAGTTGTCCGAGTCCGCAACCACGTTAACCCACTTAGTAATAAGTATCAGACACCGGCGAGCCCGCTTGAGTTTGATAAAATTTATGCAGCTCCGACTCAGCCGCTCCATTTGGATATTGGCTGCGGCAAGGGGCGGTTTTTGTTGAATATGGCTACTCTGGAACCTAACTGGAATTTTCTAGGGTTAGAAATTCGGGAACCCTTGGTGCAAGAGGCAAATACTTGGCCAGACGAGTTGGGACTGACAAATCTCCACTACCTATTTTGCAATGTAAATAGCTCGTTGCGACCGCTCCTTGGCTCCCTCCCATCTGGCACGTTGCAGCGTGTAACGATTCAGTTTCCCGATCCTTGGTTCAAAAATCGGCATGCTAAACGGCGGTTGGTACAAACGGAATTAGTCGCAGAATTGGCAACTTACCTTGCTATTGGGGGCGTTGTGTTTCTCCAGTCGGATATCGAGGCGCTGGCAGTGGAAATGTGCTCGCGCATCTGTGCCCACCCAGCTTTCCAAAAACAAGGTCAAGACTGGTTGACAGAAAACCCCCTACCAGTTCCTACTGAACGAGAAAAATCCACGCTGTTGCGGGGACAACCCGTTTATCGTGCTATGTTTGTTCGTGGCAATAAACTGCCAGCTTAGGCACGAATTAAGCTTTGCCTGCGGTGTCATAGATTACGGCATTGTTAATAATTAGCTGTTAACAGTTAGCTAGTTGCTTTGAAACAACGAGGCAGGAATGAAACGAGTAGCTATTAACGGATTTGGACGCATCGGACGAGCCTTCTTACGCATTGCCTATTCCAAGCCAGACTTAGAGATTGTTGCCATTAACGATGTGGCTTTGAAGCCTGACGTGGCAGCCTACCTGCTGCAATACGACTCGGTGTATCGACGCTTTCCTACTGAGGTAGGCTATGACGAAAAAGGTTTACTGATTGGCGACCAGCGGATTAACCTTTTAGCGGAAAGAGATCCAGCTGCCCTTCCCTGGAAGCAAATGGGAGTTGATGTCGTCATCGAGTCCACCGGTATATTCCGCACCGCCGAAAAAGCCGGTCTGCACCTGGAAGCTGGATGCAAAAAAGTAGTCATCAGTGCCCCAGCCAAGGGTTCCTCAGTGCCAACCTTTGTGTATGGTGTCAATCACGAAGCCTACGAGCCAGAGCGAGACAATGTCATCTCAGCTGCCTCGTGTACCACGAACTGCCTCACACCGATTGTCAAAATCCTGCACGACGAGTTTGGCATCCAGAAAGCTCTGATGACCACGGTACACGCCTACACAGCAGACCAGCGTCTAGTGGACATGGGCCATCCTGAGGAGTGGGCGCGGGGTCGTGGCGCGGCGCAAAACATTGTACCCACTACTACCGGTGCAGCAACAGCTGTGGCGTTAGTTTTACCGGAACTGAAAGGGCGTCTGGATGGCATGGCTTTGCGCGTGCCTACCCCTACCGGATCTGTGACTGATTTGAGCGCGTTGTTGGAAAAATCTGTGACGGTGGATGAGGTAAATGATGTCTTCCGCCGGTATGCCAGGGGCTCAATGAGCCAGATTCTCAAGGTGAGTGAGGTGCCTTTGGTGTCTTCGGACTGTGTGGGCGACAGCAGTTCAGCGATCGTCAACCTGCCCTCAACCAGCGTCCTCGACCAGAACTTCGTCAAAGTCCTGGCATATTATGACAACGAGTGGGGTTATACTAATCGTCTGGTGGATTTAGCAAGCTACATCTAGGCGGTCTATGTAGTCGTGTTCACGCCCCTAATAAGGCAGCGGTGCAAAGCAAATATAGTAGGGCAGTGCCCACCATGAGGACATTTGGTGGGCATCCCCACCCTACTAATACGCCTTTTTGTGCAGTGAACCAAAAGAAACTACTAAAAAAATGACCAACTGCTGAAATTTCCTCATTCCATTCCAAGGCTGAGTGTGGCTAGACTGAAACCAAAATTAGGAGGAAACAGTTATGGTTTCAGCTGCTCAAGAAAAGTCGAACCAGTCCTCTAAAGAGCGATCGCTGGTACTCTGGTTCGATGAAGTTGCGATTGACGATATTCCCCTCGTAGGCGGCAAGAATGCTTCACTAGGAGAAATGATTCAGCAACTGGCTCCTCGTGGAATTAGTGTTCCGAATGGATTTGGGACTACATCCTATGCTTACCGGTACTTCATCCAGGCATCTGGGTTAGAAGAGAAGCTGCGATCGCTATTCTCTGATCTAGATGTGGCAGATGTCAACAACTTACGGCAACGCGGCAAGCAAGCCCGATCATTAATTCTGCACACGCCGTTTCCTAAGGAACTGACTGACGCGATTATAAATGCTTATCAGGAGTTGTGCGCTCGCTATGGCTCCGATACGGATGTAGCCGTCCGCTCCAGTGCCACAGCTGAAGATCTACCCGATGCCAGTTTTGCCGGTCAGCAGGAAACATACCTCAACGTTAACGGCATCCAGGGAGTGTTGGAAGCCTGTCGTAGATGCTTCGCCTCCCTATTTACCGACCGTGCCATTTCCTATCGCCAAAGCAGGGGATATGACCACTTCAGCGTTGCCCTTTCTGTCGGCGTCCAAAAAATGGTGCGCTCCGATTTAGCCTGCTCTGGGGTGATGTTCTCCATTGACACCGAAACCGGATTTAAGAATGCTGTGTTAATCACAGCTGCCTACGGTTTGGGGGAAAACGTGGTTCAAGGAGCCGTCAACCCCGATGAATACTTTGTTTTTAAGCCCACCTTAAAAGAAGGGTTCCGCCCGATTTTGAATAAAAGACTGGGCAGCAAAGAACTCAAAATGGTCTATGACGACGGATCTAAGTATACCAAGAACGTGTCAGTGCGACCTAGGGAACGGGGGAAATTTGCACTCCTTGATGACGAAATTCTCCAGTTGGCTGATTGGGCGTGTCTGATTGAAGACCACTATTCTCAGGTACGGGGCATTTACACCCCAATGGACATTGAGTGGGCGAAGGATGGCATCACTGGCAAATTATTTGTTGTCCAAGCCCGCCCAGAAACGGTACAATCCCAGCGGGGTAACAACGTCCTGCGTAGCTATCACCTCCAGTCCAAGGGTGAGGTGCTGGTGACGGGCCGCAGTGTCGGGGAGTCCATCGGTCAAGGGAAAGCCACGGTAATTTTGGATGCGTTCAACCTAGAACATTTCCGAGATGGAGAAGTCTTAGTAACGGATAGGACTGACCCGGACTGGGAACCGATTCTCAAAAAGGCCAGCGCGATCGTCACTAATCAAGGCGGACGTACCTGCCACGCCGCGATTATTGCGCGGGAATTGGGCATCCCAGCCATTGTAGGCTGTAGTAATGCCACAACTGTGTTGAAGACAGGTCTTGAGGTGACCGTTTCTTGTTCCGAAGGGGAAGAAGGACAAGTTTATGCGGGTCTGCTGCCCTTTGAGGTTAAAGAGGTAGCGCTGGAAAACCTGCCCCGCACCCGCACCCAAATCCTCATGAATGTGGGCAATCCGTCAGAAGCGTTCAGTCTGGCTGCCATTCCTAACGATGGTGTGGGGTTGACCCGGTTGGAGTTTATTATTGCCAATAATATCCAGGTGCATCCTCTGGCCCTAATTCACTATGACTTGTTGGAGGATAAAGCCGTCAAAGCGAAAATTGCGGAGATGACGGCACTTTATGAAGACAAGCCCCAGTACTTCGTCGAGAAGTTGGCTCACGGGGTGGGGATGATCGCTGCTGCCTTCTACCCCAAGCCGGTGGTTATCCGCATGAGTGACTTCAAAACAAATGAATATGCCAATCTCCTGGGTGGCAAACAGTTTGAACCGAAGGAAGAAAATCCCATGCTCGGTTGGCGGGGGGCGAGTCGCTACTACGATGAGCGCTACCGCGATGCCTATGCCTTAGAGTGTCAGGCGCTCTTGCGGGTGCGCGAAGAAATGGGTTTGACGAATGTCATCGCGATGATTCCCTTCTGTCGGACGCCCGATGAAGGTCGTCGGGTGTTGGCGGAGATGGCAAAGCACGGTTTGGAGCGGGGCAAGAATGGGCTGCAGGTTTATGTAATGTGTGAGTTGCCCAGCAACGTGCTCATGGCTGAGGAGTTTAGTGAGGTGTTTGATGGCTTTTCCATCGGCTCGAATGACCTGACTCAGCTGACACTGGGCTTAGACCGTGATTCGGGCTTGGTTGCTCATTTGTTTGATGAGCGCAATGAGGGGGTGAAGCGGATGGTGAAGATGGCGATCGCAACGGCTAAAAAGAACGGTCGCAAAATCGGTATCTGTGGTCAAGCTCCCAGCGACTACCCTGAGTTTGCCCAGTTTTTGGTGGAACTGGGGATTGACTCAATGAGTCTAAACCCCGATTCTGTGCTGAAGACGCTTTTAATGGTAGCTGAAGTAGAAGGAGGAAATATCCTTCCCCGTTGACCAAAGGAGACTTTCTAGACGCGGGGACAGTCCCCGCGTCCTCTAAGTAGGAGTCCTTAATCAGGCAAAGATATTACAACTTCCTTGTATTCTTCAACCAGAATTTGCATGTAGTTCCTGATCGCAGTCAATTCTGGGGAATCTGAACTACGATTAAATTCACGCATCTGATAAACTATTATTTCATTTTCCGTAACTGAAAACCAGTATTCATCAACTCTATCCGATCTAAATTCTACGTCGTATCCAATTTCTATCACGTACCCATCACTAATTGCTGTTACTGCCCAATACCGAACATCGGTATCCTGTTTAGGAAAATCTTGAGTATAAAAGTTGCATTGCCATATACCTTGTTGAATACCGTTTTTTACTCGCTCTAGCGTTGATTCTATAACATCAACACTGTTGCTATTGCTACTCATATTCGTAATTCCTTAGATATGCAAATAAAAAATAAATTTGCACATTATTAAAAATAGTTTTATCTCTTATTCAATTAATTTATGTAAAGGATTCAATTCTGGAGATTAAAAATCGGCAGCATCTCTCAATATCCTCAGATAATGCCTGATCACAGATGATGGCTCATCATCATCATCAGGTTCACCTATTATTTGAAAATTTAAGTTATCGGTATTTTTAATCGCAAAACTATACGCTGATATAGTACCACTATATTCGCTTAGTCCTATTTCTACAGTGTAGCTACCACTGACTGCTTTTCCGTGCCAAAATGCCCAGCAGGTAGTTTCATCAATGTCAGTCTGATGATTGTATTTCCATGTACGTTTTGAGATACCGTTTTTTACCTTTTCCAGAGCTAACTCGATCAGTGTTGCCCAACTTCCATTGTTATCCATATCAGTAGGTTTTTCCTGCGTTCAGGCGTATTGGGTATAATAAAATAGCCTTTTATTATTCGATATTGAGATAAAATGAGTCAATATCAGGCATGAGGGTAATCATTTTAAGCAAGTTAAATACTATGTTTAGCAAATTTAAACTATCAATAAAAACCGTAAATATACGCAGAGAAACGCAAATACATCTAAGGTCTTTCTTTTACGTGTATTTGCGGTTGCAATTTTGTGCTTTTTTAATTAAAAAAAGTGTAGTATAGCCGAGCACATCCTGCGTTTAGTAAGAGCCTCGAATGTCAAATGGTTGGCCGTCGTCAATTTAGCTGCGCTAGCCATCTTAGTAGCAGAGATTTCTTGTCGAGCGATCGCGGCATCCTCATCAGCAGCTAGAACGTGTTGCGATGCCGAAAGCGGTATGTTCGACCATGCTGACGCTCCTCGACTCGCTACCGCAACGAGACACGCCAACTCTTCATAATTTCTAAACGCGCCTGTTGCGATCGCAGACTCTTCACTAACTCTTCACAATTTATAAACCACAATTGGCGTAAAAATAGAGAATAATAAGAAATGTATAGTCAAAATTCCTATTCTGCTGGAGATTACTAATGTTTGATAACACCTTTACAAAAAAAAACACAAGACTGGGTGAGATGTTAGTCAGGAAAGGATTGATTTCTGAATCTGAACTAAACCAAGCTTTAGCTTTGCAGTATGGTAGAAACATAAAGCTAGGTGAACTACTGGTTGACAACCATCTAATTTCTCAAACCCAACTGAATCAAGTTATAAGAGAACAGAGTATTATGCTAGGCGAGCTACTGCTTGAAGAAAGATTAATTAATCAAAAACAACTAGACCAAGCTTTATCTTTGCAGCATGACAGCGCTAAAAAGCTAGGTCAGATACTAGTTGAAAACTACTTAATTTCTGCAAAAAAGTTAGAAGAAGTCTTAGAAAAACAGTACTGGCAACAAAATGGTTTCTGGTTAATTTAAACAAGAAGCAATTTCAAATTTCTTAAGTTTTGAGGAAGAGTGTTTCTAAGTTAGTTACAAATTCATACTTATAAAAAAGCAGTGACTATTGGCAAGTTAAAATAATAAAACAGTATAAAGTTATAGAAAAAATTCAAATCAATGAAACTGCCTGATGGTCCCCGGACACCGTCCTTACTACAGACAATTCACCTAATTGCTCAACCGACCGGATTTTTGGAAACCTGTGCCCAGCGCTATGGAGACCCCTTCACCGTGCGGGTACTCGGTTTGAATTCTCCGCCGGTGGTGTTTTTCAGTAACCCCCAGGCGATTCAAGAGCTGTTTACGGTGCCTTCAAAGCAGTTCGACTTCAGTAAGGCTACCCATGTATTCCAACCGCTGATGGGAAAGCAATCAGTGATTTTGCAGGAGGGGCGTAGCCACCAGCGCCAGCGCCAGATGTTGATGCCCCCCTTTCATGGCGATCGCATGCGTGCCTACGGTCACGAGATTTGCGATATCACCGAGCAAGTAATAACACAATGGACACCGGGTTCGACCTTGTCAACCCATCATTATATGCCAGAAATAACCCTGCAAATAATCTTGCGGGTGGTATTTGGTTTAGACCCTGGACCGCGTTTCCAACAGCTGAAACAACTACTGAGTTCCCTACTGGAGGACGTTACTACTCCCTTGTACTCCAGCCTGTTTTTCTTCCCGCCCCTGCAACAAGATTTAGGTGCATGGAGTCCCTGGGGACACTTTCTGCGACGCCGACAGCAAATTGACGACCTGATTTATGCCGAGATTTCGCAACGCCGCTTGCAATTAGACTCTTCTCGTACAGACATCCTCACCCTGCTAATGTCTGCTCACGACGACAATGGTCAACAGTTGACAGATGTGGAGTTACGCGATCAGTTAGTCTCACTCCTACTGCTCGGTTACGAAACCACAGCTGCTGCATTGGCTTGGGCGTTTTATTTGATTCACTCCTCACCCGAAGTACTCCAAAAGCTGCGAGCAGAACTAGACACTCTTCCTTGCGCCCTAGAGCCAGAGGTAATAACGCAACTTCCGTATCTTACAGCAGTCTGCCAGGAAACGCTGCGGATTTACCCGATTGGTTTGATTTGCGTACCTCGGATGGTGAAGGAACCAATGCAGGTGGGGGGCTACGAGTTTGATATTGGTACAATCCTAGTTCCTTGTATCTATTTAGCCCACCGGCGTCCAGAGGTCTACGCGGAGCCAGAGCTATTTAAGCCAGAGCGCTTTGTGGAACAGAAATTTTCCGCGTATGAGTTTCTGCCCTTTGGCGGCGGCAGTCGCGGCTGCATCGGCACAGCGTTCTCGATGTATGAAATGAAACTGATATTAGCCACAGTTTTGTCTCACTTTCAACTAGCGCTTGCTGATCGGCGTCCCGTGCGTCCGGTACGCCGGGGGATTACGATTGTCCCCTCCTCTGGTGGAGTGCAAATGGTTATTACGGGAGAGTATAAAAGGCAGCAGGGGTGAGGAATTGGTCTATGCCATGAGGATATTAGGGACTTTGACGATAACAGCATTAGGGTTGTTCAGCAGGTCAACCCACATGGGGCAAGAGCGAATTATTCTAGTCCCAAGAGAGCTATTGAGCGATGATACATCAAAGACTCTCAGTACGACTTGGAAGAAATACAGAACTTTGCAGTCGAATCCCTTGGTATGGGGTAATATATAGACAAGTTGCATTCTAATCACCCATTCGGGGATATTAGACTCCGAATTTTCTATTTAATCACCCGCATCGGGGGTGATGCAGAGATGGCTGCAAAGCGAATCGAGGTACTTCAAGGCTTATCGTTACTCGAATTGAGTGAAGCAGCGCAAGAATTAGCAAAACAATTCCTTGCAATGAGTAGTTTACCGCCCAAAGCTGCTGAAGATGCAGCCCATATTGCGATAGCTACAGTCCACGGGATGGATTACCTGCTAACGTGGAACTGTAAGCATATTGCTAATGCTCAGCTCCAGAAAAAGCTCTCAGAAATCTGCCTTGATTTTGGATACGAGTTGCCAACGATTTGTACACCTTATGAGCTAGCGGGGAACTAAGACATGTGGCAAGACGAGATTTTAGAAGAAATCCATCGAATCC
>QQTW01001004.1_pt1 | contig 19161 bp, 20 predicted proteins | sample 1904831 | NCBI WGS metagenome assembly QQTW01 (sample SAMN09435610, study PRJNA476489) | Subsurface metagenome, whole genome shotgun sequencing project. | reverse complement strand
GACGGCGTGCTGGGAAGAGAGATTCATATGGTGAACGCATGCCGCTTCCGTCGGGAGGTCGGGAGATTATCGAAGACGATGAGAAAAGGAGAGTCGACTGCCGCAGACGAACGAGGTTGCTCAGGAAGGAAACCTCATCGCACATCAATCATTGAGAGTATGACTGACGAGCGAGGCCTACGAGAGATGAAATGAAGTAGGCGACGAGGTGAGGTGAGGTGGGATGAGGTTGAAAAGAGTTGGTTCAGATGAACTTGAAGATGGAGATCCCCTATCCATCTTCACCTGGGCAGACCGGTAACTTGACTTGCGGCTGCTGCGCCCGAACAACGGCAACAGCAATAGCAACATCCCATGTCTCGGGAGTGTCCCGATGGTGCCTCTTCTCAAACTTGGAAAGAAATCCATAACAACGGCCCAGCAGGGCAGGTGCGGCACTACTTTGGCTATCTACAGTGATACTGTAGATAGGAAGCAAGGCTGTAACGTGGCCATCCTCATTGATGGATGGATGGAATCTTCGATCACCACGCCTCTTCCTCGTTATGTTTGGGATATTCTTGATGCTTCCTTCTGATCTGCTTCCAGTGGGCACAACAACATGGCTCAAGAGGCACAGCAACGGTGGCTGAGCGTGTGCGGTCCATGTGGCGGGAATGGCGGTTCCGTCGAACCGTCCCGTCCGGACATCACGCCTTGTGCAACAGCTGGGGCCATCTCCAACGACGCTTATGCAGTGTAACCCCAGTTGCTACCAGGCGGTCCCTTGCATATTTCGACCTTTTCCTCGAGGGTCCTGGCAGATCACTGGACCATCCTCAGGCCGCGGACAAATTGTTCAATTGGAGTTCATTTTCTTTTCACTATCGCCCCGTGTGATAGTGGTTTATTTGGTTTTCCATTGCTTGCATCTTGCAATCAATTGTATTCAGTCAAGATATTCTCGGCGAATCGTCGATGGAATTGCCAGACCCAAATCCAAGCCAGGACGACAGCGAAGCCATGAAGAGTCCTGGCGTCAAGCCGACCAAGACGTCAAGGCCCATCTCACTATCCCAAGAACAGGCTAGTCCATCCAACATGTCGTGCTTCGGCGTTCGATCTGGGGCCAAAAGAGGTTTCTTTTTGCGGCTGTGGACCTCCTCTGACGAACTGAATGCCGCTGCCAGGCGTGCCAGGCACAAAACCACAATCAACCGGTTGACCTTCCAATCAAGGAATAACAATCCGAATCCTCGACCCGGTGACGAGTGCACCTCGTATCTTCGTCAAGTACTTCGTAACGACAATTTCGCTTTCACGGCATCTTTCTTGTCATCACCTCGTTTGGCTTCGTTTACGCATATGCGGGGGATCACCAGTGGTCCATGCTCCCGTCGCATATGGAGCTTGGACTGGCGGAGAAGCTTTATTCATCGAGTTGATGCCACGATCCATACTGGATGGGTTGAGTTTGGATGCTAGCGTTGACGCCGGCACCTCAGGATGTCTTGGTGATTGCCGCATACGAATTGGCCCGAGCAAGCCTGGACGATGGCTAGGCTGAAAGAGATCTGATCAGGCACCAAGGCAATCACGAATGCAAACTGGCGGTAGGAGGATGGTTATAAAGACAGTCAATCCTCGCCGAGGATTGTGCATCAACAGCATCTGCAAGGCACCCAACACCGCCTCTATTTATCAAAAGCTGCTATCTATAACCGATCCGGGGTCTTTTAACCCATTACCAAAATGCGTCTCCTAACGTTGGCTACTGCCCTGTCCATCAGCCTGGCGCTGGCCGCACCTACGGATCAGACTGAGTCGGCCATTCTCGAACGGCGTCAGCTGGGTAATCAACGTATTTGTGTTCCGGCGAACTGCAGGGAGTGTACCACCGACCAAGCGTCTCAGAACTTTCCGCCGAGGGTACAGGTGAGTTGTGATTCTGCTCTATCCAGCCAAGGTTATCCATCTTGCAAGCACACCTTGACTAACAACTTCGGGATAATTCCAGAGAGAGCGAGCGCTGTGGTACATCAGAGTCTCGCAAGCCCCGCGAGGCCAAGATGTGCCATATCCCAAATTCTCCAAGAAGGAGTTAAGGGCCATCAGTGAGGCTATCAGGGTAAGTTGTTCCTGTTTATGTGAAGTTGTCCTCCGTGTCTTCTTATTTTCTCGAGTCGTGCTCGGAGAACTGGGGCACAGAAAGACCAAGCGGTGGTGTTGGAATGGAAGATGAGAGATGCTGATTGCGATTCTTCTCCAGAACGAGGTGCAGCGCAAAGAAGAATGCCTCGCCCAGCGAAATTGCCGAATCACTCCGGGTGATTGTCCCCCTGGCTCACCCGGTACCAGCTCGGACAGGCTCACCCCGGATCCCAACAACTATCAATATAACCCGCCGCTTATTGAGAAGAAGGTGCTGTAGAACTAGCGGATTGTTCGTTGAGAGTCTTGGTCTTTGGAGATGTGAACAGCAAACAGCGTGCTAGAGATTTGGAAAAGTGGAAGAAAGTTGCAAGGAAAAGAACGCGAGCCAGGCAAGCAAGTAAGCAAGCAAGCAAGCAAAATCAGGAACAGCACTGGTGTTGTTCTTCCATTTTCTTCATTCGAATGTTCAGTTTATTGTTCCTTCGTTTCATTTCTTTATTTTTCCTCCATGGGGGACAGACAATCTTCAATCGGGCGTCGATAATGAATACCAGTACAAATCCAAAGCATCCAAGTCGACCAATCTACGCCGCTCAAGAAGTTGGCAAAGAGCCAGTTCATCCTCCATTCTGATTTCTATGTTTCCTTCCCTCTGGTCCCCCTTCCTCTCCTGCCCCTCTTCGCCCCGCCACCGACAACACCAAACCATACCCCGCCTTACTTACCAGCCACGCAAGTGACAAAACAAATGACGCAGCCCAGCATAACTGCCAACGCAGTAACCATCATCATCACTCTGGCGAAGATGATCAAAAGCAACCGTCATAGTAAGGGTGGTGAGAGAAGCTGTATCGTCATCGTCAGTGTGATGAAGGTCTTCATATCCATGAGCATGAAGAAAACCATTGACGGGTGGTCAAACGGTTGCTGCTGGGCCACGCCATTTATTTCGTCATCCGCGTGCCTGCCAGAGTCTTCCAACGACCCGTCACGCGACTCAACCTTAGAGTGGTTCAATCCCTTATGACTTCGATTCTTCGCCAAATCAGCCAACGCGAACAATCATCATAACAATGCATCGACTTCCGCCAAGGAAGTCTTTTCGATTTTGGGTGAGTTTTTTCTTACATCCGATAATACCCGTCCATACCGTAGCACTTTCCAGTCGAGACTGGACATCTAATTTCCCGAAGACAACGCATTGTTCTCAACCGCTCGCCTCTCGTGGGCGGCTACGGAGTACAACAGTACATATCGTCAGCATGAACATGATCATTACTTGGATGACCAAAGTATTTTGGGAACCTTCCTGGGGCTCAACATCACCGACACCAAGCACCACGACAAACCAGTGACTTTGGATCACTCCATAGTTGGACGCATCAAGAAAGGAGAGGTGGGAAGCCGTACACAAAAAAGAAAGACAGAATGAAACAAGAACCTACATCCCAAGCATCAAACGGTCTCGGTCGATGATTCCTCACAAGACAACGCCGACACCAAGTCGGTATACACATCCAGATCCTTCCATGATCTCTACGGGGGAATCCATTATGATTGACATGGGACCACCTTAGCTTGTCATTTGCCATCATCTGATCGATGGGCGAATACTCCATCCACACCCTCGGTCTCCTGTTCGACGTCGGGGTGGGTACCGCGGGGGCTTCTTGAACCGGACATACCGACAAAGACGAGGAAGAGGAGGTGGAGGAGGTGGAAGTGGAAGTGGAAGTGGTAATGGTCGTCCAGGTACTTTGCGCCGCCGCCACCTCCCCGAGATCATCAGGTGACGACAACCCGTTGGATACCGGGTGAGGGGTAGCAGCGAGGAGTGCGTGACATTGGATGACGCTAGGCTTCTCGTCGGTCTGGTGAAATATGCCACTGCCGGGTACGCCAAGACCATCTGGAGTGTAGTTGTCGACGGCTTGGATGAGCGGGATGTTGACGAAGGAGGTGAGAGTTAGGAGAACAAGCGTGGGAGAGGTGGGGAGGTGCATGGTGATGATTGATATTAATGATGATAAGGACTTGTTGTAGGATGATTCACGTAGAGGATGGGGAGAGAGGAAGAAAAATCAAACGAAGGGGGACGAGGGAAGGTGGGGCAGATATATCTTGTTGATCATCCTGCTGGGCCGATTGGAAATAAACCATTTACCGTGGTTGACTTGGTCAGTTGATTGGTTGCTTCGTTGTACATCAATCCAATGACCACCGGACTGCTAGTCTTGGGAACGGCACCGGAACCATGTTGGCGCTATCATGCTTGGTTTGGCGCTACTATCGACTACCATCCATGGAACCAGAGAATCCATGGGCATGTCCGAGATGGTTAAGTGGATGCGGGTTTGCACCGGGGAAGGCTAACGACATCCAATTCGATATGGCAATCCGTTTGTGGCGTAGAAAGGCGAGAGATAATCATGGCTGCGAGACTGTTCCATGTTGAAGGAATTCATGGAGCCATCTCCACTACGACTCTGTCGTATGGGAGGATGTGATATTTCTCTCATGGGCTAATTGGTCCACGTAGGCTAAAGATCGCTACCCTCATCACAAAGAGTGATAGAGGAACGAAAAAGTATCACCCAGATGTCCAGTTGAAGGAAGTATGATCCTTTATTCTGCGGGTGAGGAGAGTAATGAAGTTCCATAACAACCGGGTGTTGCATGTGAACGTACGGGTCATGCTTGATACGATTAGCAATGATCAAAGAATCATCACCATATGAAGGACAAAAGGAGACAAGTAAGCCTTAGTCGGGCGTCCGACGAAGGTAAGAATGAATGAATCAATCTCCGTCATTGGAGGGACGACGGAGACTCCATGGTCAGACTCCGAACCCGTGATTGTGGGGTGTTCGCTACTTCTTGGATATTGTACTCTGTAAAGTACAGATCCGTGGGTGCTGTAGGCACTATTCTTCAAGCCTTCAGGGATCTCCTTCATAACGAGACTTGGTAGTCGCAATTGGAACCTTAGCCTCGTCTGTGATGGATCCGTGGAGTGAGGTTGACCACGCCAGTCTTGAGTATAAGCAATGATCCCCGCATCCACGAGGTGGTGCCTTGGCCTCGGTCGCCCCAAGCACGAACCAACGACCACATGGACAGGGGAAGGGTCGAAGGTCCTCGGATGACTTATAAGTATGTAGGCGTTCACTTGCGGCGGCGATGGTGCGCTTGCTGCTTGTAATTGTGCTCGGTTTCTGAAATCGAAGAAAGAATGATGCGCCTCTGGTTGTCACTCAACTTCCCCATGCCCTAGCCACAGGAGGAAGCTCACAACACTGTGTAATTATGATTATGTTTCGCATTTAATGAGGACAGCCCTACCAGGATGATAAGAGATGAACATATATCTGTATATACTTTGTTATCACTATAAGCGCTTGTCCCGAAGGTTTGTTCCGCGCGCCAGGCGGGAGTTGAGGATGAGACATCGCATAGGGGCTATACGGATGTGTGGATGCCGTGAGTGTATTTGCTGCAACCGACAGCCAGGTGGACAGGGGAAATGAATATTGCATCTTCCGAAACGCCGATGCGCATACGAAGTGGGAACTTCTATCACGGTTAATGCGCCGTCAGCTCTGAATACGATCCCATATGAGACAGGGATCGAAGAAGTATGTAACGGGAGCACTTTGTGCCTTCTGGAGGAACAAATTCAGAACATCAGTGTAGCTCTCCCACTTCGATACTCCAGAGAACTTCATTGAGATATAGTCCCTTCAGTCATCCCATCTGCCAGACCAGATCTTGATATCTTCGCTCAAAATGCGTTTCTTTAGCGGTCTGACCATTTCTTTGGTCTCGTTCAGTATCGGCATGGGAGCGCTCGCTGCACCCGCGATGGAGTCCACAACCGGCGACGCAAATAGTTATCTTCAACGTCGACAAGCGATTGTCGACCGAAAGACAGTCTGCGTTCCGATTGAATGTGCATCGTGCTTGGAGGAACAAGCGAGGTTTCCGCCTAGTTATCTTGTAAGTTTTTGATCTTTCTACCTTCGCGGAAGAATGCTCGGAAAGTTTGGTGGGATGGATGTAATATGACTGGGATGAGAGCTGCTGCGGCGAGAACCCTTTGCTGATACCCTCACTAGTACAAACTGGAAAGCTGGAAGCGCAGCCAGGCGCAGGGCGGAAGCTCGACTCCGCCGGCGATGACCCAGGAAGAAAGACTAGCCGCAGTCAGGATTAGTACTGTACGTCCACTCTTGCTTCTTTCCTCCGATTCGTTGAATACTTTCTTCTCCTCTCTTGTATCTTCTTCCCATGGCCTTATGAGATGTACGAATTTTCATCCAATGCTGGGGTTTCCGTCTCGATCGAACCGGAGTTTGGATCTGTCATTCCCTGCTGCCCTAGGAGCCTGGCATCGATTTCGTGCTGCTTGAGTGAAATGAATTGGATGAGGACTAACGTGGGGATCGACTTATAGCAGGAAAATCGTCGACAGCATCAATGCCTTCTGCAGAGGGATTGCCAGGTCACTGAAGGTCAATGCCCTACTCCTGAATCTGGCATCACGAAGACTTTCATCATGTGAGGATGCTTTTGAGCATTATCATCCTCTATGAAGAGAAGGGCATGGTGAATGATAATTGAGGGATTGGTGTTGGGAGTTAACAGAGAGATACCGACGAGGAACTGCTGGACGGGTTTGTCATGCTGGGCTGCGTCATCGTTATCTGTACCTCTTAAATTAATTCCCTATTTCCTGTATTCATGCCGAGTTACATCCCATTCAAGACGCTCTGGATACCGACACTTCCCGCGTCCTCTCTCTTGACCACGTATGCCTTGAGATCCGCCCTATCCAGAGAACTTAACCCCCCGGCACCAGCTCCTGCTCCCAGACCCGCGCCTGCGCCGGCGCTGCTTTTGAGACGATCCCTCAGCGCATCCGGACCGACGACAAACAGATTCGCCACCTCGGCCAAAACATCCAACGACTCTCGGACGTTCTGCGTCAACGGCATCTCTCGAAGGGTCGTTGCATAGCGCGTCATGTCCTTGGTGACCATCAACCCGCCAGGAGCATTCACGGGGAATTTCTTGAAGTGCTCGAGCAGGAGAGATCGAACACCTAATGCGATCTCCGAGGCGAACAGAGATAGATTCGTGCCGTCGATGGATTCGCTGAGTGATGAGAGCACCTTGACAAGGAAGGTGCAGATCGCATTGCACGTCTATCATGATTGCACCATTGTTTTCAGTCGACACACGTGACCTGATGGAAAATGAACTTGAGCATACCGGCGTTTGAAGCATCTCCAACCATCCCCCACCGGGACCAGCCCCGTCCACACCATCCTTTGGACGGAAATCGCTCTTCTTTTGTGATTGTAAAAGCTTGGAGATCCATGCCGACACCACTTCAACTGTGTGTTGCATGACCGAATTTACCTTCTCTTCCATGCGATTGACCGCGGTTGATGTGGCTTTCTCCATTTGCCGACGAATGGTAATGCTCGAGCTGGCCAAGGGTAGGAGAACAGTATGAACACAAGCAAGCATGAGATGCATGGTTGTAATCACTGGCCGTAGATGGGGAAGGTAGGACAGATCGGGCTCATTCTTTGAAGACTCTTGAGATGAAGCGGAGTAGTTGGCTCTATTCATAGTCAGTAATGTAAAGCAGTATGGGGGGAATAAACACGTACGCATCCAATGCAGTTTCAACGTAGATCTCGCCCATATTGGCCAGCAAGAAGTTCAACAGCGCCAGGACGTCTCTCGGGGTGTCGTTGCCGCCACTCAGCTCCAAGCTTCTACCGACGCTCTCGGCTAGCCAGCGCAACATTCGCTTGGAGTTTTCTACACTCAAGATACCATCTTCTTCCGAGACTTCAATCTCGCTCTTGTTCTTGGCGCTCTCTGCATCTTTCAGCCCCGCAATTCGTAGCAGCATGGTCTTTTGCGAGGGAGTCAGATCGGACGAGTCCAGCCGCTCAATGTACGCATCTCGAGCTGACGACAGAAGTTCGCTGCCCGACTTCGCCAATGTAGCCATGAAAGTGGTGGGCAGCTTCTTTTTGCGAGACTATATTATCGTCAGTTCATTTGTATCTGTTGATTGAGTATTTCCCAGGTCTTACATGGTAGATGGTAAACTTGAACAGTAAGGACGAGTAGAGCTCCTCCAGACTGCGTTTCTCACGCTCGATATACGACGATCCAACCAGATATGGCACAAATAATTCGTCCACCTGCTGATCGAGGGTCAGGCTGATCTGCAGGGATGCCGGATCGGGGTGCTCCGTTAATCCATGTGCCTTCAAATCATCGACGAGGGTGTTGATGCAGCTCCTTGCAGCTTGGAGAGTTCGAAGAAATGCCAAATCAGACACAGTGTTGGCCTTTTCCAAGACCATCTCCAGTCGCTGTTGGACCTATATGTATAAGTCAGCTCTAATTGCTACCTTTGGGGAATGCCCTCAATTTCAGGGCTGCCCTAAAGCATCAAGTACCAAGCTAATTGGCCGAAAGACACCGACAGCCGGGTGGAATGACTTACCGACTGCTGAAAAACGCGCTGCAGAAACTTGCTAAGCACCAGTTCGTGATAAGGGAATGCACGCTTCAAGATGAATGATTCTTCTTGTGCCACACTCTTTACTTCGTCTACCAACGCCTGCAGGCTGCTCTCCACCGCTGGTAACGCTGCGTCTGGGTCAGCCACTCGCTCCCACCTGTTGACATTGTCAGTAGTGCCTCCGATCAAATCCACAAATGACTCACGCATCTTGATCGCCATCAACCTCTTCCGTGATGAGCTGGCTCCGATCAATGAAGAATTGATGCTGGTTGACGAACAACGCAATCACGTTGGCGCCTCCATTGAAGTCATACAGCACATTTGCGCAATTCTACATTTTATTAGCTGAGAATCAAAAACCGATTTGATAGTAAACCTACTCTCATGCCCTCAAAATCCTGGTTCCGATAGAAATCGTCGAATTGCTGTAGCAGATCTTTCTCCAACGTCTCTGCAAACTTCTCGATTGCCTCTCTCGTGTTATGATCATGGCTGTGACCGTTCGTGGCGCTGGGGCTATGACCAACTCTTCCATCTCCGTTGACTTGGTTCCAACTGGCTGGATCCAGTCGCTGGCTGATTCGGGTTAACTGTCGTGCCAGCACCGCACATCTCACTTTCCCTTCCCCACCTCCATGTTGGCGGATATTCTCCAGCGAGGAGAGTTCACCGGTTTGGCTAACTTCGATCCAGCACTGAATTAGAAATTTGGCATCTTGTGCTCTTCGGCTCTGACGATCCAGCTCTTCCAGCTCTTCTCCAATCTTGACGGCCACATTTCCTCCAGCTTCAATTGATCTTGCGCCATTGGTGGCGCCGTTAGATGATCCCAGAGATGAATCTAAACTCTGAAAGGAGTCAATGGTCTGATCCAGCTGGCGACCAAGAGACTCGATGGTCTGGGAGTGTTGCAGCTCGGCCCGACGGACCCCAGTCAATAACTCGTTTTCATGCGATGCCAAATCTTCCGATAATGATGCCAGTCGTGCCAAGGCATGCTCAAATGTCCGAATGAATGGTTTCGGGTCAAATGCCGCTGCTAGCAGATATTAATGAGAAATTGAATAATAAATCGTAGAAGTCATCTTACTCTGCCCTGCAGGCGCTGAGCGTCGATTGGTCGGTAACGCGCTCTCTGATAGCGATTCGACAAAGTCCTGGACCAGAAAGTCTTTGCTCTGGGTATATCAGCAATTGGAAATAACGAAGAATGAAAACCCATCAAGCATAGGATTGCTTGATGGGTGCATATGTAAAGTCTTTCTATAACGCACTGAGAAGTTTTCCAAGGTAAAGTCGGGTCCTTTGGGGAATATCGTCGTTGCCATATTGAAGCCAGTCAATGCAATGTAGTCTCAATTCCAATAGTCCGCTATCGTCACCAACATGCAATCGCCATTATACATGTTTCGAAGCATCTTCGGATTGGTGCAAGCCGGCAAATAGCTCTTCTCAACATGATATGCAATGCCGTTGTCGACAGGGAAGCTCGGAGGTCGGCGACTCAGCCCGCCGACATCCTCCCCAACCATCCCCATCGCGGCACGCGACGGCCGTTATAAAGTTGGCCAAAGCTTCCACCGCCAAAGTGTCTAAGACACGTCAACCAGCAGGGCTGAGCCTCTCTTCCATCCCAATGCACCGTCTTGATGTGTCGCCATGGCTACAGTCTTTTCAGCCACCTTCGAGCCTCCTAATTCACCTCAAGACCATATCACTAGAAATGATCTGAAATGAAATAGTAGGAACTGTATTGTATGAATGTCACCGAGGACCCTTCTGGGACACATATCTCCAATCCAACTCCTCCATGGGCGGCATCTCCCAGGAGGAAGCCCTCCGGCGGACACGTCATTCCGAAGGACTCTCCATCCACGAGCGAGAAGCTCTCCTGAAGCCCTTTCTACCGCCCACGCAATCACCGTCAACGTCGCCCGAGCGACCACGACGTCCAGCAACCAACGATGGCCCACGTATCAAACCGATCCGAAGCTTTCTCAAAACCCAACTCTACCTCTTCGTCTATACCGTCATCCACACGCTCTTCTCCATCTATATCCGTCTCCGACGACTCTACCATGCCACCTCAGACCGAGTTCTCTCGGTACTCTATCACCACCATCGTACCCCCGAGCTGATCCGTCGGGACATCAGCCGTCTCGGTCGTCTTCCCGAGCATCTCAGTGTCATCTTGACGCTCAAGAATGACGGGGACGATGCACCCGTGGCCGATACCGCCGTCGAACGACTCATGGACGAAGCGGCCGAGATCGCCGCCTGGTGCGCATGCGCACGTATCCCCGTCTTGTCCATCTACGAACAAACCGGGGTAATGAAAGGACATATGCCGAGATTACATCGGGTAGTCTCGCAGCGGTTTCACGCGTACTTTGGTAAACGACGGCCGCAGCTCGAATTACGTGCGCCGCACGTCAATCCATTTCAAAACGGGGATATGTTTGAAGAAGAGAATAACAACATCTATCCACATTCGATACCTCCTTCTGCAGATGGTATATTTTTGACTTTTCTTCATTCATGACATTGGAATTACACTCGTTCTAAATCATAGGTCAAATCCAGACCTTCTCTCCCTCCTACTCATCTCCAGCGAAGACGGTCGTGAATCCATCGTCGACCTCACCAAGACGCTCACGGAAATGGCTCAACGCGGTAAGATCAGTCCCGCCGACATCGGTCTCGATCTGATCGACTTGGAATTGACCGAGAATGTCATGCCTGAACCGGAGCTGTTGATCATTTTTGGCCCGTATGTTGAATTGCAGGGGTATCCACCTTGGCAGGTCCGATTGACGGAGATCTTGTAAGTCATTATCAACTTTATTTGTATGTATTATATCAATTCGAGGTTTGTGGGACTGATGATATGAAATGAAATTTATAGTCATGTGCAGGATTGCGGGAGCGTGGGGTATCAGGTCTTTTTGCAGGCGTTGCATCGATTCGCGAAAGCGCAGATGCGCTTCGGTCGGTGATGCTTCTTTGATAGTCTGATTTTTGATCCATGAAGCAAGCGGTGTTGAAAATAGAGATAAAATAGAGTATTGTATATCCAGTATCTTTTGCAGTGGAAGTGATCTCAATGCATCTTTGGATATGTTAGATATGTATGTGATGGGCAGAGAATTGATCTAAATTGGAGGGTATAGACGCCTGTGATTCCCGTTGAATAATGCCAAGCAAGCGTACTGAGAAGAAGGTACCGTAGGTATGATTTGACGAAACGACAAGGAAAGATACGCAAATAAATGCATTTCTATTGATCCAGTCCGGTCTTGCTTAATTTCTCAGCCAATTCATCTACCGACTTGTCCACCTCCAGCGGCACATTCTGCTCTTCCGCTTCCTCCGCCTCCTTCAATATCCGTTCGTCCTTTTTACCTGTCTTATCATCCTCCTCCGCCTCCGTGGCTTCCTTCTCTTCCTCGTCCTCATCGTCTTCGTCTTCTTCATCTTCATCCTCATCCTCGTCACTTTCGAGATCACTCAGCGAGTCGAGACCCCACAACGGCGCATCCTCGTCATCATGGTCAACACCCGCCTCACGCATGCGGTTGGTGAGCAGTTCCCGCAATGCCCCGACGCTGGGATCGTCCTCGCTGAAAATATTCCCATTCAATTCGACTCGTTTCAACGCTGGTAGAGCGACCTTGGCGCAGCCCGCGAGGGCCTTTAACGCTTTCGCATCCAATTCATTGTACTGTAATCGGACGGTGTGTAGTTTGGTGTTCTCCCCCTTGGCGAGCGTCTCGGCGAGCGCGGTCGTTCCTCGAGCAGTCAGATAGCAATCCCCAATGGCGAGCTCTTGCGCTTCGCTCCATTGCGGTAGCACATCCGCGAGGGCCAACGAGCCCTGCACCGTAAAAGTGTTATCCTGGAGATCAAGTACGCGTAATCGTCTGGCGTGTCGTAATCCGTGTCGAAGCAGCTGCGAGATTCCCTCCTGTCGGATCCCGTTCTGCGTCATCCGCACGACCTCAACCCCTCGGTGCGCCGCAAAGGCTTTGGCCCACGCCTCCATGCTGCCATTTTCGAGCCGGTTTCGGCCACAGACAAGCGTCTCGAGATCCGGCACCGTCTTGCCATCCTTGCGCGCGGCTTCCTTCTTAGCATGTAACGACGTCAATGCATCGGCGATCAACGTCCCCGCTTCGGGTCCAAGTCCGTTGTTGTTCAGGATCAGATGTCGCAGGGGAATGTGCTGCGCGAGGAACTCCACGAGGGGTGCTTGCGTGTTGAGACCAAAGGCATTGTCGGAAAGGTTGATAGTATGGAGATGAGGCAGATTGAGCAGGGCGGTCAGCAAGGCGGAGAGCGCGGGGGGAATCTCGTTGACGAGACGCGAGGTGAAGATGTCGGCTAAGTCGGCGGTCTATTCGTATTAGGGTCAGTAGGCTGGTAAGTGGGGCTCAATAAGGAATCAGAGCATACCTCGAGCGATTCTTTGGTTTTTAGGACGTCGGCCAATGCTTTGCATGCTTCCACCCCAAGCGTGTTTCCGCCCAATCGCACCTCCCGCACATTGGCATTATCCCGGAGAGCCTGAAGGTGGGATTCGATGTCCGACGCGGTCTCGAGCCTAAGCCCTTTGCCTTCGAGAGAGAAGACGGATGACGAGTCCATTGTTTTCCGATCGTGTCTAGGAACCACAGTGTGGAAGGGAGGATGGAGGAGTGTGGGGTCGAATATCGTATGTCAAGGAAAGCCCCACTCCTGCCCCTGACTTGTGTTGTGGTGGCGTTTGGCGTATGGGGAAAAGCGCGCGGCAGTGGCGCTTAGCGCTTGTTAAGTAGCCGCGCGGACCTCGGTCCGAAAATGCTCCGAGGAAAGCTCCGAGATGGGCGCGCCTGGATTTGAAATGTTCAAATCATCAAGCTTGCGCTGAACGGCTTCTAGAGGACAAGCATTCAGTCAGCCTCCCGAGAATTCGCAAGCCGTATCATCACACATCATGTCTACGCAAAGTGTCTCTGCAGCCCCGGCAGGTAATAGTAGCCACTGAATATTCATTGAAGCCAAACAGTGACATGAGTTCCCGCAGGCACCGCCACCGGCACCAACATGATAGCCGATCCCAAACCAGCAGCCGAAACCTCTCAAGCTGCCAAGGTAAGGTGGCATGACCTTTATATGATCTTGAAAGAGGCAACAAATTAATATGACTGCATCAGCCGTGCTGCGTGTGCAACGACGAAAAAGCCAAGAGGGATGAATGCATGCTATTCTCTAATGGCGACCCGGAAGAACAGTGCCAGACGACCATCCAGAAATATAAAAGTTGCATGGCGGGTTACGGATTTAAGCTTCCTTGATTTCTAGTTGTACAGCATTTTCGGTGTTGGAGGATGGTTATATGGAATTTGACTGTACAATACACTCTACTCCGCTCCTAGCGTCGAGCCCAGCATTGAAGCGCATCGCTTTGGGTATCAAAACTGAGCCACACAACGCCTGTTCCAGCTTCTACTGATCTCATTGTTGCTTGCGTCGTCCTCTTCCAGCGGGTGTACTCGACTGCGATCCAGCGGTCTTTTGCAGTCCACCTCGCCAACTCATAGACTCCGTCAGGCCGCTCTTGATCAGTGCCTGATAGAGGCACCACAGGTAGCAGACGCCAAACCCAGCCGCACCCACCCCGGCGTTGAGGACTACCCACAGATCAGGCTTCGTGGTTGGGGGAGCAACAATAGCCTCCACCACGTGCCAGATGCCCATCAGGGCATAGAGGCCAAGATGGAGCGCCTTCGTAGCCACCGATAGCTGTCCGTTCCCGCGAGAGCTTCCCGTTGCATACAATGAAATCGAGGTTGGCGGTAAGCTAAGCAAGTACGCCCAGAGCAGCGTGACAACAGCATATGGGACTCGTAGCTGGTCCCTCTTCAAGAGCGGGTACATGGTCCACACTCCCAGGATGTTGGCCAGTCCCACCCAAGCTCGGATCGAGGGGAGGAAGGCGTGACGGTGGGCGAGCACGAGGGTCATGGGTAGCAGCGGGAGCAGAGCACTCTTCTCGTGCACCTGGAAGCTGCACAGGAAGAAGCCCCAGGCTGATGCGGCGATGCCGTATAGCAACGCCTCGCTTCGTGGTCGAAGGAAGAGGATCATACTAGGCGGAAGGATGGCTATGACGGTCGCCGCCAAGGCCGCCTGCTGCAGCCAACTGACTGGATATGCACGGAGCTTCACCACGACGTTGGCCACGCACCAGAAGTTGGCGACCTTGTCCTCGAAGATCCCTCGAGCAAAGGGGAAGATGCGGTGAATGGCCTGTGAAAGTTGCTGTGCCAACGGGTAGTACCAGGTGGACTGATCCGAGACATGTCGTGCTAGCCATGGTATGGATGACACCACGGGCATTGAAACGTCCAATATCTTTCTGTCCGAAGCCTGGACGGGACCATTCCACCAGCCTGCAGCAAGGAAAGGACCAAAAAGCACGAGGAACGATGCCAGTGTCGCCGCCGCGATCCGGATGAAACGAGGAATGTTGATCCGAGGCGTGATGCAGACACCCAGCAGCGCCGCAAACATGGCGGGAGCGTAGTACAGCGCCATCTGCTTGTAGCCCAGGGCGGCGACAAAGAAGACGCAGCACCAGTGCCAACGCTCCATGCAGAAGCTGGACAGGGCGGCCAGCATGAGGCCCAGCATGACCGTGTTGTACTGAAAGTGGCCATGGTCCACGAGAATGATGCCGGGCTGCATCAGAATGGCCACCAACGCCAAGGAGCTCTCCCAGGGGTCGACGCGGTGGATGCGCATCAAGCGTCTCGTCAATACGATCAACGCAGGGACAAACGTCAGATGCTCCGACACGAGCACCGTCGCCCTCATGTAGATCTTGAGATGAGCGTCTTCGTGGCCTCGAGATTTATACAAAGCAAACCACGAGGGGTCAAACAGCATCCCACTACGAACTCGATGCATGAAGCTGTCAGCCCATGCATGCATATGATCCGTTTCATTACATTGATTGGTTACATACATCTTTCCCAGCAGCCAGCTATGGTATGCTGTCAAGGGAGGGTAGTCTAAACCCCACCATTCCAGATCATGAAAATACCACTCGGACATTGGGACATGCGTCGTCAACTCCATCCAGTGTCGCTGAGCTTCAAAGTCACCATACATTGGCGGGGTGTTGAATCCTACATGTATGAAATTTCTTGATCAGCATCGCATGTCGTTCCTAATACATGGCCATGCAGTACCTGAATATCCCCAGAAGCCTACCGCCCATCGGAACAGACTCGCTCCCATAAGGATCAGGGACAGCACCACCCATGATGAGACTCCTACGCGGGCCGGCCAGAGCACGGCCGCCAGAGGAAACGCAGGTTGCAGACTCCCTTTGGAACCTTCAACCACCGCACTCCCATCGGTCGATCGTAAATTTTCTTGTCTCGAACCGCCATTCCTCGTTCGAGGCCGATGCAACTTGGACTCGGCTGCCATCGTCGTCGTTGGCCGAGGAGCGTTTCCAGCTCGGTTTCTGCCGCTAAGAATTGCCACGGAAATGCGTTTCTCCGAAGCCGACACGCTAGTCTTAAGACAGCTAGCGAGCGTTGAGCGGTGACTGTCGTTTTTGGTGTGACTGGCCCGCCCCGCAGCAAAAAATTTTCGCCGGTCGGAACCCCACTTTTTTCTGGCGCTCACCGCACTTTTCTATTTCTCTCTTTCCTTCCCACATCACATCCACACTCCATACCAAATACACAACCGGTCCCAGCAACATACTTGAGGGTTCCTGCATCAATTCGTCCCTGTTCGCATCAGTCTTCATCATCCATTTGGTCGGTCGCCTTGCGCCGGCAGTCACACAGTTCGTCGTCCGCTGAGGGCTCTGTCATTCTGAGGCTCGTTGTCGTCGTCGTGGGACGTCGCAGCACGCATCGAGGGCATTGACACGCACGCGGAGGGCTCGTGAGTGTCGACAGTGGTCGCGCTCAGTTCCATCTTGCAGAGGGCGTCTCGCAGAGGGTTCATCATCATCATCGTTGAGGATCTTGATCTCTGAGGGCTTTAACTCGAGCGCGGTCGAGTACCAGTGCGTCCGAGGCAGTACTGTTCCGACCCATTGACTGTGGGCACCGTGGGCTCCATCGCGTGCCGTTGCACGTGCAAGACCGTCAGAGGGCTGTTGTTGCGCCTGCTCCTTCGAGGGATATACCGATCGGTCAACAGATAGAGCAAGTGTGTTATCGCAGCCAGCGGTTCCTCCGCACACATTGAATTCCCGTTGAGTGGTTGTGGAGATTGTGGGAAGTGTCGACTGACAGACGCGACAGACATTTTATTGCAGCAGCTGATTATCGTTGTTGATCATGGCCAAAACTAAGAGCACCGCGAAGATAAGCAAGGGCAAGGAAGCCACCAAGCCGGAAAAGGTTGCCAAGCCGTTGCCGACGGTCAAGTCGGGCGCGGTCGTGAAAGCGTCCCAGACCCCTAAGGCCAAGAGCAAGGAGATGGCCAAGAAGGCGGCGGCCGTGGTCGAGAAAGACGACAAGAAGAAGAAATCCAAGAAGGCCAAGAAGGAGCCGACTCCGCCGCCGACCGAGAGCAGCACAGACACCAGCGATAGTGGATCGGAGGCCGACACCAGCAGTGGTAGCGACAGCGACAGCGATGTCAGCATGCCGGACGATGAGCCGAAGGTGGCCCCTAAGAACATCAAGCAGGGTGCGGCCGTCCCAGCGACCAATGGTCATGCCGCTGCTGCCGATGATACTTCGGACAGCTCGGATTCTTCGGAAGACGAGTCTGACGAGGAAGAGAAGCCCACCAAGAAGGGAGCTACCAAGACCGATTCAAAGCCTGTCTCAGCCCCGGCTCGTGGTGTGAAGAAGGAAGCCTCTTCCGACTCCGATGAAGACGACAGCTCGGATGCGGACAGTGAAAGTGACAGCGATGAGGAAGCTATTCCAGCAGCCAAGCAACAGGTGAAGGTCAACGGCGCCCAGGTCAATGGTAATGCCAAGAAAAACGCCGGCAAGGTACGCTATCTCTACTTTAGTAGATGTCGATTTTACAACCTAGGATTTGTGGCTGATACTCCTTTTACAATAGCCCGCTGCGATGAAGAAGGAGGAGACCGATGACAACGAGGACGATTCGGACGACGAGTCTGATGACGCCTCTGAAGCTGATTCGGATGAAGGCAGCAGCTCCGATGAGTCGTCCGAGGATGAAGAAGAAGCCAAGCCCGAGAAGCCAACCGTCTCCAAGAAGCGTGGTGCGGATGCCGTCGACCAGGCCCCGGCCAAGAAGCTCAAGGCCGAAGCCGGAGAGGCTCAAGAGGGTGCATCGCAGACGCTCCACGTGAAGAACCTCAGCTGGAACGTTGACGAGGAGTGGCTATCGCGCGAGTTTGAAGGCTTTGGCGAGCTCTCGGGCGTGCGCATCATCACGGACAAGAATACCGGACGCTCCCGCGGGTGAGCTTTTCCCCCTTCATAGGCCTCGCCAATGATCTCCTCTTGCTGACAAAATGATCCTCCCAGATATGGGTACATTGATTTTGGTAGCCCGGCCAATGCCGCGGCGGCGTTGAAAGCCATGAATCAGGCCGAGATCGACGGTCGTACCATCAATGTCGACTTTGCGACGCCGCGTGGGGAGAACAACGACCGCGGCGATGCTGGCGGACGCGCGCGCAACTTTGGCGATGTGACCAGCCCCGAGAGCGATACCTTGTTTGTGGCCAACATCTCGTTCGAGGCCAACGAGGACATCCTGGCCGAGGAGTTTGGCCAGTGCGGCTCCATCATGCAAGTTCGACTGCCGACCGATCCGTAAGTCTTTCGATTTCTTTCGGTTCGCACATCTCGATCATCTACTAAATCCTATTACAGCGAATCGGGCAACATGCGTGGCTTTGGCTACGTGCAGTACAGCTCGGTCGAGGAGGCCAAGAAGGCGATCGAGACGCTGAACGGCACGCTGATCTGTGGCCGGCCGATCCGCCTCGACTTCTCGGGCCCGAAACCGCAAAACTCAGGCGGCTCTCCTCGCGGGGGACGCGGCGGCGGACGCGGAGGCTTCGGGGATCGCGGAGGTCGTGGCGGGTTCGGTGACCGTGGTGGCCGTGGCGGTCGTGGACGTGGTGGCTTCGGCGATCGTGGCGGTCGTGGTGGCCGTGGCGGCGGTCGTGGCAGCAGCACCAACCGCGGCGGCTTTGGCGATTTTCGCGGCCAGAAGAAGACCTTTGAGTGAGAGAATGGTATCGTCGATGGATATGTGAGTATGGTGGTTGGGAACGTCTAGACTGAAACATTTTTCCCTTTGGCTCTATCAATCGATGGTCCTCGAGGGCTACTTTTACACCTATGAGTACCCCCAAAAGTATAGCTGTCATTACAATGAAATGGCGTTGTTGATCTATCCCTGGTTCTTTTTCCCCGCCAAAGCTGCTCGACGTCTGGAACGTTGTGAGCACAAGCAGGCGTTCGGAAGAT
>QQTW01001003.1_pt1 | contig 19164 bp, 27 predicted proteins | sample 1904831 | NCBI WGS metagenome assembly QQTW01 (sample SAMN09435610, study PRJNA476489) | Subsurface metagenome, whole genome shotgun sequencing project. | reverse complement strand
AGAGAAAGCATCACCGCTTGCTTATTCCCCTCTCTGCAGAGAATAGTTGACCGAAAAAGAGCATGCTTTTTGTGGTTTGATACTTGATTCTGTAGTAGATAATTACGAGATAGGAGGCCGGGGGGTTTGGGTATGGATGCTGCATTTTTTTTATGGGATCGTGGTTCTGCTGTCCTCGTCTGGACAGACGCTCTACTTCTACTTCTACTAGCTCCCGTACACGAGAGGTATATGTGTGTAGGTATGTGGGTGGGTGGTTTTGTTTCCCGCTGTTTGCATGCGATCCTGATCTCGAGCTTGGTTGCCCATAACCCACTTTCAGCGCCAATTCGACCCTCCCCCCGCGTATGCGTATGCGTATCCTGGGCGAACCCACCTCTCCATCCCATCCAATTTCATACATCTATTCACTCCTTCCCTCGCCGCCTCGTCGTCTCCGGATCGGCATCCAGCAAGGGATCCGGGATGACGAAGTTCCCGATGGGCTCGCCGACCAAGCCGCTCAGCCACCTGCGCCGCTCCTTGCGCTGGGCATCCATCTGCCGGGCGTAGGTGCGCATCTCCTCGGAGTACAGCCAGGTCATCTTGGCCTCCTGCAGCGCGGCGCGCACCGCCAGCTCGCGCTCCTGCGGCGGCAACTCCTCCCACCCGGCGGCGGCCTGGCGCTTCAGCATCTTCGCCTCCCCGGGCACACCACCACCACCGCCGGCGCCGGCAGGCTGCAGCTCTCCGAGCTGCTGCTGCAGACTGGGGCTGGGCTTTCCCGGCTCAAAGACCGATGCCAGAGGGGGCACGGGCGTGCCCGCCCGGCGCGCCCGGTCCACCGCGGCCTCGTAGTCCATCATGCGGTGGTAGAGGGCGTCGGCGTGCATCTGGACGCGCTCGTCCTCGTCGTCGGTGCTGTCGGCGCGGCCCAGGTAGCCCAGCGCCTGCAGGAACTTGCCCTGCAGCGCGTAGCAGCGGTTGAAGGCCTTGGTCTCCTCCCGGCACAGCGTCAGGCGCGCCTTGGCCCGCTGCGCCGCCGTGCCCGCCGCGAAGCACGTCCGCTGCAGCTCCTGCTCGAAGGCGCAGTTCTCCATCGCCGCCCGCGACACCAGCTCCCGCCGGTCCTTGCGCGCCGACACGATCCGCTCGAGCGGGCTGGTCGTCGTCGCCGTCAGCGACGCTTCCGGCGTGTAGGTCGTCCAGAGGTGGGCGTAGCGGCCGTCGGGGAAGAGGGAGGCGGAGGGTACGGTGGCGTCGGCGCTGGCGTTGGAGTTGGCTTCGGCGTTGCTGTCGGGAGCGAGCTTTTTGCTATTTGAAGGTTCGGAGGCTTGAGGGCTGGGTAGTGTTTCGGGTTGTGCTGGTACTGGGGCGGCTGGTGCTTGGGCGGGGACGTACGGTCGTGGTTGTTGCGAGTCGAGGAATTCCTTGAGGGTCGGATCGAGGGACTTCGTTGGGTCTTTGTCGTCGTTCCTGGTTTTCCCTCCCCACAACCACCCCATACTGATCTGATGAGCTGTCTTTCAGACCTCGTCCGCTGTCGTTGTTTCCATGGAAATTGGCGATTAGCTCTAACTTTTTGGGCTCCGCATTTCGAATTACTTAGCTTACTACTAGTAGCGAAGCTCTATGCCAAGAAATAGGTGGTCCTTGGTGGTCCTTGGCTGCTGTCTGGCTTGGGGTGACAAATTTAATGAAGCAGGTGAGAGTGTTCTTAGAAGTAGCATCAGTTGCATAGATATTGTTATCCGCTCTATCTAATTAATCTTCACTGATTTTGTTATGGCCGCTGCGTGGACATTTCTGCCTTATGTGTGCTCAGCAGTAAAGTACGAGTTCCATCAGCAAATATGTCAACCTTACCAGTAGTCTTGAGATCTCATGCGCCGGCGCATAATCTACCCTGCTCCATTCGACCGCCGATGGTTGTTCTGCCACACCATCTTCGATGTGGCTCTTCGATACGGCTCTTCGAATCTCACCCGGTCTTCAGCGAGGATCGCGCTGTGTACGCCTGCTACTCAGGCTCGAAGGAGGAACCATGTGATCGCGGCCGCCGGTTCCGCTCGTAGCGTCTGTCGACGACTGTCTTGTGGCTTGCGCACATTGCTGTCCCACTACGGGCCCTGCAGGCTCGTTCTGCTCTGAATCTCCCTGCTCGAGATTGATCTCCAAATCCTGTTTATCGATAGCAAACGAAAACTGTGCCATCGCCTGTACAAGGTACATTTGGTCCCCTCCGTCGTCGTCTCGAAGGGAGATCAGAGTCGTCCTATGACGATCGAGCATCTCGCGTGCCTCCCTTGGATCTCGGGCTATCTGCAGCACCTCATTGATGTGATGATTGATCGCCCATCTCCTGATCTCTCGTTTCTCTGCGCTCGTCATGTTGGCGCGGGTGTTACGAAGTGCCTGCTTCAGCTCCTCGTCGATGTTTTTAGTGTGGTTGACGGGTCCACGACCCTCGGCGCGGTTAAAGAAATCCGCCTGGCAGTGTAGAAGGGTTCGCTTGGCTTCGGCGAGCCACGGATCGTAGCTCCGTCGTCTAGGGAAGTTGAATTCTTGTGGTACACGATGAGAATCAAGTGGTCTCCTTCTTCGGTCTCTAGAACCTGTACTACGTGTTTGGCTGCTATCACGTCCGCTGGATCTTGACGAAGTCGATGACATGCTTACGAACCGTCTCTGACGTCGTCCTACACGGCGAGTATGAAGGGAGGGCTGAAAGAACAAATGAAGCAGAATGGATACTTCTTCACCGGGTGAATATAGATTTTATGACCATGCAAAGTCATTGGTCCTGGGCTCCAATCGAACTTGACAGCCCCCCATCTCGACGAATCTCCGATTCTAGATCGAGATGCACCGGAAAAAGGAATCCGATACGACACAGCCCATGTCACACTAGGATGCTGGGTTTGATGGGGGTTCATGCTCCTACTGGTATTTCCGTTACCCGGTGTCGCACTTTCAAGATTCGACGAATCGGAAGAGGTTGTCGAATGTGGACGAAAGTGTAAACGTAGTAGATGCGGACCAACGTGTAACATTGTGTGTACAGTGTGTTTGACGGATTGAGTCGAGGTCTAGGTCTCGATGCCAAGATGTGGGGCCGAGGAGAAGCCGTGTGACAAGAAAGATGAGACACGGAGCTGGCCGCCCCGGCTACCAATTGTCTCGTGACTCTCGTCAGTATTTGCACCAATCACTCTTCGACTTGTCGTCGCAATGTATATGCGACTACTTGCGTTGCGATAGGACATGGTCCCTCAAAAGAAAGGACGTCGCTTTTGTCTGCGGTCATACCTGTTGCCGAAGCAACAGCATAGCCTTAGCCCCAGTCTGACGAGACAGCCAAATGCTGCAGCGTCTTCCGAATGGTTTCGATGGTTTGCGGCACTTCTGCGGGCTCTATTGCCGAAACTTAATCGTGACAGTGCTAACGATGCTTCATGTGAAACATTTTCGTCCATCTTCTCGACTGGATCGGTAGATTCTCTTCCTGGCCGTTGCGCTGACCAGGATCTTGATAGCGGATCCAGGGCCCATCCCTCGGTAGGTCGATTGTAAAGTTCGCTTGAAAGCATCGTTACCATTAGCATTTACATAGAGGTTTTGAGCACGACATGGATGTATCTAAGTCAACATGAACAGCGAGAGGCGTGTACAAGCCAAGTTGAAGGCGTGTAAGTACGATGACATGGTCCTGGTCGATCATGAGTAGTTTCAGGTAGTTGATGCACGCTTGAGTCTTTTGGAAGATGGACACGGAGATATTCGTCAACCGACAGTAGCAGGAGAAGATGATGCGCTTGCTTCCTCAACGTATGGGAAGGAAGCGGACTATGATCTCGAGCTAGAGCCAGCTGGTGACGAACCAAAATTTTCAAGTAATTGAGTGCGAGGGGTTGCTGACAGTATCATCATGCCGTGATCAGTATGTAACCCCTTTGTACTGCTGGAAATCTTCGCCGACGTATTGATTGGTTACTGCTTGTGAGAAAAGCTTGAAACCATCAATGAATGTCTCGCTAAGATGGAGGGTCTCATCCATGGCAAAAGGTGTCGCTTTCTGTGAGCGAGTTACACCACGCGGTGCTTCCTCTGCAGAAGTAGGGTCTGCCGTGGCAGGGAAGGGATTCGGCAGCATGCTCGTACAGCGTGATCTTCAGACTGGCCAGCTCTCTGATGGCGGTCGCAGGAAAAGCTGCCGACTTCAATGCGCCGTCATTGTCGTCATTCCCGACTTGTTTGTCCCCCACTCTTGATGGAATCATCGTCCGAGGAATAAGGGTTGACACCTATGAGATCAGGGGTTTAGTCAGTAACGACTGTGACAGCAATGATCCTCGTCGCTGGCCGTCCTCTGGAAGAACTTTCATCTGAAGAATTAGCTCAGCAAGCACTGCCCGTGAAATTTTATTTTGTCAAAGGGGGCATCATTGGGCGCAGCTGATGTAAAACCTCAGTCACAGAGCTGCAAAAGCCGGCTGTGTAGAAGTCCAGTACCTAGTCAGCCCCTGGAAAGACGTTGCCAGCTTGCCATAGCAGAAATAGTCTCAGCAGGAGACCACATTCCAACACTGAACTATAATAGACTTAGAATATGCTCTACTAGAGACCATCTCTTGCCACTCCGCCTCAAAACTCTCCTGCTAGTGAGCAGAAAAGAGGTGACGACATCAGTCTATTGAAGTGTGCAAAGACACGCCAATAGTCCTTCTCTTCTCCTCGTCCTATCATTTCTTAATTCTTCATTCTCTGACCATCTTTCATGGCCATATCCACGATACCACTAACGCCTCGTTGAGCATGATAATATCGCCTTCTGTCTCGTCCGTGTTGTCATACTCTCTTCCTGGTATTCGCTGCACTACTGATTGTGTTGTGTGTCTGAACGAACTTCCTGCTTCTGGTCATTTCTAGGTCAATGGGAAAGATGTCACAGTTGTTATGCAATCCTTCTCTTACATGATCCATTCTCTCCCGGCCTCTTCGTAATCATAAAGATACCACAGCATCTCATGTTCATCATCAGCGGTATGATTCGAAAACAGGATCTGAGTTGAATATGAGAATTTGTGATATCCTGCCAAGCCACGTCCCTTGCTAAATCTATTAGAGTTAGCGCGGCTCTTCTTTCGCCCGAATCTGATGCTAAGCTAAACAGAGAAGTGACAACAATGTAGGGGACCCACCACTGCATCTACCACGGAATGATAGCCTTTTGACGCGGGTTCAGGCACCGTAGATACTTGGATATTGTCACGTCATGGATCCCTCAAATCGTCAAGAGCGCCTGCGAATGCGGCAGCGTGGAGCTGGGTAAGCATGTTCCTCAACCAAGGTCGGCTCGAGCACTGACAAGTGACAGAACGCGTCAAATCGATGCTGTCGACTTCGGAATATCTTTCGATCCCACTCCACGACGATCGGCGCGAAATACACCGCAGCCTGCCTCCCAGAGACGCCAATCGAGAACACCATTGACGGCGAGGGGCGAACTGAGAAGACCCTCGAGGACGCCGTCAAAAAGACCAGACCCAGCCAATGATGCAAGCTCCTTGGGCCAGAGCTCTGTTCGGACATCAGCCCGATCGCGATCCGATATATATGATGGGCCACAGGAAGGTTCAGAAACGAGGTCGCGAAAGAAGCGCAAGTTGTCCACGGAGCAGGATAATGCACAGCTTGTTACACCAGCGACATCGCATGCTTCAGCCACGAGCCTTCTTAAAAATCGGTCTAAGTCAAGAAAACAAGTATCCGCGCTTCCAATTGGAGGCAGCCCTGGGGCAGATAAGGAAAATACAGTCCCTGGAACGCGAGCTGAAAAGACCTCACCGCTGGTCTCGTCGAGGAAGACATCTGGGACAAGGAACTCTAGTATCAGAAGCCGACAGGGCCGTGCCTCAAGAAGCTCGAGCCGTCAATCTGATCACATTTCGCTATTGTCGGCCGCAGGAGACATAGATTCCGGGGATGAGGTTCTGGTCGCGGTGCTGGAGTATAGCGAGGACGAGTCTCTAGATGAACCTTGCGAAGGCGTGTCGTTGATGACCAACCAAGGAGAATTACCCGACACAACAATGGAGTTGGTGGCAGTCCTGGATGACACTACGTTCAATGAAGACGAAATGGAAGACCGCGACGTTATCGATCCAACTCTTCTTACTGAAGGTCAAGCAGAGACACCGGGCCCTCGGTCTGCTAATATCAAGAAGAAGCGGAGTTCGATCAAAACTCCAAGACAACAAGCGAGGCCACGAAGAGTCTCCCGCGACGCATTACAGCCATCGAGCGATAGTTCAGTACAGCAAGCGCACTCCGAGCTTTCGAATTCGCACCAAACGCAGCCAACACCGCAGGCCCATCCCGCCTCCGACGGCAGCTTCTACCAAGCCAATCACGAAGATGAAGACGAAACCTACCTGCAACCCACCTCACCAGCAATCCCAACACCAAAGACCGTAGTCAAAAAGCCTGCAAGGAGAAAGAAAGCTGTCATAAACCGCCGCCGGTCTTCCGCCTCCTCCCCAAAATCCGGCCGGCGCAAAGGAAAATCCACCACCTTCCCCGTCCTCACCCATCGTCTAACCAATACCTCCGCCCTCCCCACCATCACCGAAGAGCTGGAACCCGGAGACGAAGCCGAAAACTCCGACACCGGAGCCGGCCAACCACAACAACAGAAATCCGCCAAGTTTCCCGACCGTCCAAACCCCAACTGCGTAGACGTCCTTGCCCAGTTCTGCCGCGAGGACATCGAAGCCTCTATCGAAAATAGGACGACGATCACCACAACCATCTCAAAAAACACAGCAGAGCCCCACAGCACCACCAACAGCCGCGCAACCCAGAAACGTAAGCGCACCGCCCTCCAAACCTTCGCTTCGGGACTCGAGACGCGCCTCTTCACCCTCTCGAGTGCAGTCGAGCATCGTCTCTCCCTCGAAGCGCGGCTCAAACAATCCATACGCGAGAAAGGGGACATGCAGGCACGATGGATGGAGGTGCGGCGGGAGCGGGAGCGGGTTGCGGTGAAGATCGATGAGGTGAGGAGGCGGAAAGAGGAGAAGGAGAAAGAGCTGGATGGGGTCAGGGAGCTAAGTGAGATGCTCTTTCGGACCGAATTGGAGGTTGAGAGGGGACTGCAGCGGCGGCAGGAGAAGGAAGAGGAGGAGGAGGAAGGGTTGGAGTGGAAACTGAGGACGGTGGCGGAGGAAGTGGGTAGGAGGGAAGGTGGTGCTTTGCTGCAGAGGGTGAGGGAGTTCAATGGCGTTCTGGAGAGGTTGGTTGGTGTGTTGGATCAGAGAGGGAAGTAATGATTTTCTGGATTCGAGGGCATGGAAATGAGGGAACGATCTTGATGTTGGAGTTCCCTTGTATAGGCGTCCTCGTCTACTTTTCACGCGCAATGGAAATAGACGAAAGATGACGGCACGGTAGATGATTTACTGATATATTCCGCCTGGCGGTGGTACAGAGGCCGGCCTGAAACAACGTTCGCCCCATCGAGGGCATTGCATTGTATTGCCTGCCTGAGCTACTTTGGGGAGACTTCTTTGAGACATACGATGTGATGTAGAGCCAGCCCATATAAACATTATCCTATCGCTCGCTCGCTCGCGCCCGACCCGAGTCTCTAAGCCGGGAGACTGACTCCCTCATCGCTTTCCAAAGAGCCAGCGACGAACCTCTCTCTTTACCACGACCGCGCTACTGCCAATGCCGTGCTCACCACCCATCACTCACTTTGGATGAGTGAGCTTAAAGCACAACCACAGCCAGTTCTGTTCCCTGCACAGGTGTAATGACCCCGTGTCTCTACAGGTGGACAGCTAGGCGCATGCGGACTCGCAATCGCGCGGGAAGTATCTCGTGATCGGGTTAGAGATCCGGCTCGCGACGAGGTGATGGCAATCTGTCTAGAGTGCGTAGAGAGAGAGACGGGGGGGGAGGGGGAAGTTGCAAGTCTGACTTCTCTGTGAATCACCGCTGGCGCAGCATAACATCGCTGGCGGAGTATAATATCGCTGGCGGGTGTAGTCGCGTAAAGTGGAGATGCATACTGTCTTGTGATGGGCTTGGGAAGCTGGTTTTAGGCCCTCTCTGCATCGAGCGACAGAGCCAGCTTCCGTTCAGTGACAGGGTTGCTGGTTAGGCAGCTAGAACGGACGACAGGCTGAACAACAACTGAAGCGAGCCGTCGCTTAAAGTCGAAGCGCATCTGATGAGGAAGTCGGCGAGGAGAGGAGAGTTCAACTCGAAAGCAGCAAAGGGTCTCCAGAGTAGTGTAGAATGGGCGTGATAGTCCAGACTAGCATCTTCTACCGTGTCAGCCCCATTCTGGCTTTTTGTACATGGAACTCGTGCTGCCAATCCGCCTTCCAATCCGGTACCTCATCTTCCAACTCCAACACGCCATCCTCATGCATCTTCTTACTGACATCTTCCGCGGCCTGCCATACCCTGAGGATATTTCCGCCTACCACTTTCGCTGCATCCTCATCACTGACACCCATCCTTAACAACTCCGCAACCAAATCCGGAAATTTATCCACCCCATCCATCCCCTCGGGCGTTAAGAACGTACCATCAAAATCACTGCCAAATCCAACATGATCATAGCCAATCCTCTCACTTACATAGATGACATGTCGTGCAATCTGATGTAGGGTATTGTTCTTCGGATATAGCTCCGGTAGAACGCTGGAGTTTGGAGGAGGAAGACACGAGATGAACTCTGGCGTGAAATTGATCATCACGATCGAGTTTGTCGCTTTGACCAGGTCAAGGATGTCATCATGTACATTGCGGGGGTGTGGGCAGATGGTGAATGCCGAAGAGTGAGAGAAAATGACAGGTGCCAGGGATGTTTTGTTTGAGAGCACAGCTTTCTGTGTCCAGTAACTGGTGTGGGAGAGGTCAACCAGTATGCCGAGACGGTTCATCTCCTTGATGACTTGTCGACCGGCAGCTGTAAGGCCATTACGATAAGGCGGAGCAGGAATGGTTTTTCCAGTGTCGTTGGAAGGAATGAGGGCTGCGTCGGCAAAGGCGTTATGGCAGTTCCAGGTTAGAGTCGCAGCACGAACACCAAGGCTGTGGTAGAGGCGCAAGGTGCTGAATGGGGAGGTCTGAGGGATTTGATGAAGGCCTTCAATGGATATGGGCGAGACGAGAGAGCGATTTTGATGAAACAAGTACAGGGCATCAGTAAGACTTGATATAGCTGGTATGAAGGTGTCCGGGTAAGATAATTGTATGCGTCGGATAAGGTCTATCTGCGACAGGGTGGTAGAAACCGATTGTCCATATACGCTGTCGGAGAAATCATAAGACGCATTCACGGGACATGGGACGAATGCACTCCAGAGTGCACCCCCAACCTTGCCCTTCCTTAGACGAGGAAGATCGACATGCATCTCCATTCCTCCCTTCTCAAACTTATCGCGGAACTTCGATGTGTGGATCTGGTTCTTATAAGCGAAGCGAAGAAAGATCGCCAGATCATTGTGGCCGTCGATCAGAGGCGTGCCTTTCAATATCTCATCGACTCGTTGATTGATGCTGGATGACGGATGGCGAGGTACAGGCTCTGGCGAAGGCTGACCGTTTCCTCCACTAGCACCTCGGGGTAATGCGATGGACGCAACAAAAGCAAAAAGGACGACAATGGTGAAGATGCCACATATCGTGCTGAGAGCGGACTTGCTGGATGTTATTGAGTTGGTATCATCGTCCTCTTCGTCCTCCACCTGGCCATTATCATGTCGATATGATGGAAAGCCTGCTTCATAGTTCGCCTTGACAGAGGCTTTGGGCTTTGAGAATCCATAGCCAGATATCTCTGGAGCTGGCGGGTCGCGTGGTAGAAGGGGATCTGCTTCAGAAGACATCTGCATAGAGTTCCAAATGTCAATGCCGCGAGTGGCCTTGTCTGGAAGGAGATCAGGTTGATGCGATGCTATTACTAATAACCACTAGTGTTAGGAGTAGAGTGCCAAGACAGAGCTTGCTTTCGGTATGAGCTAGTCCGAACATAGTTATTTCGTAATATCCCCAACGGTCTGAAAAGTTATGCCAGCAGTCTGCAGCCTACCACCCAAGAGCTGCTCCATCAGGACGAGTTGCACTATCAGGAAAGAGAACACATATCAAGGTCAGAACATTACAGGCCAAATACGACAACGCAGTGGCGAGGGCAATGAAGAAGCAGCGGCCTGAGACCCTTGATAGGAGGAGATGTAACGAGTATCAGGGACAATAACACAGTGAGAAGGGATGCAATCTGGCATCATATGGAGGTGACCTATAGTATCAAAGTTCTCCTAACTGCTTTCGTGTTTTTCTTGGCGAAATGTCATGTCATTGAGTCCACTTCTTACCAGTGGTACTCCTATGGTGGGCAAACTATGAAATGACGCAGCAAAGGTTTCTGCTCTTAAGTCGAGGTTGACATTGACGGAGCATCTACCGACGCAAAACTAAGGGCAAGAAACGAAGCAAGCTCAACGTTGGCCAGAGCACCGGTGAAGGGATGACCAACCAGATATGCAGCTGCTTTCTAGAGTTCCGGTGTGCTCCCAATGCTTGTTCTATCCAAAGCTGTTGTCGATATCTGTTTTTAGATGCCAGGAATTGTGTTTATGCTTGTGTATGACTAACGGGATAGGATATTGGAGGCCAGGAAAAGTGCATGACGGCCTGCAGGTGACATATTCGCAAATTGCGATTTTGTGTCTATGGTGGTCACCAGAGCTGAAGACAAGGTTGAACCCAGAACGGCTCAGGCAAGGGTTTGTACTCGCCCAAGTTAAGTGCTCAAAGCTGTGAAAACCACTCAAGACCAAATCTACTTGTCTATTTTTCCAAGCACAGGTGATCGGTTGCTAGGCACTGATCAGAGCTCCCTGCCATGTGCAAAAATGAACCGATACTCTCCGGCTGAGAATTGAACTCAGATCACATCCGAGTGGCGAGGTTGTTCGACAAGGATGTATGCTACCTTTACACCACCGAAGACTATGTCATATGTGTTGTGGAACTATATCATAATACACCTACTAACTGGCAACAGACAGGAGCCGGAGTGTGTTGACGCGACGATGTTCTGCAAGAGATGTCACAAAGCGATATAAATACAAATACAAACATAGCAGCTTCCAGCGCAGACAGAGAGCTATCAAGCAGATAATTTACTGCAGCTGACAAACTCACAAAGAGTTTGCGCACCGCCGCCAGCTGGATGAATGTGGGAGTGAACCTAAAGGCTAAGGATCTAAATGAAGCCCAATTTCCGCATATGTCGTCCAGATTTTTGTGAAGCCAGAGTCGTGTGACAACAAGGAGGAATCTCTTCGCATTACACGACCCTCGATCTTCTACACTATACATCCTTCACAATATGGTGATATTGGCATCCAAGGTTGGATACCAAAGAAGATCTCGGGAGCCTTGAAGTGCCCAAAGAGGAAAGTCCGCTACGGAGTGCAACCTTATGCGCATTGCTCTCTATGTGCTCGACAATTTATGACAAAACAGCTCAAGTCACGAGAACCCACGAACGAAGCATTCAATGTATTGGGGAAGGAAGTCAGGAGGACATGAACCGGCGATTTCGGATTTCCTATGTGCGATTCTGACTTTGGAATAAAGATGACATTTTAGAGTAGTGCAAAGACGACTCAAGCATTGCATGAAACATTCTGATATGCACGAAATGGTTACCTCTCGTCTACTAGTGGGTTTAAGTGAGCACTGGCAGTGAGTTCATCACGGGTAATCTTCAGTGCCGAGCTTCTAAAGGCAACAGGGTTGATAGATTAAGGGACAAAGTCCCCTACCCTTAGCGTGATTCAGTAGCTCCTGGGTTGCCCTCCCCAAATGACTCAGCATTTTGAGGCCACATCTCAATTGGCAACATATTAGACACAAATTCGTATCTTCTATACAACATCTTCAGAACTTCGGTTAGTGCATCAGCCGCTTCGAGTACTTCTTGCACTTCGTCTCTCTCACATCATAGATCCAAATATGGCAGAGCTTTATCCTGATCTCAAAGATCGACCGGTCAAAGAGACAATATGCTTGTTTGATGTTGATGACACTCTCACTCCAGCAAGAAAGTCTGCGTCAGCTCAGATGCTGAAGCTACTCTCTGAACTTCGACACAAGTGCGCAATCGGATATGTAAGTTATAAACGAGACCGCTTCCCACAACAAGCTAAACATTCCAAGGTTTCAGGTAGCGACCTGCCAAAACAACAAGAACAATTGGGCACACCCTCTCTCCCCGTGACTACACTCTTTGATTTCTGCTTCGCCGAGAACGGCCTGACCGCTTATCGTTTGGGTCAATCTCTGCCTTCAAATTCTTTTCTCCAAACCATTGGAGAAGAGAACTATCAAAGACTTGTCAAATTCTGTCTACGATACATCTCTGGATTGGAAGGCTTGCCAGCAATGCGAGGGACATTTGTGGAATTCCGGACCGGCATGATCAATGTCAGCCCTATAGGCAGAAATGCAAGTCAGAATGAACGAGACGAGTTCAACAAGTGGGACAAGGAGAATGGGTGCCGGAAGAAGATGGTGGAAGCGCTACGGAAGGAATTTCCCGACATGGGCTTGACATTTTCCATTGGCGGCCAGATTTCATTTGATGTATTCCCGCAAGGATGGGACAAGACATACTGTCTACGGCATGTTGAAGCAGAGGCAGACACAAACAAGGGGCTATCCGGTATCAACTACAAAACGATTCACTTCTTTGGCGACATGACTTCCCAAGGTGGCAACGACTACGAGATCTTCGCAGACTCGAGAACGACAGGCCATACTGTGAAGGCGCCAGAAGATACCATGAGGGTCTTGAAGGAGATGTTTGACCTGTGATGATCGAGCATGTTGCATTTGGTGGTTAGAGGTGGCGCTGAAAAGCCCATGTTCAAAGGAAGGGCATGGGTCGTCGAATAAGTTGTTAGCAAATACAACCATCCAGGAGATCTCAAAGACTTCACACAAGTCAAGTACTCTAGACTTCAAATTTGTTGTGACTGAGGTAGTATCCATGTTGCCCCACCCCAAACACAAATCCAAGAACACACAACATGGTTTATGTGTTTTTATTTCACAAACACATTCAACTCAGCCTCTATGGGGTAGTTGGTTAGCCCCAGGTCTCTTGCTGTCACTATATAGCAAATCGTAATCGGAATCGTACCCGGATTTGTGTGACTCGTAGATTAACCAACGGTGTTGACAGTTGCCTCAGGCTCATTGACACGTCCAAACCCAAAAAATCCTCTTAAGAGGGTTTCTCCTGGATCTCATGACCCATCACCACAGATTTAATGTGGCTGATGGTTCGGAGATTCGAGATTTTTGTTTTTTTGGTGTCAGGATGTCGATTCTTTACAGTGGCTGTTCGAGCCTCAATGTTTCCATCTTTTTTTGATGACGTCCCGCAGGATTTTGAGAGAAGATTTAGTGTACTTGGCATCGGAGCTAGTCATACTAGTAGTGCCAGCCGACATTCAGTTCTCCGTGATGCGCCCCTAGGCCCCAATATTCTTTTTGCCTGCTGTTGTTTCCCTCCCCGCTTTAACAATATATCGGCAATAACACTACTATGGCCAACCATAAAGCAGTTTCAGAAATCCCGCGTGTCTTTTTGCCGAGAATCTCTTGGTCGCAAGCTGTTGCCAAAGGTGCGGCATCACAGCTGAGACCCAAGGTCTACACGAATGTCGACAGGCCTGCTCCTCTACCACTACATCGACCCACACAGATACGACCTCTCCACATAATCCCCTCACCTCAGCTTGCGCATATTGCACGCCATCAATCAGCCAATTCTGGACGGCCCAATGGTCAGCGGATTCCTGTGCCCGCGAATGCCCCCCCAATGCGCCACAATGGCGTTTATGTCGCGACATTCAAACCCGCAAGGAGAGCGTTCTCACTCTCCCGGTCACACCAGAAAGATCATCACTTTGACACGCTCAAATTCGTGCAAAGGCTGAAGGATGAGGGCTTCAGCGAAGAACAGGCGGTCGCAATGATGAGAGTGCTGAACGCTGTGATTGAGGAGAGCATTCAGAATCTGACCAGGACTATGGTGCTGAAAGAGGGTGTGTACTCCAATATGTTTTGATCTTAATAAAGAGGAGCCGCTGACTCGGATGTGATGCAGATGCTGAAAGAAGTACATACACACAGAAAGTGGACTTTGCCAAATTGCGATCCGAGCTCATAAATTCGGATTCCACGGAGACCCAACTGACTCGATCATCACACGAGCGATTAGGATCTGATCTGGCCAAGCTGTCCAGCCGCCTACGCGACGAAATCTCCCGGACACAGGCATCCGTCAGGCTTGATCTCAATCTGGAAAAGGGTCGTATAAGAGAAGAAGCAAACGGCCAGGAGATGCGTATCAAGGAGACGGAAGCAAGAATTGAGCAAGAGGTGGCTGGTTTGAGGGAACGGGTCGAGGCGGTAAAGTTTTCGACGCTCCAATGGTTAATGTGGGTATTCATTCCTATGTTCGACATGAGGCCTGCCGTTTGCTTCACAGTTTGTTACAATCGCTGACTTCGTGATAGGGGCGTATGCACAGGCACAGCTGCTCTGATACTTGGTGCTTGGCGCTTGCTCATGTAACCGCGTTTCCAGCCCTATACATATCCGTAATGGGGGAGCCTAAGCTGTCGCTCACGGTACGAAGCATGGAAATCATCCCAGTCACTCGATACTATATGTTCTTAGCGGAAAGCGAGGCCGCTTTGCATATATACGGCAAGGCAATTGGAGCCTGGGGCACCACTGGTCGACAGAGCAGCCTCCTGCCCGACAACATTACGATCAAAGGCATGGCCGTATCGATTGGAGCCGTGCGGAGCTCTTGAACGGGCCATACGACATTTCATCAACAGAGAACCCCAAATAGAATGCATTGAACATGCCCAGTCCTGGCGCTTACAGGACCAACCTACACTGGTGCTTCATCCAAGCTGTCAAAGGCCTTCATTGATCCATTGCCGCGAGCTCAATCCTACAATCAGTGCAGAACAAAGATTTCATTCAGCCTTTCATCACGAAGATCCCGTCTCTCCTTCAGACGGACTGGGAACCAACAAGTCGACGTCTGATGCCTACTCCTAGTCGCGGTTTCTAGATAGGTATACGCGCTGGAGGAGGATCCGCATGGTGTAAAAACCCCGCGGAGGGAGCGTGGGTTCTGGATGGTTTCCCAGGAAAGGCAGCGGCTTTTAAGGAACGGTTCTCGAGGCGGGTTTGGAACCGGGTGTATCAGTGGCAGTGCCCTTTAAAAAGAATGCTAGGGGTTAGGGCTGCAAAGTCTCAAGAGGGGGGATTCCTAAGGCAGATTCCGCTACACACAAGGGGAACCTACCTTATTAGTATTCTTCACAAATTACCCATGTCCATCCAATTGCCACGGAGCCAGACTGCCTCAAAAAGAGCTGCCAAACCCCCTCCTCTACAGTCCCTCACAGACCAGCCATCTTCCTCAGCGCCACATTGCCAATGGTGCGCCGCCTCGCCGCTGATCCCAGGTCCATCCTCCAAGCTCTCGCCATCTCTAAGCGCCAGCTCTGTCAAGACCCTCCCCAGCTCCCTAGTCGGGCTCATCAGACCGGGAAACAACGCTCTGATAGGGGAGAAGCATGTAGGCTTCCCACCTCCTCACGCCGGTGCGCGCCGCTTCAGCTCCGTCGCCGCCGCCACCACCGCCGGATCCGCAACCGCATCCACACAGCCCCGGGCCGCGGGGAGTAGACCCTCAGATCGGGACAGTCAGCCGAGGCATTCAGCGCGAGCAGCGCCAGCTCCGTCTCGCCCTTGACGCGCGCGTATAGAGGGGCGCGGTGGTGGCGTCTCCGCCCGACACGAAGACAAAATTTGAAGGAACCTCCCTACCTAACGGACAGGGTTGGAGCCGAACGCGCCCGCGCGGCGGCGACGGCGTAGTCGCGCGTGATGATGCGGACGTACTCGTCGGTGGAGCTGACTTGGTTCTGCGAGATGCCGAGGGGCCCAGATCAGGCCACGCCGTCGGCGGAGGAGTGGCGGGAGAGCAGCGAGGCGAGGCCGGGTAGGCGAGGAAGTCGTCGTGCGGGATCATGTCGATCTGTGCTTGTGGTTGCTTCGTCGACGTGTTGGGTTGGGGGGGGAGGAGCGGGATGGATGGATGGGTTGCGCGACAGGATGGTCAACTTGCTGATCTGGCTTGTGGAGCCCCCCATGCGTCGTCAGGATGTGGTTCAGTACCGCGGAGCCGACGACGCGCCGGTCGCGCCCGTCAGGATGAGGTGCATCGCGTGTGTTGTGCTGGTCTGTGATATGCGATATGTGGGGTTGATTGACCGGGTGGAGGATGAGGGAGGGTACAGGATTCAAGATCAGGGAGGGTGCCACGGGTAGAAGCCCATGCTCTTTATCTTACGCGCCCAGCAACCTGTTACTGTTAATCATTGTACAGTACGTACCCGGAGGTTTACGTCTTTTTCGTCCGCTGTCGGCCGGGTGCTGGAGAGGAGGACTCGTGTGCACTGTGCACAGAGGAGCTTCTTAGCAGGAAGATGAAATCATAATAATCGGCCCAATCTTGGCTACCTGCCTGTTTTGGCTATATACCTCCCTGACCATATACCTACCTACCCGCTCCTCGGGCATAGAAGAGAAGTGTAAAACGAACTGATCAATACTCTCGGGACTCCTTTTTCCCCTTTCTTTCACAATTCCACTTCTCCCACATTAAATCATATCAAATCAGACAAGGTTCTTCACTTCAACAACAACTGCCTCCTTTCCCCTACCACTCATCCTAGATGCCCCAACCATCCTCCCATGCATCTTCCGCGCCACGTCGTCCGTTAGATACTCGCCGTAGTCGGAGGTCATGAAGGACACGCCGAGCGCGAGCACGGCGAAGGGGGTCACAGCGTACCAGACATATCTGGGGTCGATGCGTCAGCAAGTCATTCAGGGGTGATGGCGGGAGGTTGAAGAATGGGACAAGGGAGATCAAGTAAGGTTGGGGGTTTGGGCATACCTGAAAGCGTCGGCGGCAGCTTCTGCCTGCGCGGCACGAACGGCGGCGATGATCTGTGGAGTGATTCCAGGCACGCTTGTGAAGCCACCAGTGGCCAGGTCCGTCAGCAACGTCGGAATACTACTGCTGGGTAGCCCGGCGTCGACTGCCGCTTCCGTGACAGCAGGGGCAACAAATTCACCCAACTTGCTCTCCAGGATCGTGACGAAGATGGCCAACGCGACCGAGGGACCCACTGGAGCGTATCGAGCCCAGCGCTCCGAGCGCCGCGCCGATGTCTTCTGTCGGTAAGGCTAGCGGCACGAGAACCAGCGAGCACGTCTCAACGACGCCAATGGAGAGGCAGGCCATGAACATTAGGGCGATCCCCTTGGCCTCGTCGCCGGCGTTGATCGAGACCATGGACGCGGAGAACGCAAGCAGCGCGACACACCCACCGATCAGGATCCAGCGCGACCTCTTGATGTACTGGCACATCGTGCCGCCGACAATCTGGCTGGCGACCGCGGCTATACCGACGACGCAGGCGAGCCAGCCGCGATGCGTGGGGGAGCCGCCGAAGAGGTACGTGATCTGCTGCGGCCAGATGACGTTCATGGAGTAGTAGACGCATGCGCCGACCATGGCGGTGATGACCATGGCGAGGTAGCCAGGAGATTTGAAGAGGTGTATGGGAGCAGCGGATCGCCGCGGTGGACGTAGGTGTCGTAGAGGACGAAGAGGACAAGTGCGACAAAGCCAACGACAATGGTCGCGATGACGTGTGCACTGGCCCAAGGATAAACAGTGCCGTCCCAGCTGAGACTGGTTGAATGTATTAGTCTAGTTTGTCTTGAACGGTGCTTGATTCAACTCTTACCCCATGATGAAGATCACAAGGCCGCCAGTGAACAGGATGAAACCGATAAAGTCCATGCGAGCGAACTGTTGGCTTTTGCTGCGGTTCTTGTGCAGGAGATGGAAGTCGGGTGGATGGTAGAAGAGGAAGAAAATCGGGACGGCTAGTCCGGTGACAATGGTGTTGAGGTAGTAACTCCATCGCCAGCCTTCAGCGGTGCCGATGACCAGGCTCTGAGCGATGACTGGGCCGAAGCAGGCGATTGGGAAGGAAGAGGAGAAGATTGCTACCACCCAGAGAGGGCGGTGCTTGTTGGGGACCAGTTCAGAAATCGCGACGGTAAAAGAGAGATGTACGGCCCCTGAGAGTCCGGCCAGCGTGTTTGCGCCAATCAGGTCATCGACGTGTTTGGCTGTCGCACCAATGATGGCGCCGACGAGGGCCAAGACGTTGCCACCGATGAAGAACCAGCGGCGGCCGAAGATGTCTGAGAGACGGCCGACGATCAGGAAGCCAACAGACAGGCCAAGTGTGAAAGAGAGAGCGACCCAGGAGATGTTTACCGAAGGTCCTATGTCGGCGTCTATGACGGCGAGAGAATTCGACGGCAAGATCCATCCTAGGAAGCTCGAGATGTTCCCTAGACAGAGACCCTGACATCGTCAGCGAGCAAACCAGACGAGCGGCAAGACAACCTTGCAATGACTGTCCCGATGAAGCCGACACTTCGATAGTAGTGCTTTGGAAGGTCGCGTCCCAGTGCATCTTCGTCGATCGCAAATGTATCGTTCTCGATAGCCACAAGGTCATCAGCCATTGTCTTGAGATCGTCGTTGTGCGCAATTGCATTCGGGATGACACCTGACGCTCGTGCTTGAGAGGGCCATTAATATAAGTATGAATGGACTGCAAAGTAAACCTAGATTCCTGATGAATCCCTGTCAAATTGAGCTACTAGTACTCTGCTGTTGGTGGCCGTAAGGGGAAAGGTGGGAGCTGTTTGCTCCACATACGGAAAATGCTATCCTTGAAGAGTCGGTGTCTTTGTCACTAGAGAGTGGAGGGGTATAAATTTTATGGCTGAGCAAGGGTTGATAGTGTTGTCACCAAAATTCGAGGGACGATGTCTCCGCTGCTGAAAGGTGCTCGCATCATTACAGAAGCGTTTTCAGGTAGGTTCAAGACGAACGGCCTCCACTTTGATGAGAATCTTGCTGAGTGCGGTAGGAAGGGCATCCGGACACAAGACGTCTTGACGTTG
>QQTW01001002.1_pt1 | contig 19179 bp, 13 predicted proteins | sample 1904831 | NCBI WGS metagenome assembly QQTW01 (sample SAMN09435610, study PRJNA476489) | Subsurface metagenome, whole genome shotgun sequencing project. | reverse complement strand
AAAAAGAACGTCATGATATCGATTACTGAAGACGACGCTATCCTTGCTTGTAGGAGTCTTCCAAATATCAGCTAAAAAATTGAATACACGCGCGCTCGTACTCCGATCTATTTTAAAGCTATCAACTTTTACTACATGAGTACAAATCTTTTGATAGTCCTCAAGCAGATTCCCTTCGCTGACATATAGTAAGCTGACATTATGTCCGCGTCGAGATAACCCACGACAAGCTTCTAATAAGAATAATTCTTGACCACCTCGTAAAGAAGACGGATGATTTTCTAAAGCGATAACGTGCATAATATTTAACAAATATTTAATTAGGTCAAGGTATATTTTTTGACAAAATTTGGTACTGTTGATTGTTTTTCTTGGAAGGCAATACCTGTCACGATCAAACCGGGCCAATAGAAGTAGGCAACTGCTTCGATATCTATAGCCATAGTAGATATCCAGAAAGCTATGTAAATAGTTAATGCTGTTTTAGCAACTGAGCTTTTTTGGGCTTTAATTACTAGCACTGTGGTACTCCACAACATCACGGCCAAGATTGCAGTAAAACCTACTATTCCTCTGATATAAAGAAGATCTGGCCATTGATTGTGGCTGCCAATTGGCATATGCTCTGTATATTTTGGCCCTCTTTCAGCCACAACTCCATGTCCCCAAATTGGGTTTTCCGTCCAACGGTTCAGTGCCACTTCTTGTAATCGGTGTCTCACTACAGCAGAACTGCTTCTGTAACCCTTAATAGCTCTGTTCCAGGTGTTATCTATAAAATCTAGAATCTGCGGTGCAATCAGTCCGGCAATTAGACTTATTAAACCTGTGGCAATTTGCAGCGGCCAACTAAAATTTGTTAGGAACCAAGCCAGGATCGGCGAGATCGCTAGACTGAAAATCGTCGATCGCGAACCGGAACCCACAACCATAGCGGCGGCTCCAATCATGCCAATTCGCCGCCACTTCTTATTAGATTCTTGAGTGGTAAGAAAAAAGTAAATGTTGCCTACAATTCCCAATGTGTTGGCAAAATTAGTAAACAGTTGTAGTCGAAACTGTCTGTCTTCCCCATGATCTCCACCTAGCACAAATAAATCTACTACGTAGTTACTGGCAGGCCCTTTAAAAATAGACAAAGGGGAAATATATGATGGATCTGGTATTCTTAAAAAGTAGAAAAGGTAACAAAATATAGTTACAACTAAGCTTTGCAAGCAAAGAATACACGCTGCTCGGTAAATTAACTGCGATCGAATTTTCAGGCAGCCAATCAGCGGAAACAGCGCCATTAAAGCCCAATATTTTCCCCAGTAATTGACGCTTGTAAAAAACATTTTTGCCCAACCGAGTTCGAGTTCTATGTGAGACATAATCACGGTTATTTCTATAACGATCACCGCGAGCACCCATAGCCACACAGTTACAGGAACAGAAATTCTTTCTTCGGCAGGTGTATATTCAGTTTGTTCCCAAAGTTTTTTACAAACGCGAAATGCTAGAAAATAAGCAAGCGCAGGAACCCAGACAAACTGCGCTCCAATAAAGTAAAGACCGTAAGTTCCAATTATGGTGTACCAAATGAGTTTTTCCTCAAGGTTTTGAGGTTTAATCGTCATATTGTTGGCTCCTATTCCTCACCTCAGTCCCACACCTATTTGTAAGCTAGAGACATAACTTAATGCCTCTATAGCCGATCCGTCAAGTTTTCACTTCCGTTACTCTTTTTCCATTACTCTGTACTGAGGTTTATGCTCTTGTGCCAATAACATTTTGCGGCGCTGATGTAACCACAGCGTTAGTATTCCTGTGGTAACGAATAGCGATGCAGCACCTGCACCTGCCAATGCCACGTCCTTTTTGGGAGAAGTTGGAACCGTAGATAAGTTAGGTTCTGCAATCATTTGCAGTAGAGGATAAGAGCCAAAGGCGTTCGATCTGGTGATGTCTAAGTTCGCCAGAGTTGAGGAAAATACAGCTTCAGCAACTTGCAGATCCCGTTTGAGCGCCTCAAAGGTAGTTTCTTTTTGAGATAAGGCACTGAGTCTCTTCTCAAGTAGGGTAATCTGTTGGTTGGTTTCTTGAGCTTGAGACTGTAGTCCCCGATTCTCTGCTTGCGCGTCAATCAGTGATTGGAACAGGCTTTCGCGCCCCCCTCCACCACTTAGGTTTAATTTCTGTAACATTGCTTGATTCAATGGTTGCCCCAACAGATCTTGACCGCGACTGAATAGGGCAACTCGCGCCGCGTCTCGCTTAGCTTCCTCAGCCACGATTGAGGGATGATCCGGCAGAAATCTAGCGCTTAATGCCACTACGTTAGTGCTAGCTTCACTATAGTTGCGCAAGTTTTGTTGAAAAACTTGGTCTGTTTGCAAGGCAAAAGCATCTGCTGCTTCCCGCTCGGATAAATTTAAATTACTGGTTAATTGTTTCATCCGAGCGTTGGATTGCTGTTGTTGAGCTAAAATCTCTGCTCTTTGTTTACGTAAATTTTCAATGTTGTCTGAAAGCGCCTTCAGTTGATCGTTCGAGTTCAAGCCAGATTGAGCTTTATATTCAGAAAGGCGCTTTTGAGCAATTTCTAGCTTCTTCTGAGAAGCACCTAGAGAAGACTGGAAGCTAGCATCTCGCTGAACAAACTCCTGTACTCTTAATTCATTTACTCTCGCTTGCAAGGCTCTGTAGAGAGCGAATGATTTATTTCGAGCTTGCTCTGGAGTCGATCCTTTTACCTGGAAGTCAACAATAGAGGTGCTGTCACCTAGCTTAATTTTAGGTCTACCAAACTCTTCGGGAGATATATTAAGTTGAGCTGCGGCTGCTTTCAATACAGCATCGCTCTCAGCTACAAATTTATAGTTTTGTCTGGGATCTTGAGTACTTACGCTATAAGGCGAACTGCTATCATAAGAGGTTTGCCCAATATCTGGTAGAGAAACTCTAGCAGCAGATCCTGATACAGGTACGTTAACAGCCCAAGAACTAGTGTAAGTTGGTGCTTTGAGCTTCAGATACGCTACAGCCGCAACCCAAATTCCAGCATTAGCTAATAAAGCAATAAATAAATATGGAAACCAATGGGCTAGTTTATCTTTTGATTTAGGAATTGGGCGAGTGATGGTTACAGAATCAGTCATTGATAAGTCCTCCGACAAAGGGTTTTTGGTTTATATATTGTGCTGAAACTAACAGCCTGCTTTGGATCGCTTTTAATTATTCAACTGTTATCACATCCAACTTTTCGCTTCTCGCCCACATAAAATTAGATACGTATTTTTCTTCAAAATCCTCAGTCATTGGTATGATTTTGAACTTAAGTTGCAAGGACATACGTATTTTTAACAATGCCCGGCAACGCCTTAATTTACATAATTGTCTTTCACGCTTAGATATACAAATCTTAATTTACACTTTATGCTATTTTGGCCCAGATTGGCCCAAAAAATGCAGTTTTCCAGAGAGTAACGCTTAAACTTTTACTACATTCCGTGACACAGGTGCTGTATAGCTATTAACAAAGGAAAAAGTCAAATCGCCCCGAATTACGGAGCGATCGCGTCAGAAATCCATCTGTATTAGGCTGGCAGGATGTCTGCCCACAAGCACTTCATCTATTCAAAATGCTTGCGGTATTAGAGATTTATCTGTTTTGGCGTGCGATCGCGCAACTGTTTGAGCGACGCGATCGCCCTAATTCAAAATCATTAACTTTGCAGCAATTTTTCGCCTGATTCAATAAATTAACTATTGGCAAAGTAGCATTTTATGCATTGAGAGCTTTAGTATTCGCGATCGTTGGCTGCTGTTTAGGCGCTTTATTTTGATGATTGAAACAGAGGCTACCGTCTTGATAATCCACAACAATTGTGTCACCTTCAGAGAAAGTACCCTCTAATAACTTAGTTGCCAAGGGATTTTCTACCATGCGCTGAATCGCACGTTTGAGCGGACGCGCACCATAAACGGGATCGTAACCGAGATCGGCTAGATAATCTTGGGCGGCTGGGGAGAGGACAATACCGATCTTTTGCTCATCTAACAGTTTTTGCACTCGCACCAGTTGAATACCGACGATTTGGCGTAGTTCGCTGCGGTTGAGGGTGTGGAAGAGGATGATGTCATCGACGCGGTTGAGAAATTCTGGACGGAAGTGCGATCGCAATGCGTCCATAACTAGTTTCTGCATCTGTTCATACTTGGTATCATCCCCGGAAACATCCAGAATGTGTTCGCTACCAATGTTACTAGTCATGACGATTACGGTATTGCGAAAATCAACTGCTCTACCTTGAGAATCAGTAATTCGCCCATCATCTAGCACTTGCAGCAAAATGTTAAATACATCTGGGTGTGCCTTTTCCACCTCGTCTAATAGTACGACAGAGTAAGGACGACGGCGGATAGCTTCAGAAAGTTGACCGCCTTCGTCGTAACCTACGTATCCGGGAGGCGCTCCCACTAGGCGCGCAACCGAGTGTTTTTCCATGTACTCGGACATATCCAAGCGAACTATGGCATCCTCGGAGTCAAACATAAATTGTGCTAAAGCTTTTGCTAACTCCGTTTTACCCACCCCTGTAGGCCCCATAAACAGGAAAGAACCGATTGGGCGACCGGGGTCCTTCATTCCCGCCCTAGCGCGGCGAATTGCAGCAGCAACGGCGGCTACGGCTTCAGATTGACCGATGACTCGTTGATGCAAGTGGCTTTCCAGTTGCAGTAGTTTCTGACGTTCGGATGCTAGCAGGCGATTTACAGGAATACCCGTCCACTTGGCGACAATTTCAGCAATATCGGCTTCTGTCACTTGTTCGCGCAGCAGCGTAGAACCACGACTTTGGATTTCAAGCAGCAGAGTTTCTTTGGCTTCGCGATCGCGCTGCACTCCCTCCAGCTGTCCATATTTCAACCTAGCAGCCGTGTTGAGATCGTAAGCGCGTTCTGCTTGCTCGATTTGCCGCCGCAAAGTTTCTTCTTCTTGTTTCAAGCTACCGATCGCATCTAACAGCTGCTTTTCACCTTGCCATTGAGAATTCAATTGCTGCTGTTTTTCCGTTAAAGTCGAGATTTCTTGCTCGATCCGCTCCAAACGCTCTCTAGTTATGGGGGTGCGTTGGTCTTCTCCAGCAATAGAAAGCTTTTCCATTTCCAACTGCATCAACCGCCGATCGATTGCTTCCAACTCAGATGGCTTGGAGGTTATTTCCATTTTCAACTGCGCCGCTGCCTCATCGACTAAATCGATCGCTTTATCTGGGAGGAAGCGATCTGTGATGTAGCGCTGGGAAAGAGTAGCAGCTGCTACCAGTGCCGAATCGGTGATTTTGACGCTGTGATGTACTTCATAGCGTTCTTTCAAACCGCGCAGAATTGAAATTGTTGTTTCTACTGTCGGTTGATCGACATACACTTGCTGAAAGCGACGTTCCAAAGCAGCATCTTTTTCAATGTATTTGCGGTACTCATCCAAGGTTGTTGCACCGATACAGCGCAGTTCGCCCCGCGCCAACATGGGTTTGAGCAAGTTTCCCGCATCCATCGCCCCTTGGGAGCTGGTACCTGCACCGACGACGGTGTGTAATTCATCAATGAATAGGACAATTTGACCGTTGGATTCGGTAACTTCTTTCAGAACAGATCGGAGGCGATCTTCAAATTCTCCCCGATATTTTGCCCCAGCAATTAAACTGCCCATATCCAGGGAGATCAACTGACGATTTTTCAGGGATTCAGGTACGTCGCCATTGATGATGCGTTGGGCTAAACCTTCGGCGATCGCTGTTTTTCCTACCCCAGGTTCGCCGATCAAAACTGGGTTATTTTTGCTGCGACGAGATAACACTTGAATCACTCGTCGGATTTCTTCATCCCGACCGATTACAGGATCTAATTTTCCAGATCGTGCCTGTTCGGTCAATTCTTGCCCATACTTATTCAGAGCTTCGTAACGCGATTCTGGGGAGCGCGATTCTGGGGATTGATCTATGACTTTTTTGCTACCTCGCTCCGCCTTGATGGTAGATTCCAGCTTAACTGGATCGAGGTTAAAACCTTTGAGTAACCGCCGTCCAATGCGTTCATCTTCTATCAAAGCCAAGAGGAAATGTTCCTCACTAATCAACTTATCTTGCCAACTGTCTTTAGCAGCATCTGCTCGGTCTAGCATTAAGTCTAAATGACGACCTAAGTAGAGTTGGTCGCTCTTGGCTACTTTGGCTTGGCGTTGGATAAAAGCTTGTAGTTGCTGTTCGAGTCTGGTTACATCAACTTCAGCGCGACTGAGAATGCGATCGGCTTTTCCCTTTTGTTCGAGTAAAGCAATAGCTAAATGTTCGACTTCTAAATGCTGTTGCTGAAAACGCTTTGCTACATCCTGAGATTTTACAATTACTTCCCAGGCATCATCGGTAAACTTGGTAGGGTCAGTGGGCTGCATCTTTACAATTTTTGCTTTAGGATTTCGGATTTTAGATTCGATTTAAAAACAAGATTGATGAAGGTAGAAGTATGAAGGCTGAAGGCTGAAGGTTGAAGGTAATTCATAATTCGTAATTTATAATTATCTAATCATTACGAGCGTCCTTCGTCGCCACTTCACACTTTCTCCGAGAGACGCGATATATCGCGTCTCTACATACTTCGCGCCTTCACACTTCATCCTTCTCTAATCCACTAACTTCTTGCGCCTTGTAGCTGTTGCGGCTCCTCTTGAGCAGCATTTCTGCTACTTTCTTGAATCAGCTCTACTTTATAACCGTCTGGATCTTCTACAAAAGCAATCACTGTCGAACCGTGTTTCATCGGCCCTGGTTCCCGTACTACTTTACCGCCACGCGCCTTGATTTCCTCACAAGTTTTGTAGATATGATCAACTCCAAGCGCAATGTGACCATAAGCATCACCCAAATTGTACTTTTCTACTTCCCAGTTATGAGTAAGTTCTAAAACAGTGTGGTCAGACTCTTCGCCATAACCGACAAAAGCTAAGGTAAACTTACCTCCCGGATAATCTTTCTGCCGCAGCAACTTCATCCCTAAGATTTCACAGTAGAACTTGAGAGACGCTTCCAGGTTGCCAACACGGAGCATGGTGTGTAGTAATCGCATTAGGTCATTCCCAATTTCTGATCTAATCTTTATTGTAGAGAAGCGATATATAGCGTTGCGATTACCATCCTGAGCAAAAATGAGTGATTTTAGCAGCTAGGTAATCGTGCATATGTCTTTATCATCACACCCAATAGCCTGTAGAATTCCTATCCTAACGATTAAGCTGGCTGTGACTAGTGACTAGTGGCTAGTAACTAGTGGCTAGATAATTACGAATTACCAATGAGGTACTACCGAGAATGATTGACACGCTAGAAAGTGCAATTGACAACATTGTTGCTAGAGAAATTCTTGACTCTCGCGGTCGTCCCACCATTGAAGCTGAAGTGCATTTAGTCAGTGGAGTTGTGGGAATAGCCCAAGTTCCCAGTGGTGCTTCTACCGGAACTTTTGAGGCTCACGAACTCCGAGATAATGACAAAAGTCGCTATAGCGGCAAAGGAGTACTTAAGGCGGTGAAAAACGTCAACGAGACAATTGCGCCGCAGCTTGCCGATCTGGACGTGTTAAATCAGGAACTTTTGGATCGGACAATGATTTCCCTCGATGGCTCTCCCAACAAAGCCCAGCTTGGGGCAAATGCAATTTTAGCAGTCTCGTTGGCAGCAGCTAAGGCAGGGGCAGAAATGCTGGGAATGCCGCTTTATCGCTATTTAGGTAGTCCTCTTGCCAATTTGCTACCAGTACCGTTGATGAATGTGATCAATGGTGGCGCTCATGCAACTAATAACGTGGATTTTCAGGAGTTCATGATTGTTCCGGTTGGAGCGTCTTCATTCCGGGAAGCGCTGCGTTGGGGAGCAGAAGTATTTGCATCGCTCTCGAAAGTATTAGATGAAAAGGGTTTGCTAAGTGGTGTTGGAGATGAAGGTGGATTTGCGCCGAATTTAGAGTCCAACAGCGCAGCTTTGGAGTTACTTATGAGCGCGATCTCATCAGCTGGTTACAAGCCAGGAGAAGAAATAGCTTTGGCTTTGGATGTGGCTGCGAGTGAGTTTTACAAAGAAGGCCAGTATGTATACGATGGTAAGCCTCACGCCCCAACTGAGTTTATTGATTATCTAGCCCAGCTAGTCGATCGCTACCCAATTGTGTCAATTGAGGATGGATTGCACGAGGAAGATTGGCAACACTGGCAGTTATTAACACAGAAGATTGGCGATCGCGTCCAACTTGTGGGTGATGACTTATTTGTCACTAACGCCACTCGCCTGCAAAAAGGAATTGAGCAAAAAGCTGGTAACTCGATTTTGATTAAGCTAAATCAAATTGGTTCTCTGACCGAAACCTTGGAGACAATCGACTTAGCCAACCGCAACGGTTTCCGCTCGATCATCAGTCATCGCTCTGGAGAAACAGAAGATACTACAATTGCCGATTTAGCTGTAGCCACCCGTGCGGGACAAATCAAAACTGGTTCGCTTTGCCGCAGCGAACGAGTAGCTAAATATAACCGCCTGCTGCGAATCGAAGATCAACTAGGCGATCGCGCCGTTTATGCTGGAACGGTGGGAATGGGGCCGAAATAAAAAATGCAGCAATGCTGAATGCTGAATGCTGAAAAATTCATAATTCATCATTCATAATTCAGCATTTGTCTCCACCCTTCTTCAAGGATAAAAACCAACTTTGGGTAATCCCAAAGTTTCCTCCCAACCCATCATCAAATTCAAACATTGAATGGCTTGTCCTGCTTGTCCCTTGATCAAGTTATCAATTGCTGACATGACAATTATTCGACCAGTCCGCCCGTCTACTTCGATCCCGATGTAACACCGATTACTGCCGCAAGCCCATTTTGTTTGAGGATAAGTGCCACTGTTGCAAATAGATACCCAAGGTGAGTTACGATAAAAAGCTGTGTAGATGGTAATCATATCGTCTCTGACTAAACCAGGATCGCGTAGGGTAGCATAGACGGTTGCTAAAATTCCGCGCACCATTGGGATCAAGTGAGGAGTGAATTGCACTGTTACTTGATGACCTGCTAAGTCACTACAAACTTGCTCAATTTCCGGCGTATGGCGATGGCTAGCAACGCCATACGCGCCGAGAGAATTATCAGCTTCAGCTAACAATAGTCCAACTTTAGCCTGTCTACCACCGCCTGATGTACCGGATTTAGCGTCGATAATGGCAGTTTCCGGGACGATTAAACCTTGCTTCAATAGTGGTGATAGCGCTAACAAACTAGCGGTAGGATAGCAGCCAGGGCAGCCAATTAGCTGACTTTCGGCAATGCGATCGCGGTACAGTTCCGGTAAGCCATATACAGCTTTTGCTGCTATATTCTCATCAGTTCGCTGTTTGCCATACCAAGCTTGGTAAACTTCCAGATCGCTAAATCTATAATCAGCAGAAAGATCTAGAACTTTACATCCTCTCTTTACCAGATCGGGAGCTAAATTGCAAGCCATCCCATTTGGCAGCGAAAGAAATACTACCTGACAGCGACTGGCAATTATTTCTAGATCTACTGGCTCTATTGGCAAGTTAACTTGATGAGCTAGATGCGGGTAAATATCTGCAAAAGACTTGCCTGCACTGCTTTCACCGCCTAAATAAACCAGTTCTAATTCAGGATGATCCATTAATAGTCTTACTAGTTGCACCCCGCCATATCCTGACGCGCCAACAATTCCAACCGATACGCGCCCTTCATTACCCATAACGATCGTCCTTAAATGCACTTTTGGTTAATAAACAGCGATTAACTGTCATTGGTCATAATCGAACGTTATTCACATCAACGCGATTGCGGTAAGCCGCCTGCGATCGACAAATGACTAATGACAAAAAACTAACAGTAAAGACTAAACGATTTAACTTTCGCTGCATTGTAGTACTAAAAGTTAAATTATAGTTGCAACAATTTTTTCCATTTTTCCTGCTTTTGTCAAAAATTCAGGAAGAGCGATCGCCACAGCCAGGGTTTTACTCCAAATCTCAGCTAAAAATTGACTAAAACCTGACAAATGCGATCAACGGCTAGAGTCTCCATAGCCCAAAAGCCTCACCTATCTAGCAATACAGCTAGTTTAAGGTCTCACTCAACTGAAAAAACTGCTGGCTAATAGTTGGTAGTTGCTTTTAATTCCAACTTCTTTAATATCGCCCTGTTCATTTAAAGCAGCTAAAATCAGAGATAAGCAAATATTAATAAAATTTACAGTTCCTTTAACCCAAAATTCTCTGTGCCGCAGCATCAATACGCCTTAAATCAATCTTTTCAGTTTGACTCGATAGACACCGCCTTAGCCGATCTTAAAGCCGGACGTTCGATTGTCGTGGTAGATGACGAAAGCCGGGAAAATGAAGGCGACTTAATTTGTGCCGCTCAGTTTGCCACACCGGATATGATTAACTTCATGGCGGTGTATGCACGCGGGCTGATTTGTTTAGCAATGACAGGCGATCGCTTGGATGAACTCGACTTACCCTTGATGGTAAGCACGATTCCAGAAAGTCATAACACCCCGTTCAGCAACCAAACTGCTTTTACTATCAGCATCGATGCTGCACCTCATCTGGGTGTAACAACGGGAATTTCAGCCGAAGATCGCGCCCGCACTATTCAATTTGCGATCAATCCAGCGACAAAACCCTCAGATTTACGTCGCCCCGGACATATCTTTCCCATCCGGGCTAGAGAGGGGGGAGTGCTGAAACGGGCAGGGCATACAGAAGCGGCTGTGGATTTAGCTAGGCTAGCAGGGCTGTACCCGGCTGGGGTAATTTGTGAAATTCAAAATCCTGATGGCTCAATGGCACGATTGCCACAGTTGTTTGAATATGCTAAACTTCACGATCTTAAAATTATCAGCATTGCGGATTTGATCGGCTATCGCCTCCAGCACGATCGCTTTGTTCGGCGCGAAACCGTTACTAATTTACCCACCGAATTTGGGAATTTCCAAATTTACGCTTATCGCCACACATTGGATAATACAGAACACGTAGCAATTGTCAAGGGAGATCCAGCAGAGTTTCAAGACTCTTCTGTGATGGTGAGAATGCACTCGGAATGTCTCACAGGTGATGCCTTGGGTTCTTTACGCTGCGACTGCCGAATGCAACTGCAAGCAGCTTTGAAAATGATTGAAAGCGCCGGAAAAGGTGTGGTTGTCTACCTGCGACAAGAAGGGCGTGGAATTGGGTTAATTAATAAATTAAAGGCTTACTCGTTACAAGATATGGGATTGGATACGGTGGAAGCGAACGAGCGTTTGGGCTTCCCAGCAGATTTGCGTGATTATGGTATGGGGGCGCAAATGCTCAACGATTTGGGCGTGAAGCAAATTCGCTTGATCACGAATAATCCTCGTAAAATTGCTGGATTGAAGGGTTACGGTTTGGAAGTGGTGGATCGAGTGCCACTGTTGATTGAAGCGACTGACTATAATTCCACCTATCTGGCGACAAAAGCCCAAAAGCTGGGTCATATGTTGTTGCAAACTTATCTTGTCACCCTAGCGCTGCACTGGCAAGATGAACCTCTATCAGTGACTGGACGCTACGATCGCCTAGAAAAATTACGTTATTTAGCTAAATCTCAACATCTATTGTTACAGGAAGAAGCAAGACCAGTAGCGATCGCCTTATTTGGGAAACCTTCCCTCACCGTCCACTTAGGTTTCGATCAAGCTAAAGTGGCGGCGGCTGATTGGTATCAGCAGGAAAATCACCCATATTTACAAGCGATCGCTCAAATTCTAGATAGTGTGGTAACTTTGCCTTACGTCCAGCAACTAGAATTTCTGGTTTCTCCTGGTGTCGATCCTTTGAGTGGTCTACAAGTTAAGTTAGATCGACATACCTTTAGCAAGGAAACTCTGCCTTCTTCGATTGTGAATCAGTTGGAAACGCAGAAAATTTATAGTTTTGGCGACTAAATTATGAATTATGAATTGATTTTCAGCATTCATAATTCATAATTCATAATTATTAAGTTTCGCGATCAATCCGTTGCACTTCCTCTGCTGAGAGCTTAAATTCAAGCGATCGCACTGAACCTTCAATACTGCTAACTTTGCTAGCACCAGGGATAGGCACGATGCAGGGTGACTTCGCCCGTAGCCATGCGAGTACGATCGCGTATACTGATGCGCCTTTTTCCTTAGCTAGTTCAGCGATAACTGTAATATCTTCCAGTTTACTAACGCGACTGCTACCACCCAAAGGACTCCAAGGCAAGAAAGTTAAATTATTATTCTCGCAGTACTCTAGAACACCATCAGATTCTGGCTGACGATGCCAAGGATTGTATTGGTTTTGGACAGAGACAATATCTACCACATCACGGGCGCGTTTAATTTGTTCCACCGAGAAGTTGGAAACACCCACAAACCGAATCAAACCTTGTTCCACAGCCTCTTTGGCAGGTGTGAGGGATGCCTCAATCGTGTAGTTCGGATCGGGTGCGTGATACTGCCAGATATCAATTGGTTTTTCACCACCTAGGGACTCAAAGCTAACTCGAATTGTCTCACGCAAGCGATTGGGGTTGCCATCACGAGTCCAACCACCACTGGGGCGCATCAAGCCCCCTTTAGTAGCAACGATGACTTGGCTAACGTCCCCCTGATACTGCTGGAGTGCCTTGTGGATGAGTCGCTCGTTGTGGTGTTTATCTGATTCATCTTGGCAGTATGAATCAGCCGTGTCAATCAGCGTCACACCTAGGTCAAGGGCGCGATGGATCACTTTGATTGATTCGTCTTCGGGGGGTCTACTTCTTATAGACATGGGCATTCCCCCCAGACCGATCGCACTGATAGTAACATCAGTGTTTCCCAGCCGTTTGGTTTCGATTGATTTGGTTTGCATTACTTGTCCCACTCGATTTTCTTGCCCTTCCATTGAGTTCAACAAGTCTGTCTGGAATCCTCTATCTGAAGGTAAATTTAGCTAGAAGCACTGGTGTAAAAGCGTAGGGCAAAACTCCAGAAAAAACGAGTTACAATTAAAAGCCCAAAAGCCAGCAGCCCTGCACCAACGATCCAACCGACCTGAACGCGGCCTAGCATTGCTTCAGCTGGAACTGTAGTGAAAAATGCTACAGGTACTACGAAGGTGAAGAAGAAACGGTAAGTGATGGGATAGGCAACCATAGGATAACGCCCAGCTTCCAGTAGTCCTCTTAACACCTCAGTGACGTTGTAAATTTTGACAAACCAGATGCTAGTCGCCCCCAGCATGAACCAAAGGCTGTAAAGGCTACCCAGACCAAATACGAGCGGAATTGTACTAATTAAGTAGTTAGTTAATGTTATACCCAGCCGACCGCCAGCGTAGCCAATTAATATGACACCAAAGATGATATCGGGCAAACCCCAAGGTGAAAGGGTGTGAATGGAAAGCCAAAACTGGCTGCTGATAGGTTTTAAAAGCACAAAGTCGAGTGTTCCTTTTTGCACATGATCGACGATTCTGTTCAAGTTAGGAGCTAAAAAGGTACTAGAAAAGCCTTGCAGTAGAGTAAAAATGCCCAGCACGATTAGAGCTTCTTCCCATCGCCACCCTTGGAAAGTGTAGCCAGTGCGGTAGAACAAAAAGAGTCCGAAGATACTGCCTGAGAGATTGCCCAGGCTGGTAAGCGCAGCGAGGATAAAGTTGATGCGATACTCTAATTCAGCTGCGATCGCTGCACCCCACAACAGCTTTAACACACCAAAATATCTGTTCACACTGCCAAAGCTCCCAGAAAGCGTATCTATATCGATATTCTAGTAACCAGGCTGAGCCTCACCAGCTTTATAGAGAAATATTACTTTGAGCTTAACTTGCCCAGCCAAAATCCCTAAGCGCCCATTCCAGAATACTGCTTTAATCCCTGTCGCCACAGCCAGCGATTTAAAATAAAAAATAGCACACACCAACCCACCGTTACCAAAAACCCTTGGACTAAATTAACTGGTAGTCCAATTAACAGACTTGCCGGAAAATGAATTAAATAAGGAAAGGGAGTCCAAAGTAATATTTCTTGCAATGTAGGCGGAAACATTTCTAGCGGTGCAATCATCCCGGAAAAAAATAGAAAAAATAGAAACCAAAAGTTTTCAATTGCATTAGCTCTTTCAGTCCAAAAAGCAAATAAAGCAAAGGTATATTGAATAATAAACCGCAGGACAAAAGCAAGATTAAGAGCAACGACAAATAGGAAAAAATTACCCAGTCTAGGTATCCAGAAAGCTTGAGGATAAAGTAGAAAAAATAGCCCTATTAAAAAGATCGCAAACGGCAGACGCGCTAATCTTTCCGACAGATGAGAGGCGACATGATGCCATACGGGATCGAGTGGTTGCAAAAGTTTGGGAGAAAGCCTTCCTTCAACTACTTCTTTCTCAAACTCCCAAATCACCCAAACTACAGTAAATTGCCTAATTAAGAAAACAGCGAGAAAATAACGGGCGAAATCTACTGGTGCTAGTCCAAATTGTCCGCTTTGGGCTGCTTGTGTCCATACTCCCATCAAAATTAGCGGTAAGCTACCAGACAAAGCCCACAAAAATAACTCTGCTCGATATTCGAGCATATGGGCATAATACGATGTTAGTAGAACTCTAGCTTTTCTAAATGTTGAATTCATGCAACAGCCCCCGCCATAAATACCCTCCCAATTACTTCCTCAACGGGTGGATCGGTTACACTTAAATCGAGGACTTCTAACTCAGCTAGTATCTTCGCCACTGTCCGAGTCAGTGCTTCTCGCTTGATACAAAAACGTACTGATTGCCCTTCAACTGATTTAATTTCCCCGTATGCTAATAGCTCATTTTCAGCTAGAGGGTTGGCAAGTTCTACCCGAACTTCACGGTAGGGCGCAAAGTTATCAACTAGCCGAGCTAAACTGCCATCATAGACTAATTGTCCTTGGTGAATTACCATCACTCGCTCACACAGGGCGGTAATATCTGCCATATAGTGGCTGGTTAAAAGTATTGTTGCGCCATATCTTTGGTTGTATTCGCGCAGGAAATTCCGTACCCCCAGTTGAGCGTTAACATCAAGCCCTAGGGTTGGTTCGTCTAAAAACAATACTTTGGGTTGGTGCAAAAGTGCTGCTAGCAGTTCGGCTTTCATTCGTTCGCCCAAGGAGAGTTTACGCACAGGCTGATTTAGCTTATCTTGCAAGGAAAGCATCTCTGTGAGTTCCCCAACCCGGCGGCGGTAGTCTTGGTTAGAAAGTCCATAGATAGCAGCGTTGATTTTCAAAGAGTCCAATGCTGGTAAATCCCAGAGTAGTTGCTGCTTTTGCCCCATAACTAGGGTAATTTGTTGTAAGAATGCTGGTTTGCGTTGGAAAGGGATGTCTCCAGCTACTCTCACTCTTCCAGCAGAGGGATGAATTAAACCCGTGAGCATCTTTAAAGTGGTAGTCTTTCCCGCCCCATTTGCCCCCAAAAAGCCCACCACTTCCCCCGATTGAATTTCAAAGGAAACTTGCTTCACCGCTTCAATGTTACGGTAGGTACGGCTGAAAAAGTGGCTAATTGTGCCTTTGAGTCCAGGTTCTTTGACAGCTACAGGATATACTTTGCTTAGGTTTTCAGCTAAGACAATAGACATAATAGTTAGTTAAATGAAATAAAGCGATCGCTACTGCCGAAGCTAGCACAAAAGTACTATTTAGGGCATAAGGCGGAAGATATATCAATGACCGATAAGCCGATGTTAACGGTATGAACGCTTATTTTAACGATTCTGTTTATGAATAAACTTTAGAGATAAATTAATAGCTTGTACTAATATCAGTAAAATAATTGCAGTTGAACCTGTTGGAATAGTAAATTAGGAAATGTCATGTAAATCAACACGACAGCGAGAAGAAATAAAAGGAGTTTTCAGCGCATAAAGCGAGATCTGAATATATGCTTTTATATGTGTATAAACGCGATATATCAATCTCTACATTTTAAATTGTAATCAGCAATAATTAAAGTTTTTTCCTACATTATAAATAAATAGATTAATTCACAATGTCAAGCGATGCTTACAATTGGATAGAACAATCTTTAGCAACAATACACAAAGCCGATTGGTATCGCTCTGTAAAGACAATTCAAGGCAGCCCTGGTGCTATCATCCAAATGGAAGGGCGATCGCTAATCAATTTTGCTAGCAATGATTACCTTGGACTAGCTGGGGATGAAAGACTAATTCAAGCTGCTGTTGCTGCTTGTCAAAAATTTGGTACTGGTAGCACTGGTTCTCGTTTACTCAGCGGACACCGAGAACTACACCGAGAATTGGAAGTGGCGATCGCTGCTCTCAAACAAACAGAAGATGCTTTGGTATTCAGTTCTGGATATCTAGCAAATATGGGTGCAATCGCGGCTTTAGTCGGTAAGCGCGATTTAATTCTGTCGGATTTATACAATCACTCTAGTTTGAAAAACGGCGCAATTCTCAGTGGTGCAACCATCATCGAATATCCCCACTGCGATGTCGAGACTTTGAAAAATCAGTTAATCCAACAGCGCGATCGCTATCGTCGCTGCCTCATTATTACTGATAGTGTATTTAGTATGGACGGCGATTTATGTCCATTACCAGATCTGTTGCAGTTAGCTACACAGTTCAACTGTATGCTGCTAATTGATGAAGCTCACGCCACTGGTGTTTTTGGTACTACAGGTGCTGGATGTGTTGAACATTTCGGCTGTACTGGAAGCAAGATAGTGCAAGTTGGCACTCTTAGCAAAGCCTTGGGAAGTTTAGGTGGATATGTAGCTGGTGCTGCTGCTTTAATTGACTTTTTGCGTAATCGTGCTGCTAGTTGGATTTACACCACTGCACTTTCACCAGCTGATAGCGCCGCGGCTCTAGCAGCAGTTAATATTGTCCAACAAGAACCAGAACGCCGCGATCGACTGTGGCAAAATGTACATGGTTTGAAACAGTTATTGCAGCAACTACCGCTTAAATTACTACCTTCTGAATCTCCAATTCTCTGTATTCAATTGGAAAGTGCCGCAGATGCTTTAAAAGTTGGTTTGCAACTCACAACTTCTGGTATTTTTGCCCCAGCTATTCGCCCTCCCACAGTACCAACAAGCCGGATTCGACTTTCAGTCATGGTGACTCATCAAACCGTACACATAGAAAAATTGTTGGCAGTTTTAAATAAAATAAAGTAGTTCAAAACTTAATCTATAGCAATCTTATTTGATTTGTGAACTTCGAGCATAGGGTGGGCAATGCCCACCCTACTGGTAATGAAGGAGTGTAAATGCTTTGCGCCCTAAAATTTAATCCTTTTATGATTTATTTCGCCTGAGCAACTGTTGCTTTATTAGTCACACTTTGAACACCTTTAATTTCCTTTGCCAAAGTGTCAATTTTAGTGAGTTGCTCTGGTGTAGGCACTGTTCCTGTTACAGTTACAGCACCTTCCTCAGCTTCAACAGCTAACTGACTCGCTGGTAAGTTTGCCTCTAATTTACTGCGGACTTCGCTTTCGAGATCGGCACTAGCTCTTTGTGTATCGCCACCTGTAGCATTATTGCGCTGTTCGCGGGCGCGAATGTCAGAATTTAGCTGTTTTCTACGAGTTTCGCTTTGGGCATCATTTTGAGTTTGCTGTGCTGTACCCGCGTCTGGTGCTTGAGCGCTTTCGTTAGCTGCATTGGGAGCATCAGTACTAGTCTTTTCAACACCATTTTCACAACCGAATGCACCAAGAACCAGCACTCCACTTACAAGTAATGGAATCAATTTGTTCATTTTTAAGTCTCCCACTTGAGTATTTCTAAGAATGATTTAAGGTGTGTGTATGAGGAGTAATTCTATTAAATGTCAGATATTCCAACTTTAAGGCTGGGGCGGGCTGGAAAGCCCGTCCCACAGGTAAGATACCTGTCTGCTTGGGCCTAAACACTCTTGCTGCATCTTCCTAAGTGCAAGCTAAAACAGGTAAAATTTCTACACAGTCGGATCGCGACGGTCAATGATGGTTACTGTAGCATCGGTATCAGTGACCCCAGTATTATAATTAGTGTCACGGGTATCGGTAACGATGCGATCGCTGCGTTGAGTTTGGGTATCGTGATTGTCATAAACACCCCACTCCTGGATACCACGATGGCTGAGAATTGCTTCAGCACGTTGGATTTCTGTTTCTGTACCATCTACGAAGACTAGATAATCGCCACTCGATAATCTGTCGTTGTAAACATTGGCGCGTTCTTCCGGAATTCCAAGACCAGCCAGTGCGCCAACTAAACCACCCGCAGCAGCACCAATTGCACCACCAGAAAGAGCAGTAGCAACAGCGGTAGCCGCAGCACCAGCCAACATCACAGGCCCGATCCCAGGAATTGCTAAAGCGCCAAGACCAACTAATAAACCGCCAAGACCACCTAAAGCACCGCCTGTAACTGCACCTGCGGTTGCACCTTCGTCAGCTTTATTACCAGTGCGATCGTTCACATCAACACCAGCAATTTCACCTTCCCGTTCGGCGTTTTTGGAGACTACATTCACCTTATCCATTGAAAAGCCAGAAGCTCTTAATTCGTGCAGTGCAGTTTCTGCTTCTCTACGACTAGAGAAGACTCCAACAGCACGCTTTTGCCGTTCTACACCCATACCAGTAGTGCCAGCCATCGGGGTAGTAGCATAAGTGCCTGGGGTGGGGGTCATTTCTGCTGCATAGCCAGTAGACATACCTGTGACTGACGTATAGTCAACTGGTCTGTTTGTAAACCCGCTACCCATAGGTGTATTGACCATAGGGTCAACAGCCGCACCCATAGGTGTGGTGGAGAAAGCAGAAGAAGCTAGAGGTGGATATATACCGAACTCCTCAATGCCCTGATGGTTTAGAATTGCCTCGGCTCTTGCTATTTGCTCATCCGAGCCACTGACAATAAGTAAATAATCGCCTCTGGATACGCGATCGTTATATACTCTGGCTCTTTCTTCTGGAATTCCTAATCCAATCAGTGCGCCAAGTAGACCACCAGCAGCAGCACCAATTGCACCACCTGCTAGGGTTGTAGCTATTGCAGTGGCTACCTCACCAGCCAGTATAACTGGCCCAACACCAGGAATTGCTAAGCTACC
>QQTW01001001.1_pt1 | contig 19183 bp, 15 predicted proteins | sample 1904831 | NCBI WGS metagenome assembly QQTW01 (sample SAMN09435610, study PRJNA476489) | Subsurface metagenome, whole genome shotgun sequencing project. | reverse complement strand
TTTTTGGTACTATTCTTTTCCTTTGGGTTCTTTTTTGGTACTATTTAGTCTCCTAAAATGCGAAAGTCGAGCTTAGTCCTTACTTTAATGTAATGGCCTTCTCCTACCCACGTCTAACGGTTGAAGCTGGTTTATTGCCTTCTCAACACAAACTCCTCGCCGGCTTTGCATTCTCTCACCAGTAGTTGCCCATTGGCGGGTTTGCCGTTCAGTTGAAAACTTTCTCCCAAGCCATGCGCTAAGCGTAAAGGTCCGCCGACTAGGCTTTTTACCCGAATTTCCTGGGTTTTGCCTGCGGTTACTTGGGCACTAACCATAAAAGCGCCTTCCGTACGGATGTTTTCAAATTGCAACTCTTTCCAATCCCGGTGCAGGTCCGGCAGCACGTAGATAGCATCTTCGCGGTTCTGGACCAGTAGTTCCAGCACCGCATTCAATGCCCCAAAACCGGCATCCAGTTGCATCACTTCGCGGTTTGGAGTAGCAGCAGGCCTTTTACTCCAGATGGGAGCTCCCATCACACTGGTTCCGTTGTTGGCCGCATTGTGCAGCGTCCCGCGTCCTTCGTTGGTATAGTTATCCTTCCAGTAGTGCAGCCAGTTTACGGCCGCTTCCGGTTGACCACACCGTGACCAGATGATGGATGCCCACGGCACGCACCAGCCCGACCAACCGCCGGCTCCCCGGTATTTCCAGGCATTCAGGCTGTTCCAGATGATTTTCTGCTGAGCCGTATCCTGCGGGGAAATGGTGGCAAATGGATAAATGGCTCCCAGATGGGAATGGTGACGATGACTTTCAATCAGGTCCATGCCTTCCCAGAGAGCTATGCGCCGGTTAGACTGGTTCCACTCATTGTGCCATATTCCTTCGACTGTAGTGTACAAAGGGAGACGCTTTTGTACATCCATCCAGCGGGAATCAATCGGTTTATTGACCAGCTTAGCGGCTTCCGGCAAGATGCGGGCCACCCGGTGCAAGGCCGCCAGTTGAAAAGAAGCGTCTCGTCCCCAGGCGTTCATGGCCGAGCCCCGGTACTCCGGACTCACCGAAACCGGCAGACTGAGCCGCTTACCTCCTTTTCCATCGTCTACTTCTTCGAGCATGGCCCAGTATCCTTCAAACGCACCTTGCAGCAGCGGCCAGGCTATTTCTTCCAGTACCTTCTGGTCCATCCCGTACCGGTAATGCGCCCAGGCCATCTGCGCCATCCAGGCCGTACAAGCATGGTCAATAGTTCCCGTCCAGAAAGTACCTACCACCCGGCAGCGGTCATCCACCGCGTGGGGCAGCAACATGGCGCCTTCCCTTCCGAAGAATTTTTCCCCATTGTATTTCAGTTGCGGCATCCAGCCTTTAATCATATTCCACAACGGCGCAAAGTGCGAAAGCCGGTTAGTAGCCAGGGCGGGCCAGTAGATCATTTGAATGTTGATGTTGAAATGGTAGTCGTTGCTCCAGGGTGGCAGCTGGTATTCTTCCATGAAAGGTCCCTGCAGGGCGCAGGCAATTCCCTGCGGCGGCGTGGCGCAGGCCTGTTTGTACAATCCGTAATCCACGATTTCTTGCAAGTAGGGATCAGGTAACCCAATACGGGGCACGTCAGTCCAATAATTCTTCCACCAGGTATCCGCCTCTTTGCAAATTACCGTTGTATTAAGGGAATTTAGTAGCTTAGTCACTGACTTGTCCGGTTCCTTTCCCAGCGCCGAGGCCAATACAATCTGATTGCCCTGGCTAGTAAAACCAATAGCCAGCGGATCGTCGGCGGGCAGTTCCTGGGTAAAACCCGTTATTTTTGTCCCTGACTCACGCGTTTGATTCCATTTTTTGGGTTCGGCTATTCCCGCTTTTGTGAGCTGCTCTCCCGTAAATTGCCAGCTTGGTACCAGCTCAGCCGCAATTTTGCCGGTCAACGCAACGGGCATCTCCACCCAGACTATTTCTGCGCCTACCGATTGATTGATTTTCAGTGTGTACTCTTTTTGATCGGGATCTGTTACAATGATCTGTAAAAGTGCTTTTTCCAGATACAAATCGCCCCGTTGCAAGGTCCAGCCTTCCGGTAAGGTCAGTTCCAGCCGACCGCCGCCCATCTGCTGCGGATGGCCCAGACCCTGGTCACTGGTTTTGGGCAGCTCAAACACTTTTTTAATTCCGGCTTCATCCTTGGCCTGCAGCAGCTTTTTCACCTCCGCAAACGTGGTCCGGGCCGAAAATTCATTGCCTCCCCGGTGGTCCCAGAACCCGGCCCGGCCGATAGTAATATTTAATTGCCGCCCTTCACCCCAAATCATCAGCCCTTGTACCCCATTTCCCATGAGGATACCGGCGTGGGTACGGTGCACCGGAAAAGGCCAGGAGAGCACCTTTGGCAAGGGTTTGGCAGGAGAACCAGCCCGTCGGATAGGAGCTTGGGGTTGGGCCGGTAGCAAATGGACAAGCAGCAGACAACTTACTATTGTAGAGAACACCTTTCGGCAGGAATGCATAACAAGAAATAGTAAAGGTTGAATAAGTTAATTAGCCGTAAGGTAGTAAGTTTACCCTGTTAGCCGAAATGAAAGTGTGGTTTGAGGATACCCTTGCCCATGCCGGACGGAATACTTAATATACGGGCTTCTCTCCCGGTTTTATATGCTGAAACGATTACAGGGCCTCTGCTTACTGCTGCTATTGGTAATAGGTTGTAAAAATTCTGATCAAAAAGCAGACACCAATACTACGGCTTCCCATCCGGATACCATTGCCGCAAGTCCGGACACTACCAGTACCCCCGCTCCACCGGCAACCATTTCCCCAAAGTTTCCTACCCGGAAACTGGTCAATCTTGATTCGATTGGGCAGTTGCCCGACTCGGCATTTGTAGAATTGATTACGCTGGACACCAGTTTCCTGCTAACGATGAAGTACGCAACCACCGATAATTTTCTGAAGGAAAAAGTATACGACTGCGACAAATGCCTGCTTCGCAAGCAGCCCGCTTTAGCCCTGCTGAAAGCACACCAGTTGCTAAAAACCAAAGGCTACCGGCTTCAGGTATTTGATTGCTACCGGCCCCTGGACGTGCAGAAAAAAATGTGGAAGATCCTGCCGGATGACCGCTACGTGGGCAATCCTTACGGAAGTGGTTCGGTACACAACAAAGGCGCGGCCGTAGACCTGACCCTGGCCGACAGCGCCGGACACGAACTGGATATGGGTACGCCTTTTGATTTTTTTGGACGGGAAGCCCATCATGCCTACATCGGCTTGCCTGCAGAAGTACTGGCCCGGCGGCGGTTACTCAGGCAAGTGATGCAGGAAGCCGGGTTTGAACCGATTACCTCCGAATGGTGGCATTACTCCTACCGGACCCGCCACTACCCGGTGGCAAATTTCAAAGCGGATTGCCAGTAATACTAGCCGTGAATAAAAGAACTTTCCTGTGAGCAGGGTTAAAGTATTCCGCAAAAAAGTTACGAAACCGGAGCTATGGGCTGAGGATGGGTGAGGTAGTGAACCATTAATTGAGCCGTTTTGGCCGAAGCGCCGGGTTCGCCTAATGCCTGTTTGATCCCCCGGTAGCCCGCTACCTGTTGCTCCCGGAAGGCCGAGCCCGGCAGAATGCGCTGCAGTTCGGTTTGTAATCGCGGCGGATTGAGTTGCTGCTGAATTAATTCCACCACTACCTCACGGTCAGCCACCAGATTCACCAGGGAGATGTATTTGATCTTAATCAGACTTTTGGCAATGGCATACGAAATACTGCTCATCCGGTAGCATACTATCTGGGGCACTTCAAACAAAGCTGTTTCCAGGGTGGCCGTTCCGGAAGTAACCAGGGCCGCCGATGCCTGGGAGAGTAACCCGTACGCTTCGTCATATACTACCGTAACCTGGTACCGGTGAGCTATCGGCTCATAAAAAGAAGCGGGCAGGTTGGTCACGCCGGCAATCACAAACTGGTAATCCGGGAAGGCAGACTTTATACTCATCATCACGTCCAGCATCTTCTCCACTTCCTGCCGGCGGCTACCCGGCAACAGAGCAATTACCGGACGGCTGTCCAGGCCGTGCTTCCGCCGGAAATCTGCTTCGGGGGTAAAAGCTGCAATGGCATCCAGTAGCGGATTTCCCACATAATCTACTTCGTATTCGTATTGCCGGTAAAAAATTTTCTCAAAGGGAAAAATGACGAACATCCGGTCCACCAAAGCTTTAATTGTATAGGCCCGGGACTGGTTCCAGGCCCATACTTTCGGGGAAATATAGTAAAAGACCCTAAAGCCACGCTTCTTGGCAAACCGGGCCATGCGCAGGTTAAATCCGGCATAATCGACCAGAATAAGCACATCGGGATGATAATCCAACAGATCCTGCTGGCATTCATGCATGAGTCGGCGCAGGGTTCTGATGTTCTTAGCTACTTCCCAAAAGCCCATAAAAGCCAGATCCCGGTAGTGCCGCACCAGCTCTGCTCCCGCTGCCTGCATATCATCGCCCCCCCAGGCCCGGATACCAGCCTGCGGATCTTCCTGTTTCAGAGATTTGATCAGGTTGGCAGCGTGCAGATCCCCGGAACGTTCCCCGGCAATGAGGTAGTATTTCATGAATGCTGAATGGTTGAGCAGAAAAGCTAAGATCCGGATTATTCGCCGTAGTACTCTACGTAGTTGCGGGGTGTCTCGTAGAGCTGGAGTTTATGTAATTGGGCGTGGGGAGCTATTTGGGCAATGGATGGTGCCAGTATTTTCCATATTTCGACAACAAATATTTCACAACTGGCCATTTTTCCTGCCATAAAATCCACGTCTACATTTAAGTTTCTATGGTCTACTTTATCTACTACTTGTTCCTTGATAAGGTTACTGAGCTTTTTCAGGTCAATGACAAATCCGGTATCAGGATCAGGCTGTCCCTTTACCGTCACGATCAGTTCAAAGTTGTGCCCATGCCAGTTAGTGTTGGCACAAGGGCCAAACACCTCCGCATTTTTCTCCGGCGACCAACTAGGGTTATACAGTTTATGCGCCGCGTTAAAGTGTTCTTTCCGGGTTACGTATATCATATTGCATGTTTAACGGCTCGTTGCGTATCGAATTTCGCTGCAAAGGTAGGTAAATGTAGGGCAACCCTTTCAGGATGCATTCGCTGCTTTCCGCGGTTAGAAGAAAAACCCCAGCCGGACCAGCGGAATCCGGTCTTCCCGCGAAAAGCCGTACATGGCGGATACAACTACCATTTTAAAGGGAGCTATCCAGATACCGCCGCCGTAGCCTCGGTGCCACGTGTTTGACGCTTCCCCTTCGTACCACACCCGGCCTACGTCGTGGAAGCCCACAATTCCGGCATAGGCCGGGAAAAGATAGGTTTTGATGGTCAGCAGCCGTAGCCGTACTTCAGTATTGTTGTAAAAGCTGCTTTTGCCCGAAAAACGGGTCCGGCGGAAGCCACGTAAGTTGGTAAGCCCGCCCAGGGCGTTGGCCTGAAAAAAATTCATACTCCGAAAAGTTAATTCCGCCGCCAAAACGGGTAGCAAAGGTAAGCCTGGCCGGTAAGCGAACCGACCAGTAGAAGGCCAGATCTGACTGAATAAGACTTAGGCTGCGGGCCGAGGAGTTTAGTCCCCGGTACAGAGTGGATTCAGTACGCCAATGTACCCCGGAAGCCGGCATGCGTTCGTTGTCACGGGTATCAATGTCAAACCTAAGCCTAAGGCCACCGTATTGCTTTCGGTCGAATAACCGGCTCCGGTCAGCCCCATCGGTTTCGGCGTACTGTTCGATGAAGCGGCCCGGCGTACGCTCTGCTTCTATGCTGGCAAATTCAGGACCGAAAAAAAGGGTTGTATGCGTATTAGGAACGTATTTAAGCAGGACATTAGTCCCCCAATTTTCGAACCGGACGCGGTAATAGTTGATTTTATTATTTTTGTTGTATACCGTTTCGTTGCCCAGTCCAAAGAAGTTGTTGACAAAATTAGGGGCCCGCACATCCAGGTTTACCTGTAAGTCCAGGCGGCCAATGGCATCCGTAAAGTCGCCGGTGTAGCGGAAATTATAGGCATTGGTGGCAAAAGCGTAATTGGCCGTCAGGCGATGTTGCGCCGCGTAGGGCTCATTCCGGAAGCCCTGTTTCTTGTACAGCATGCCGCCACCCAGGAATATCCCGTCATCGGGGTTGTATTGCAGGGAAAGCAGCGGCGCCGTCAGGTTGTACTTAAATGACTTCCGGTTATATTCATTCACTAACGCGTAGTTACTCGTCATATCGTGGGTTTCGGGGCCCGGCTTAATTTGATTGCCTTTTTTGGTATCGTACACCAGGGTCTTCTTCCCCATTCCGGCCACCCTGGAACTATCCGTAACGCTATCTTTGCCCTTGCCGCCGATTACCCGGACCGTAATGCCTCGCATCGTTTTCGATTTGCCATGCAAAATAAACCGGTCATTGCCATTCAATCCGTACAGCCGCACTTCTTGCGTTTCCCCCGGCAGGAAGGTCCGTTCGTACATAATACGGTCCAGACTTCCACTCTTGTCGATCTTCCGGACGGTTACTTTCGTTTTGCCATCGGTCAGTCGCTGCACGTCAAATTGTTCCTGCTGGTTAGAGCCTACTATATCCACTGCTTGGGCCAGGAACCGGTACTGCGCCTCGGCGTAACGGGTCAGGTCGTCGCGGCGTTTTTTCAGCTTGGCAATGGTCGTTTCTCCGGATAGCTTAAATACCGCTTCCGGCCACTGGCGAATGGCATCTTCAATAACTTTATCGGTGAGGCGCATTTTAAGGGTATCGGCCATCGCTTTCCATTCCGGCAAGCCGGGTTCGGTGAGAAATGACCGGTCGAAGTAACGGGCATTGTAGTTAAGGCCCGGCACATCCCGAATTTCGTAGCCGAAGCCCTGAATTTTGGGCATGATCCACTTCCGGCTGGCAATTTTCGGCAGCAGTCCCTGGTTGATGAAAAATGCCTGGTCCCGGTCGCGGGGAATGGGCTGATACGTAGTTCCTTTTTCGGTCTTGAAACTAGCCCAGCGCCACTGGTCGTCGTGCCGGTCCCAGTCGCCGATGAGCATGTCAAACAGGCGAACCCGGAGTACTGCCCGCTGGTCTACCCGGTGATTATTGTCATCGTACAGTTTGTCGAGCAGTTTGGCCGTGCTGTAAATTTTTTGAGAACCGCCAAATAAATCCGTTTTTTCAAAACCATCGCCGGGGCGTTCCTCAAACAGGCATAAGGTATTGGCAAAAGTTTTCCGGTTGCGGCCAAACCTCGGGTCGTCGGGCACAAATACCAGCTTAGGATTGGTATGAAAAATACCGGCGGCTTCAGACAATGGCGGAACCACCAACCCCGCATAGGGGTGCGAGGCCGAAATCTGATCTTGCACTACGTCAGCGGCAAAAGAGCCCCGCAGGTTTTCGGGAACGGCATTTTCGGCATACTTTTCCACAGATCGCAATACGTACTGCCGGCCGTCTCTGGCTTGCAGGCGCAAAGATTTGGTCTGCATTCCTCCGCCTCTTTCGCCGATGGTCAGGCCACCCGCTTCTTTACCCAGCTGAAATACCGGGACCGCTACCGGCGTCGTCCACACGTCCCGGTAATTGTTACCCAGCAGAAAACGCTTGAAGGATTTGGCCTGGTAGAGATGATTGGCTGCCATCGAAACGGTAGAATCCTGGTAATCGAATCGGTCACCGGGGTCAGGCGGGGCCGCTTGTTCCCGGTACGATTGCAGGATGCGGGCCTCGTAGAGTATTTTACCTTCCGGCTGGCCCTTGTTAGGTTCCCAGAAAGTCAGCCAAGCTTCTCCATTGGAATAATAATCAATACGCCCAAAGCCGACTTTATCGGCCGCAAACAGCCCGTGGCGCCGGGGCCGGACCGGGGTAATCTTGCAACCGCTGCCACTGGTAATGTAGCTGATGCTATCCTGCACAATGTGTTCCAGGGCGTGTTCGTGGCCATTGACGTACACTACGTTGGGGTGCTGCCGCAAAATGCCCGTAATACCGTCCCGCATCTGCCGGTTTAAGGGATGGGCCATATCTTGACGGCTGCCAATAATCTTGCGGTACAGCGGGTAGATTGAGCCCAGCCCAGGCAGGGGAATATAGAGTTTCGGCTGGATTTCCAGGAAAGGAAACAGGTGGTTTTTCCAAGTATAATAGCCGCCGTGCGGACCATGCGTGTACATCGGGTGGTGCCCGGCCACGATGACCCGTTTGTTAATGTTACGTTCGATGATATCATCCAGCAGCACCAGCATATCGGTCAGGTCTTTGGCCTCGCAATCGGACTCGGGGCCGGGGCGGTCCCAGGCATGCAGCGGCCATTGCGTATCAATCAGCACCAGCGTGAGCTTGTCGGTTAGCGGCAACTCTACCGGGCCGGGGCAGCCACCCTGCGGCAAAAACACGTTTTCTTGCTGCAAATACTGGCTGATGAACTCCGCTTCATTCAATACGTACCGCCAGCCGTTCCGCCCCATCCGGTCCCAGTCGTGGTTGCCGGGTATAAAAACGGGCCGGCCCGGATAATTCTCCAGAATTTTCAGTTGGGCAATAATCTTTGCCTCAGCTTCTTTGCGGCCCGGGTCGTCGGGGTCGGGCAAACCCCGCTGATAGATATTATCGCCTAAATACACGATGGCACTGTGCCCACCGGCTTTCTGCATCTGGTTTCGCAAGGCCGACAGATTGGGATCATCGCCTTCCGTGACCGGCGCACCGGCATCACCCAGCAGAAAAACGGAATAAGCGGGTTTACGGGTACTGTCCCGCACGGCCGGATTTTGCGGCCGGACTTGAAGTATCAGAAAAAGAAGCAAGCAAGGTAATAACAAGTATTTCATGACAGCGGCAATGGTCGATAAAGGGGGTAAAGCCTGCAAAGGTTCAGGCAAATTTGCTTTTTTCGGCGATAAAACCGGGTACAAATTTTTCGCTTTCCCCGCAGCTTAGCCATTCTTTACCAAATTCATCGCGTAACCTGTCTTAGTAAGTATGTTATTTCCGTGAAAAATTATTACGTTTATTCGTAAAATCAACCAGCTTTTGTAAAATGATGTATTCATGTTCACTAATTGCCTGAAGAGGCGCCTCCCATTCAGCATGAAAATCCTTTGCTTACTGTTAATTCTCACTACTTTTCTGTTTGCCTGCCGCCAGAACCCTCCGGTCGAATCCCTGCCTTTTGAGGCTTCGGGGAACAAACTGGCTGAGGAAGCCGATACAATGACATTCCCCCTGGTGGGAGAAACACCGGAGTCCCAATCAGGCCGGGAAATCTCTTTCCGGCTTTCCGATTACCTCGTCCGGCCAGTAACCCATACGGATCAGACAATGATTGCCGACCATCCGATGGCTATTTTTGTGTACCCCAGTGAAGCCGAAATCCGGCAACTACAGCTGGAACTGGGCGAGGACCTGGCTATGGTGGCCGACGACAATGCCTTTTATTTTTCCCAAGCCTCTAATTGGCTGGACTCCCTACAAATGCAGCGGATTGTCCTCGACCGGCGATATATCGAATTCAGCCAGCCAGACGGCAAAGTTCTTTTTTTAGATACCCGTTCCAGGAAGGCGCCTTACTGGAATCTGATTCTATTCAATCCGCCCAAAGATCCCCTGATTGTCAGCCCGGTTGGCCTTACCCCCGAGGATCTGCACCGGTATTTTGATAGTAAGTCATTGGTGAATTAGTCATTGGAAAAAGAAAATAACCGCAAAACACTGAATACCGGATGTCGAAGGATTCGATTTTACCCAAATACCCCAATACCTCTTCCCTAATAATTAAATGATGTTACGAAAATACTATCCTGTAAGGAGGAAATGCAGGTAGAAAACCAATGTTCACAACGTTCATCCGCATTATAAATGCGGAACAACACCCTGCTTGCGTAACATCAGTAATTAAGTAGCCAGGTATTAGTTATTGGGTATTAGTTATTGGGATAGAATGCTGATCGTCAAGCGATTAACCTAATACCTAATACCTTTTGCTCTACTACTTAATCTCCCTACTCTCAATCCAGCCGGATAATTACGCCTTCATTTCCATGCAGTTGGATGCTGCCATTAATCTTCTCTCCTTTCTGCCCGTTGCGGGTTTGCAAAATGATTGTCCCTTTAAGCTCCATCCGTTCGGGAGTAAACGCTGCCGGTTCATTGCCAAAATTCAGTACGACTATCAGACGGGTTTCTCCGGCAGAACGGATGTAGGCTATAATAGGGTCATGCGCTGGAACCGGGGTATAATCGCCGGTGTGTAAGGCCGGTTCGGCCCGCCGGAGTTGCAGCAGCTGGCGGTACAGCGAAAGCATAGAAGCCGGGTCTTGCTGCTGGGTTGAAACGTTCTCTTCGGCATACTGCTCTGAAAGCCGCATCCAGGGATTTTCCGTTGTGAAACCGGCATTGTCGCTGGCGTCCCACTGCATGGGAGTCCGTTGCGGATCGCGGCTCAGTCCGAGGCCAGGCATCAGCAATCCTTGCGGGTCTTTTACTTCTTCTTCGGGAATCGGGACGTTTTGCATACCGAGTTCATCGCCGTAGTAGAGAGTAGGCGTGCCGCGTAACGTTAGCAGCAACATGGCCGCTACCCGGGCTTGTTCTTTGCCGTAACGGGTAGCTACCCTGGGCCGGTCGTGGTTACTGAACACCCAGTTGGGCCAGGCGTCGGTAGGTAAAATCGCTTCGTACTTATCGATTTCCAGGGCAATCTTGCGGGCATCCCAGTCAATCAGCAGCAACTGGAAATTTCCCGGCAAATGAGCCCCTTGATTATTTGCTCCATAATACTTTACCACTTTATCCACGGGCAGGTACATCTCGCCGATCAGCACTTTATCACCGTACTTGTCCAGCAATTGCCGGAATTGGGCTACTACGTCGTGGATTTCGGGCTGATCAGTAGAGTAGACGGGGCTGAACTGATCATAGGTGGGCATGCCCGATTGGTAATCCGGATTCGCCGGATTGTCACGCCACTGTTCGTCCTTAATCAGGTGCCACATCACGTCCACCCGAAATCCGTCCACGCCCTTGTCCAGCCAGAACCGGAATGCATCCAGAATAGCATCCATCACTTCCGGATTGCGCAAGTTTAGGTCAGGTTGTTCGATCAGGAAAGCGTGGTGGTAGTATTGGCCTCTTTCTTCTACCCACTCCCAGCCGGTGCCCCCCAGCACACTCAGCCAATTGTTAGGCGGACCGCCGTCCGGGGCCGGGTCATGCCAGAGGTACCAGTCACTTTTCGGATTATTGTGGGAAGACTTCGACTCCAGAAACCACGGATGCTGGTCGGAAGTATGATTAGGCACCACGTCCATAATCACTTTCATATCTCTGCGATGCGCTTCCCGTATTAGTTCTTCAAAATCGTTCATAGTGCCGAACATTGGCTCTATTCCCGTATAGTCGGATACGTCGTACCCGAAATCTTTCATGGGGGACGGGTAAAAAGGTGTAATCCAAACGGCTTCTATACCCAGCCAATCTAAATAATCCAGCTTTTCGATAATGCCCCGCAGGTCGCCGATTCCGTCACCGTTGCTGTCTTTGAATGACCGGATGTAGATCTCGTAAACGACCCCTTTCTGCCACCAGGCAAATTGCTTGGGAGTCTGATATTTGCCAGTCTTGGATTGTAAGTCTTCCTTGGTTTGATGCATGGGTTGTTGGATATTGGGTAATCGGTAGTAGATAGTGGGTATTAGATAAATGGGTACGATAGCCATTAGTTAGTTGTCATGAGTGGTTTTCAAATGACCTTTCAATACTCGACTATTCACCAATGTTCCAATACCTAGTACCCAATACCTGATACCCTACTTCAATTTAATCACCATTGCCTCGTCGCCGTTGAGGTTGATGCGGTTTTTGATAACAAGCCCTTCGCGTTCCGGAATGGTATCTAATACGATGGCACCTTCTATTTCCAGGTGTTGAGGTCTGAAATAGCTGGTTCCATGACCCAGGTTTAGTACTACCATAAACCGGGATTCGCCGGATTCGCGGATATACGCCATGATATTTCCTTCCGCCGGAACCGGAACATAATCACCAATTCGGAAGGCGGGTTCGGTTCGCCGCAGGGCAATCAGTCGCCGGTATAACGAAAGCATGGAGTTAGGATTCTCCTGCTGCCGCTTCACGTTGTCACGCCGGTAATTGTCGGCCAGCGGCAACCAGGGCTGAGCTTCACTGAAACCGGCATTGTCACTATCGTCCCACTGCATGGGGGTCCGTTCCGGGTCGCGGCTCAGGTTCAGATCGGGCATATTGAGCCCTTGCGGGTCCTGGATAAATTCGGGGGCAATGGCCACATCCCGCATGCCGATTTCATCCCCGTAGTAAACCGTAGGTGTACCCCGCAGGGTCAGCAGCAGTACGGCGGCCACCCGGGCCTGAGCCTTGCCAATCCGGCTCGAAATCCGGGGCTGGTCGTGGTTGCCGAGTACCCAGTTGGGCCAACCATCTACGGGCAAGGCTCCTTCGTACTGGTCCACCGCCAAGGCTATCTGCCGGGCATTCCACGGCAGGGCGATTAACTGAAAATTGAAGGGCAGGTGCGCCCCGTTGTTATTGGTGCCGTAATACGTCATCAGTTTATTAATCGGCAGATAAATTTCTCCGATCATCACCCTTTCGTTATACTCATCCATCACCTGGCGCATGCGGGATACAATCTGGTGCACTTCCGGCTGGTCGGTAGAATATACGGGCAATAGTTGTTCATAAGTAGCCATGTGCGGCCGGTAATCGGGGTTTGGTGGATTGTTCCGCCAGTTAGCGTCCTTAATCATATGCCACATCACATCCACCCGGAATCCGTCCACGCCCTTGTCGAGCCAGAATCGTATGGCATTCAGCATGGCCTGCTGTACTTCAGGATTCCGCCAGTTCAGGTCGGGCTGCTCTTTGAGGAAAGCATGATAGTAATACTGACCGGTTTTCTCGTCCCATTCCCAGCCGGTACCGCCAAATACGCTCAGCCAATTATTGGGCGCACTACCGTCCGGGTTGGCATCATGCCAGAGATACCAGTCCCGCTTGGCGTTATCCCGCGAAGATTTCGACTCCAGAAACCACGGATGCTGGTCGGAGGTATGGTTAGGCACAAAATCAAGGATCATTTTCATCCCCCGTCGGTGGATTTCGGCCAGCAACTGATCAAAGTCCTGCTCCGTGCCAAATAATGGATGAATGCCCGTATAATCCGCAATATCGTACCCGAAATCTGCCATGGGTGACGGATAAATGGGCGAAATCCAAACGGCATCCACGCCCAGCCACTGCAGGTAATCCAGGCGGCTCAGAATGCCCTGAAGGTCCCCTACGCCGTCCCCGCTGGCGTCCATAAAGGAACGGGGATACACTTGGTAAATAATGCCCTCTTGCCACCACAAATAGGGTCCCGGTGCGGGTTTAACCGGCAGAATAGAAGCAAAAGGAGCTGCTGCAGTGTTTATCATAAGGTGTTGTATGGTGATAAGATAGTAATATGTAGTAGCAATTCAGAATTTATGCGCAACCAATTCTGCAGATATCAAATGCGGGTAGTAGCTGTACATTTCTCCCTTTGTCCGCTCCGCAGGAACCAAATAGCGAGGAAACATTTTATCTCCACGGAATGAATGGAGTGCCAATCCGTAATTTTCACTAGTAGGGTTAATTTCTTCTGGAATTAATAGCATAATTCCTATAGTCTATCCCATCTTCTGCCAAGAAAGATCAATTTTCCCAGCTCCTGCACGCAGGATTTGTATGTATACTGAAGGGTGTCGGTTTGGGTTATACGAAGTTTCCGAAAAAACAGAAAGCCAATCTGCCTATCTTTGCCCTAAACAGCCGGATGATGAAGCGCAGTTTGCCCAAAAGAGGATTTACTGGAATAACCGGATGTGTGATATTGCTGTTTCTCCTGCTTAACATCATTACGTATAACCATGCCTGGCATCTGACTCATTTTGCCGCCGCAGGTGTTCCCAAGACGGCCCGACCCGAACAGCTTTCGTTAGGGGAAAAACTAACCGTGCTATTTACGGGAGTGAAAAATCCCAAACCACAGAATACGGTTTTACCGGAAAAAAACTTTGAGAGAATAAGCTTTCCCTCCAAAAACGGCGCTACCATCCGGGGCTGGCTCATCCGGACAGATAGCAGCCGGGGTACAGTAGTCATGTGTCACGGCTATACCAGTACCAAATCACAGCTGCTGGACGAAGCTACTGCGTTTAACCAAATGGGCTTTACTACCTTGCTCATTGACCTGTCCGGTCACGGCGAGTCCGACGGAAATACAACGACTATTGGTTACCGGGAAGCGGATGATGTGACGGCGGCTTACCAATTTGCCCGGAAATTTCACCCGCCGGTTTTACTCTACGGCGTATCAATGGGAGCCGCAGCCATTCTGCGAAGTGTGGCTGTACACCGGGTCAGACCGGAAGCTGTTCTGCTTGAATGTCCTTTCGGCACCATGCTGCAGGCCGTCGAAAACCGTTTTCACCTGATACACCTGCCAGCCTTTCCCTTTGCCCGGATGATGGTTTTTTGGGGCGGTCTCCAGAATGATTACCCCGCTTTTACGCACAACCCGGCCGAGTACGCCGCCCACGTGAGGGTTCCCGTTCTGCTGCTGTACGGACTGAAAGACCAGCGGGTCATTCGCAGCGAGATTGACCAGATTTACCGTAACCTTGCCGGGCCGAAGCAGTTAGTTTGTTTTGAAGGATTGGAACACCAGTCGTATTACCGCAAACAGCCGGATAAATGGCGGCAAGCGGTCGGAAAATTTTTAACGGAACAGCATATATTGAGTAAGCCAGAAAGGACCGCAGCAATCAGTCTGGTAAGCGCTAAAACGGACGCAGAAATCAACGTGGACTTTGGATCAAAATCATTTTGAACAAAGTTTCTTATGCAATAAAGGCACGAAACTACCGTCCGCGCCATTGGCCCGGTTACCCCACAACTGGAAACTAAAAACCCGAAACTAAAAACTGAATGATGACTTTCGAAGATTTTAAATTGAACCGGCAGTTACTTAACGCCATTGCCGATGCCGGCTACGAAACGCCTACCGAAATTCAGCAGAAAGCCATTCCGCAGATTATGGCCGGGCACGACGTACTGGGTATTGCGCAAACCGGGACGGGCAAAACCGCCGCTTACCTGCTGCCGATTCTGATGAAAGTAAAATTTGCGCAGGGCACCAATCCCAGAGTGTTGATCCTGGCACCTACCCGCGAACTGGCTATGCAAATCGAGGGCAGCGTGACGGAGTTGACTAAGTATCTGGATTTGCGGCATGTAGTAGTATACGGTGGCGTTGGGCCTAAAACGCAGATTGAAACGGTGCAAAAAGGCGTTGACATCATTATTGCCACACCGGGCCGGTTTATGGACATTTACCTGAAGGGCGAACTGGTCACGAAGGAGATAAAAACGCTGGTGCTGGACGAGGCGGATAAAATGATGGACATGGGATTTATGCCCCAGATCCGTAAAATCCTGGAAATCATTCCCGTGAAACGGCAAAATCTGCTGTTTTCAGCCACTTTCCCCGAAAAAGTGGAGAAGCTTTCGGAAGAATTTCTGGAATTTCCAATCCGGGTAGAAGCAGCGCCGCAAGCCACGCCGGCCCAAAAGGTGCAACAGGTTTTGTACGAAGTCCCTAACCTGAAGACCAAAGCGTACTTGCTGGAATGGATGTTACAAGACGAGTCAACATTTAACCGCGTAATTGTATTTTGCCGGACCCGCCAGACCGCCGAGAACACGTATCGTTTCCTGGCCCGCAAAGGGAACCCTGAAAGTATCCGGGTGATTCATGCCAACAAAGGGCAAAATACGCGTATCAACTCAATGGAAGCTTTTAAAGAAGGTAATGTCCGGGTATTAGTGGCCACTGATGTAGCAGCCCGGGGCATTGACGTAACCCTGGTAAGCCACGTGATTAATTTTGACGTGCCTCTGGTGTACGAAGACTACGTGCACCGCATCGGCCGGACTGCACGGGCCAACCAAAGCGGCGAAGCCATCACGTTTATGACCAAGGCCGAACAATATCACATCGAAAAAATCGAGAAGCTTATCCGGATGCCTATTCCCCGGAAGCCTTTTCCGGCCGGGGTAGAAGTCTTTCCGACCCCATTTGAGGAGGACCAGACGATGGCCCGCGAAATCGACGATCAAAAACGCAAGGCAAACCCCGATTTTCAGGGGGCGTTTCACGAAAAAAAGGCTAAGAATATGAAGTCATCAACGGGTAAAAAAACGAATCAGGCAAAGAATAACAAGACGAAGGGGAAGAAATTCAAAGCCTCTTGAGTGGCTCAGGCAACCGTTTTGGGCAACGTCACCATAAAGGTTGAGCCTTTATTGGGTTCGCTGGCTACCCCGATCTGGCCCTTATTTTTTTCCACCAGTTCTTTGCACAGAATCAGTCCCAGGCCCGATCCCGGTTCATTAGCAGTGCCTTTGGAGGTAAAGTGTCCTCCTAGCTTGAACAAACGGCCTATTGCTTCTGGTGTCATGCCTACCCCCGTATCACTCACCCGTAATTCGACTCCCTGATTCGACTCGGCCGTATGAATCCGGACGGTCCCTTGGGCGTGGGTGAATTTGATGGCGTTTAGCAACAAGTTCCGTAAAACAGTATCACACATTTTTTCGTCGGCAAACGCTAATGCACTGGCCGGAACCTCATTTTGTAATGTAATATTTTTAACCGCAGCAATACTGCTGATCTGGGAAATACTTTCTTCTGCCAGTTGGTGCAAATTGATGGTCTCAGGCTTACAGTCCACGCGGCCCATTTGCAGCCGGGCCCAGTTCAGCAGGTTTTCCAGGAGTTTATGCAGGTTTTGGGCCGACTTGTGCAGGTGATTCGCCATCATTTGGTAATCAGCGGCGCTTAATCCATCTTCCTGGATGAATTCAGAAAGCTTTACAATATTGGCGGCTGGGCCGCGCAAATCATGACTAATAATGGAGAAGAACTTGTCTTTATTGATATTCAGCTCCATTAGGTTTTGCTCCGTCTGCAATCGTTCCTGCTTTTCCTGCCATACCAATCGGAAAGCATACACTATAATACCCAACGCCAGGATACCTGTACCCAGACTGAGGCACCATACTTGCCACTTTGAACGGTAAATAGCTGCTTGATTATCCGTCAGGGTGTCAGTCAGCAGCGTTCTTATCTGATCGATTGAGGTAGGTAAAGAGGGAGTAAAGGCAATAGTTCCGGCTGTGTGAATAAAATCTGGCGTAGGGATCTTCTCCGTAGAAGCTGGTTTACTATTGATTGCTTCTTCAAGTTTTCCTGGCTTATACCCTTTAACAACGCTTTGCAGCGCCTCCACCTTGGTCTTCAGCCACTCCAAATCTTCTCCTTCACTTAACCGGCTCAGTGCCGATAAATCACCCTTCAACCGGTTCAAGGCATCAGTGGCCTCCTGCTGATAGCGATCCTGCCGGGTCACTTCGAAGAGCTGCCCGTATGAACGAGCCTCCGAAAAAGCCGCGGTAATCCGTTCTGTATGTAGAAGGGCTTGCCGGACTTCTTCCGTTTTTTCGAGACGGAGGCTTAACTGCCAGTGGCCAATAATTGTAAAAATGATTAGCGCCGCCAGACCTGCCAGCGAAAAAAGCGACCCAACTGTGATAATCTGGGACTGGAGCAAACCTGACCAGGTAGGCGTTTTGCTTACTCTCATCGATATATTTTTTCTGCCCGTATCTGTCTTTTTTTCAGGCAGGATTAATTTTCTATTTTATCAGAAATGTTGTTCAATTAATGCATAATTCTGAATCTAAACTGCGCGTAATAAGTCCGAATATTACGAGCAGAAGATTCCGGGATAATATGGATGAAGCCATTAAACATATTATTGAAAAAATACTATTTATTATCTGATTATAAATAAAATCTGTCTAAAAAAAACCAGGTCATTTACGAGTAGATGAGACAGTGAAGATTAGCCAGGTAATACTAGATTGTAACTAATTCTTCACTATAATATACTTTCTGCTTTTCCGGGCAACCTAAGAAGGGAAAAAAAGCTGAACCAGGACCAAATGGTAGTAACCGACTTCAGGACAGTTTGAAGCGTTATATTTAGCCGGGGATAGATCGAAAAGGGTAAAAGCCACTGAACAATGAGGTAGAATATTACGCCATTACCTAGCTGAGGTAGACGCCAAAACGTTCACTTTCCTCCAAAACTACTTCTATATGCTCCTGGATGGTAGTGGAAAGAGAATATCCCACGTAGTCAGCCGCTACCGGAAACGCATGGTGGCTACGGTCTACAATCACTGCAGTCTGGATTTTTTTTACCTCAACCCCCAAAAAAGGCTTTAGACTGTGAACCAGTGTACGCCCGGTATTCAGTACATCGTCGAGGATAATGATGCTTTTTTGCTGTAAATCCGTGACGGGGCAATCCAGCGTAACCTCACTTTGCAACCGCTGAAATTTATCCAGGCTGATCTTTACCAGCTTAACCTCAAGCGGAGAGACAGATGCTAGTTCTTGCTGCAACAGACAGGCAAACGAGTATCCTTTGTCATAGATTCCGGCCAGTACAATCTCCCGTTCCTGAAAGTTGTTCTCGTAAACCTCGTAGGCAATACGTCGAATTTTCTGCAAAGTTTGCTTACGGTCCAGAATCAGCGTGGCAGTCATTGTTGATGGCGAATGTCAGGATGCGAATTTCGGATATATTTGGGAAACAGGCAGGATCTAGCGTGTTTATTGCAAAAATAATGCATCCATCCGGTAGAGCTGCAATGCATTGCGTTTCTACTCAAAACTCAGATAGGGAGTCAGTTTATCAAGGGTTGCTTTGTCTAAGAGTTTTATTTCAGACAACGAAGCCGGACCGGTAAAATGGCCGTGTTGCACCCGGTACGCTACAATCACTTTGGCCAGCCGCGGCGAAATATACGGATGGGCATCCAGCTCTTTTTCCGTAACGGTATTAATTCTTAGCTTTTGTATGCCTTCGCCGGGAGTCAGGTAGCCTCTTTTAAGAAGTTCTCCCACTACTGCTGAGTCGAGGCCGTAAACTTCGTACAGCTGATGATTGCCCGCGAAACCGCCCAGCATATTCCGGTACTTGATAATTCGTTTCGACAGAGCTGGACCAATGCCCCGGACACTGGCCAGTTGAACGGTGTC